>Ga0208300_100440_pt1 | contig 30686 bp, 36 predicted proteins | sample 23_taG_FD_184096 | JGI IMG/M metagenome (GOLD analysis project Ga0208300, IMG submission 184096) | Marine viral communities from Cariaco Basin, Caribbean Sea - 23_WHOI_OMZ (SPAdes) (version 2) | ecosystem: Environmental > Aquatic > Marine > Oceanic | place: Caribbean Sea: Cariaco Basin...
CGGTCAAAATGGCGACGGAAGACCACAGGTTGTGATGTGACCGGGATAAAGTGGGTCAAGAGAAACAATTTGACCGACCCGGCCGGGCGAGTAGCCTTGAAAACAGGCCGTTTATGGACGGAAACTAGAAAGGGAAAATTTTTTGCAGGCTGGCTGTGTTATGAACACTAGATTCAGCGGCTGGTAATAGCGGTTTCGATCCAGGTTTGAAGGTTATCACTGATGTGTTTATATGCCCTTGCGCTATCCGAGAATGGGGGATCGTATAGTTTCACTATTGAGGATAGTGGTTTTCCATTCTTTAGGGTGAACCGATCAAAGGGGTTTGAACCAGCGGAGTTGGCTGTTTGATGGTGATCCAGAAGCCGATGAATGCGGATGCCAAACACAGCTTTACCATCATTCCATGATTTTTCTATTTCATATTTTACCCAACGGCGATTCGCTGTTTGTGACCCTACGAGCACAATCGTACAACTTCGCCCCTGGAGTTGGTTGTCTATCCATCGACGAATGGCTGCATCACCACCACGTTTGACTTCTTCCCACTTGTTATCGCTCGCTGGAGCATTTCCTTCGACGACACCAATGTTTCGTACTTTCGATGCGCGCCACCCATCATTCTGGTAATGGAAGCTGTAGAAAACTTTACGGGCCATCTTGCTTTTTTCCTTATCGAGCAGTTATTCACTAGCCCCTGTCATATGAGAGTGCTCATCAAAAGCTGAACTAAGGTGAGAACGAAATAACCTGGCAAAATCAATGTCGTGCAGTTCATCATCGTTAAATATTGCGAGTCTCTTGGCTAAATCAAGAGCCGCCCCACCAGGTGCTGGAACGGGCAATACCAATGCGTCAGGGTGACGTTCGATGAACATATTATATTCAACCTCGATGCCCTCCATGCCTCCTATAAAGACCGCGGCTACCAAGTCGTCGCGAGACAACATCTCGTCTCGCATCAGGGCAAGACTGGCGTTCTGATCATCGTTCACCGGGTCCGTGAAAACAACGTTGTTGAAGCGCTGATTTTCCTCTGGGAAACGGTCTTTAAAATAATTGCTTTGATAGAGAATGACTGATTCTGAATAATCAATGCCAAGATCTTCACAGATCGTCCAGATCATAGGTGTTATTGCTGGGTGTCCGCCCCAGACAATCTTATGTTGCCGGATTATTTCGATAACCAGCTCTCGGACAGCACACTGAATAAGGAAAGGGTTCGCGGTCTCATGATAAGCCCCCCTGTCAATCGCCGGGACACTAGCAGATAGGAAGATTGAACTCATTTACTGCGCCTCCCAGTCTGCAAATTGCCAGCCAGCCTCAGAGGCCTTAATCCATCGTGCTGAACGAATATGATTGCCAAGCCACTCCAAATGGTTGAGCCAGTTGGGATGTAGGCCGACGTGATCATAGATCACTGCGGCGGGGTTGCCGGGGGAATACGTGGCTGCGTCGTGGAGAGTGGTGGAGTTCGGTACTCCTACCGTCGGATATGCCACCAGATTTCTGCCGTCGGGTAATTGCACATAGACGGCTTTATTGGGTCCGATACCCATTACCTGTCCGCCGATGGTTTCAACACCATTGCGAATACTACTAACAAGGTTTACCGTGCGTACCGCCTGGCTTTCGCTACGCACTGTTTCGAGTTGATGACAAACGCGCTGAATGGCGTCATCAGCTAGTCTGCCAGTAGCTTCGTCCACCTCTTCGGGTAGCAGCTCCGCGCGGCTGGCAGTCGCTGTGCGGGCCGATGGCGTGGAATCTGGCCAGCCCACACGCAAGACACTGATGCCCTTTGCCAGGGCTCGGCCGAACTCTGCGCTGGTCCACCGGCTCTCAAAGTATCCAGGCGTATCGAGCATGACCAGTACATCTGAATCGCATAGGCGATGCCAGAGCATAGTTTGAAAATCTTCTGCAGGTGCGATTCCGTGCGTATCCAGGAAGACATCGAAAAGCCTGGATGAAAATGCGTCGAATAACTGCAGGGCGGCTTCTCGTGCTTCAGTTCGTCGATAACTTACGAAGACCCGGCGTTGACGAGGTAACAGGCCTGCACATTCCAGTAGGGCTGTAGCCACGCGCTCCGCTCCACCTTGGTTATAGGCAAGGCAATTAAATGGACGAAGCTGTTCTGGTATTTCTGTTCCTACCTGCCCCGGATCAGAGACCACTGGCAATATGGGAATACTATTACGAAGTAGGCGATCGATATTGGCTATGGGGGCATTTGGGGCACCGTAATATACAACGGCTGCGGATTTTTGTTGTTCGGGAGAAAAATCGGCAGGACGCACTGTCCAACTGACTTCTTGGCCCAGGCGAAGTCCAAATAGCTGTACGGCTTCTGCAATTAGGTGTTCAAGTTGGCTGATCTGTTCATCTGTTGGCGAACCAAGCACAGCCAGTTGGTACATTATCGTCAATGTTGAATCCTTTTCAGGCAGTCCTTCGTAAGAAGTGCGGGGCTGGCTAGCTGCACGATCTCGTGTTTCGTTGACAACAGTATACTCAGGGAAAGCTGAGGTGACCAATAGCTCGCCAAACATGTATTTCTGTAGTTCTTGTTTCTTGTCTCCCGGCGTACCGCCGCCGGGCTCGCGGGCTGCGCCCCGCGCTTCTTGTCGAATCGCGGCCATCCGGCTTTGATCCCTGACGCCTCCGGCCCGTGAGGGCCTGCGCGCTCCGCTTGCCAGTCTGAGAGAAGTGGCTGGTGGGTTGGGGCGGTCTTGCTGTTTCCCTTCACCGTATCACGGCGTGCTCGCCGTCAAGAGCGGCGCGTGCTCCGCGCGCTTGCGTCCTGCGGCCGTCGTGGACCCCTGACGGCTTGCGCTGCGCCGTGCTGGCGCCGGTTCCGGGCAATTCCGCCCGAGCAACCGGAGCACGATCATGACTCAATTTTCTTTTGCGTTTCATTCCTCACTGCTGGTCCGTGACGACCAGGGGCACTACCTGCCGGCAACGGCCGATCAGATCCTGACGGCGGCCCGTCAGGTAATCGACCAGAAGGCCCAGCGCGGCACGGCGTTCACATCACCGGCGCTGGTCAAGGAGTTCCTGTGTACCAAGCTGGCAGGGTATGAGCACGAGGTGTTCGCCACTCTGTTCCTCGATACCCAACATCGCCTGATCGAGTATGCCGAGCTGTTTCGCGGCACCATCGATGGGGCGGCGGTCTATCCGCGGGAAGTCGTGAAGCTGGCGCTTCAGCTCAATGCTGCGGCGGTGATTTTTTCGCACAATCATCCCAGCGGGGTTCCCGAGCCGAGCCAGGCGGATCAGGCGATTACCCGTCGCTTGAAAGATGCTCTGACACTGGTGGATGTGCGCACCCTGGATCACATTATCGTCGGCGGTGACCAAACGGTCTCTTTCGCCGAACGTGGGCTGTTGTAGCTCAGGGGCTTCGGCCCCTTTTTTGCTGCGCCCGTGGTCTTTCCCGTGCCCATCGCCTGGTCGCGATGCTCGCTTGCCGCCCGGTGCCATCAAGGTGCTTCGGGGTTGTGTGGTTCAGGAGGAGGGGCCGAGCACCGAAGCGGTTTTCCCTGACGGCCCCGCGCGGCGCGCTGGGTGTCATCGCGGGCGATGAACTCGGGAAAGACGGTGGCATCACTGGTGGCTAAGGCTGGGCCGATGTGTCGGCCGATTTCGATGAGGCACAGCAGGAGGGCTCCGAATCTGGGAATCCGGTGATATGGGTTCGATTCTGTTTTGCATGCCCAGGCGGGCGACAACGGCATGCTGTGACATGCTCAATCTTGCCGTGACCGGTTGTCAGTCATCCTGCTGGCCACGATGCTGGTGACAGGCGCAGAGGGGAACGCAGGGAAATAGGGAAGGGTCACCGTGGAGAGGCCGCTGTCCGACGTTCTGGCGGCATGGCCTTGTCCAATGATGGCAAGGCAGGGGCGTTCCCGCACATTCGATGTGAACGGCAATGACGTGTGGAGCGGCGAGGGTCGGTATCCGGTATCAGCACACTGCGAGGCTCCGAATTGACCATTACACCTTTCAGGTCAGGTCGGGCCCGTTGCGTCCTTGCCTGTTGTGAATCCTGGCGAAGGTGCGGCTACGCCTCGGGCTTTGTGACCGCAACCGTCCGGCGCAAACAATGTCCCCGGCGCTGTGCGCCTTCCTCGCGCGGCAAATTCTTTGCGCCTCCCGGTCCTCCACGCTGTTGCGGCCGCTGTGCGGTGCGGCCCGCCCGACCCCCGCCGACCGGATCACAACAAGGACGCGATGGGCGCGACCTTGGTAACCCGAAAGGAGTACACATCATGGCCAACATCGGCACTTTCACCGTAGAGAAAGACGGCTTCACCGGCACCCTGCGCACCCTGGCGCTCAACGTCAAACTCAAGTTCGTCCCCAACGACAAGGGCAGCGAGAACGCCCCCGACTACCGCCTGCAGGCGAGCAATGGCCTGGAGGTCGGCGCCGCCTGGCAGAAAGTCAGCCAGGCGGAGCGGCCCTACCTGTCGGTGACCCTCGACGATCCCTCATTCCCTGCGACTATCTACGCCCGCCTCATCGAGGGCGAAGACGGCAAGCATAATTTGCTGTGGTCCCGGAACAAGGGTGAGTAATCGTCACACCAAGCGCCCCGCCCGCAGTGGCGGGGCGCTTTCATGCTACATCATGATGGCACGGAGTTGCCTGTCAGGGAGTCAGCCCACATGCCTTCCTGATTGCCAACTGCACCGGCGACGGCAGCAGCGACGGGTCGAACTCTCCATTTGGCATGAGCGCTGGTTGGGCCATGAAGCGTGGCCGCGTGCCTCGATGCGGTTGCGCTGAGTGGACGAGGAAGGGGTGGTACAGATAGACGGTACCTGCCGCCCCGGTCACCAGCACTTCCTCGCAGTGCTCTGTCGACGCGAAACCGTCGGCGGCGAGTGCCTGCAATGTCATACCGGCTTCGCCATACGGCAGCAACTGCCGGGCAATATTGGCATGGGAACCTTTGCGCACTTTTGTCGGTGCATCGTCGGGTCCTACATCTGAAAACAAAAAAAGCATCAGCAGGGCGCGTCCGCGGCTTTTGATGTTGATGCGCCATTGCATGAAATCGGGATCATCGGTCCCGAAACTCATGTCGACATGCCAGCCCGCATCGCCGGGATCATCGTCGGAGGGAAACCGGATTGGGAAGGTGCCAAGACCGGTCGGTGTCTGCCAGCGCCCCTTGCCGGCCAGCGCATCATAGGCACGACGTAGCCGTGGGGTATTGGCGGCTTTGACGAAGGTCGGCCCCGACATGAAGTCCACTCGGATCACAGGTTGTGTCCAGGTGTCGGGTTGGTCGGGTGACAGTCCCATGGCGGCCCATAATTCGTCCCGTCCCTGGCGTGCAAGGTCAGTATCGAACGCGGCTTCGAGCTTCAGGTAACCGTGGTCAATGAAATGATGGATCTGCGCTTGGCTCAGATCCAAGGAACCGATGTTCGGCATAACTACATTCTCCTGCTGACCGCCTTGGTGGGCGGATCATGATTGATCGACGTGATTGCGCCCTTGCGGCGCGTACCGATCAGATCAGCGGGAAGAATGTGGACATGAACATCATGTTGCGAATGATAGATGCCTGTGCCGAAAGGCACAAGCAGAATGCGGTTTTTGGGGAACGCGCGAAGGCACTCGGCCGACTCGCGTGCTAGAGATCAATGTCAATCAGGCGACGTTCGGTATCGGCCATCAACTCGGCCGAACTGCACTCCAGTGCCCGTGCGATCTTGAGGATCAGGGCCAGCGTCGGCATGTGTTCGCCACGCTCCACCTTCCCCAGGTGGGAGCGTTCGACATCGGCCAGGTGGGCCAGGGTTTCCTGGGCCACACCCCGCTCGGTGCGCAGAGCGCGCACGGCTTCGCCGAAGGCCCTGGCGGGCTCGGCTTCATAGGTGGTGGCGCCGGTGGGTCGGCCGCGTTGGATTGGACGCTTTTTCATGTATAAAAGCGTCGTTTAGCGGCACAATAAAAACCACGTTAAAGATAACTCATTTATTGTTTTTCACTTATGATTTCAGTCTTTCCGTCACTCATGCTTGGCGGATTTGTGCAGATACGGATCGGCGTAGAGCCGCTTTTACGGATTGGCGGGATAATGGATTATCGGCTTTGTGTTTCTGGTGATTGCCGTCAATCCGGCCTTGTGCTTTTGGGCCATTGCGCTTGTCCGGTTTTGTGCCTTTCCGTATCGCTTCGCCGGTTCACGCCACAGCGGATAATAAGCGAGTCTGCGCTGGCCGCTTGCCGTCAACCCCGGCCCGCACCGGACCGTGTTGGGGTGTGACGGCTGCACGGACTGTTCGCGCTGTGTGTCGCCTCGCTCCGCCGTGGAGCGAACCTGAACGAGGAAGCGACCATGAAAACACTCATCACCGACGAACAACGCACCCAACTGCTGGCCAACGGCCAGGCTCACGCCGACGGGCAAGACATCGATCCGCTACCGGTGGTCAAGCTGTTCACCCCCGATGGCCAGGCCACCTGGCTGCTGACCGAACTCGATCCGCAAGACGGCGATACGGCCTTTGGCCTGTGCGATCTGGGACTCGGCATGCCGGAACTCGGCAGTGTCCGGCTCTCCGAACTGGCCACGATCCGCGGGCCACTGGGCCTGCCAATAGAGCGCGACCTGTATTTTGTCGCCAAGCGCAGGCTGTCCGAGTACGCGGCACTGGCCCGCAGTAACGGCTCGATTCTGGACTGATCGAGTCCGCCAGCCCGTTTCGGCGGGCTGGCAGCACGGTCATTCCCCTGTGGTTGTGTCTTTTTCGGTCTAAGTCCAGACCGTCTATGCAACACGCTGTCGCTGTTGCTCACAGAAGCGGCAGGTAAGACGCAAACGGTCGTGATGTTTGCGATGCCTTGGGGCAGGGTGGTACGACTGCGCGGGAATGGCCCGGCGCAGTCGTCGCATTCGGACGATCCGTGCAAGCCGTCAGAGATAATGGGACTTGACTGCCAACGATTCTATCGGTTCGGGATGACATCCCGATGACATCATAACGGCCCTCACATGCCCATGGCGACGCATCCTGCCACGTGCCGGGAGGTCGCCTTATGGACGAGCCCGTCGATTACTGGCACCCCGGTGCCGCCTACCTCTACGTCCAGCAGCTCGACGGTCCGGGCCTGGCCTGGGAGTACCTGCGTCGCCATCCTGACTATCGGCGCGACTGGCAGCGGCGCCACCGTCGTCCCGAACTGGCCAAGCCTTGGGGCTTGCGGCTGCTGGAGGACCCGGCCCTGGATGCGCGGGACGCACAGCCGCTGTGGATTCCCGAGCCTGGCGTGGTGATCCAGCTTTACCCGGATGCAGACCCGCCACCAAAAGCCCACCGCTTTGGCCTCTGGCGCATCCCCGGCCGCAAACAATTGCTCCACGATGGTCGCCGGTTGGTGCTGCTCACCCGGTTTGTGAACGGTGGTGTGCGCCTGGCGCTGGCGCCAAGCCTGGAAGCGGGCATGCCCTTTGTTCACGCCGTACGTGCCACAGCCAATGTCATCCAGAATGGCCGGGCATTGGCGGCCGAACTGGAAACCCTGGACAACCTGGCCAAGGGGGCGTTGCCAGAAGCGCTGGCTTCACCTCGTCCTAGTCCAACTGCCCTGCTGGAGCTGCGGACCCTGCAGGCACTGGACGGAACACTCGCCGGTGCGTCCCTGCGCACCGTGGCCAATGTCTTGTTCGGTGCCACCACGGTGGCCCGTGAGTGGCATGCCGATGGCCCGCTACGGGCCCGCGTGCGCCGCCTGGTGCGTCGTGGTCGAGGCCTGATGCAGGGCGGCTATCGCAAGCTGGTACCCCTACCGGTCGAGGAGGGACGTTCTCGCGCCGCTGCACAATGTCCCTGAGCAAGGCGCTGTACTTTCCCCAGACTGCCTCCCTAACGGCCACCGGGTGGTGGTCGCCGACCCAGACCCACGGAGGTGCCTGTCATGAGACCCACACCACTGCGGCCATCCGCCGCCCCCGCTGCCACGCAGCAGCCACCCGTTCCACCGTCCCGCTACCTGACCAACGACGAGGCGGCGGCCTACCTGCGCCTGTCGCCGCGCACGCTGGAGAAACAGCGCGTCATCGGCGGTGGCCCGCGCTTTCGCAAGTTCGGTCGCCGCGTCATGTACGCCGTCAGCGACCTCGATGTCTGGGCCGATGCCCGCAGCTTCGGCGCCACCTGTGATCCCGAGTATGTTGAACGCCATCCCGGTGACAGCCGTCATGGCTGCTGAACACGGTTCCTTCCGTGGTGCGTTTGGTGCCAGGCCCGGGTCCGAGAGAGAAGGGAAGGGGAGACAGCGAGCGGGAACAGCTCGACCTGTTCCGGGCCCTGCCGGGCGAAATGGCCGTGCGCGACGCCCAGGACCTGATGGCCTATCCGTTCTTCTCGCTGGCCAAGTCCCGGCGCACTGTGCCCATCGATTTTCACTCCGGGCCGGTCACCGTGCGGGTGGAAGGCACCCGCGCCCACGGCATCGCCACCATCTGGGATGCCGACATCCTCATCTGGGCCGCCAGCCAGATCGTCGAGGCCTGCGATGCGGGCATCCGGCCCTCCCGGCGGATGCAGAGTACGCCCCACGAGATCCTGCGCTTTATCGGGCGCGGCACCTCGCGGCGCGATTACCAGCGCCTCAAGGCCGCGCTGGATCGCCTGCAATCCACCACGGTGGCCACCTCCATTCGCGAGACCACGGGACGGCGCCTGCACCGTTTCTCTTGGATCAACGAGTGGAAGGAGTGCGCAGATGCAAAGGGCCGGCCGCTCGGCGTCGAACTGATCCTGGCGGACTGGTTCTTCGCCGGGGTGCTGGACGAGGCCCTGGTGCTCACCCTCGACCCGGCGTATTTCAGGCTCACCGGCGGCATCGAGCGCTGGCTGTACCGCCTGGTGCGCAAGCACGGCGGCCGCCAGACCGAAGGATGGCGTTTCGATTTTCCCTACTTGCACCGCAAGTCGGGCAGCCTGGCCCGGCCCAGCGATTTTGCCTGCGACCTGCGTGCCCTGGTGGCACGGCAGTCGCTGCCCGGCTATGTGCTGTCCATCGAGCGCCGGTCCGGTGCGCCGGAAACCTTGGTGTTCCGTCCCGTGCCGCGCATGACACGTTGATAACTGCGGGACAAACTGTGAACGGGCTCGTGCTATCGGGCGCAGTGGTCCTCGTGCTATCAGGCGTAACCGACTCGTGCTATCAGGCGTACGTATCCGCCGCCAGCCCAATGATCACGCGCTTTGCCGTGGCCTCTAACGTACTACCTAACAATCAATATCTTGATCTAACAATTATTAGTAACCCCTTGGGTTCGTGGATAAGTCGGGGCAGTTACTTGGCAAACACCTATCAGACCGGGAGGGCAAGGCCATGATCATTGCCTTACTCAACCAGAAAGGCGGGGTCGGCAAGACCACGCTGGCCACCCACATTGCCGGTGAACTCGCCCTGCGCGGTCAACAGGTCATTTTGCTCGATGCCGATCCCCAGGGCTCGGCACTGGACTGGACCCAGCGGCGCAGCCAGCAGGGGCTGCCGCGCCTGTTTGGCGCCGTGGGCCTGGCCCGGGACACCCTGCACCAGGAAGCGCCGGAACTTGCCCGACGCTGTGACCACCTGATCATCGATGGCCCGCCCCGCATTGCCGCTATCGCTCGTTCAGCACTGATGGCCGCAGGGCAGGTGCTGATCCCGGTGCAGCCCAGTCCCTACGATCTGTGGGCCAGTGGCGAGATGGTGGCGCTGATCCGCGAGGCGCAGGTGTTCCGGCCCGATCTCGTCGCCGCCTTTGTCATCAACCGGCGCGTGGTGCGCACGGTGATCGGCCGCGAGGCCCGCGGCACCCTGGTGGAACAGCCGTTACCGGCACTGGCATCCGAGGTGTGCCAGCGCATCGTCTTCGCCGACAGCGTGGCGGCCGGGCGCCTGGCCCGCGAGAGCGCACCGGACAGTGCTGCTGCGCGGGAGATCGCCGCCCTGACCGACGAGCTGCTGCGAGGTGCGCCATGACCAGTGAGCGCGGTAAACGCGTTGCCATCGGCGCACGTCCACCGGCTGATCCTCAGGCGGAGGCCTGGGTTCGTCAGGGCGACCCCAGTGCCGTGCACAAGGGCGAACTCTACACCGCCCGGCTGACGCTGGACGTGACGCCGGCCATGCGCGCCCGCATCAAGGTCTCGGCCTTTACCCAGGGGACAACGGTGGCGGAACTGTTGCGCGCGTTGCTGGAACGCGAGTTCCCGGAGGAGCCGTCATGATTCCAGCGACGCCGACGTCCACACCATCCCAAGTAATTGCACCACAGGCCGTTGCTTCGCTGGATGACAACTTACCCTTGACCCGTGTCTCGCTGCTCTACATCCAGCGGCGCATCAACCTCTACCTGCGCTTCAGTTGCCCGTTGCGGGTGCACCAGATTGACCGCTGGCGACGCTGCGCGGTGTTTTCCCCGGCGCAGCTATTTTGCCGTATCCGCTGGGAGTCGAACGACTATGGCACCACACGCTGGCAACTGATGGTGCTGCAAAGTGGCCGACCGGAAGAGGGCATGCAGCGGGTACGCGGCATACGCCCCGGTGCCCATATCCTGTTGAATGCCGAGGGTGAACATGCGGTGCGGGCCGTGCTGGCCCGCATCGATGCCATTGAGGCACAGGCCATCGCACCGCCGGAGGTGTCGCCGGCGTACTGGCGTTTGTTGCACAATCGCCTCGCCGCGCGTCAGCCTTTGCCCGACTACGACGCCGGCCGTCACGCGGCCTGGCTGGCGGGGAGGGCGTTGCAATGATCCCCATAACCGCTGTGTACTCCCCTTCACGTCGATGGGCATTTGTCATTGTCTTTGTGCTGATGACAGCCAGCCTGCTTGCGTTGGTCTGGGCGTCACTCACGTCGCCGGCGGCGCGTGTGATTTACAACGCCTCCGACAGCGTGCCGATGGGTTGGTATCGTGTGACGCCGCTGGACGCCGCATCCGCAGCACAGCCCGATGCCATCCCGGTGGGCAGCATTGTCCTGACCCGGTTGCCAGCCAGCGCTGCAATGCTGGCTGATCAACGCGGCTACCTGCCGTTGCAGGTGCCGCTGCTGAAACGAGTCGGTGCGGTAGCACCGCAGCATGTGTGTGTTATCGGCAACATCGTGCGCATTGACGGCGTGTCGGTGACCACCGTTCTGCCCGCCGATGCACAGGGCCGTTCGTTGCCGGCCTGGCAAGCGTGCCGCCACTTGGTGGACGGCGAACTGTTCCTCCTGAGCGACACCAATCCTGCCTCTTTCGACAGCCGCTACTTTGGGCCGGTTAGTCGTGAAGACGTACTGGGTATTGCGCAACGACTCAACCTGGAATCATTGCCATGAACGTGCAGTGCATGGTGTCGTTCACCAGGTACAACTTGTGCTCCTGTCGCTGTCACAGCCGTGCCTTCGCACGGCGTACAGCACGGCAGTCCCCCGTGCAGAGAGCTCGCCCCGAGCGCGCATCCCCGTGGGTGGTGCTGGCGCTCGCCGGCGACCGGCTGGCAGGCCATGCCGGGTCGCCGGGGCATCGGCTCCCTGGGCCAGTGGGCCCGGGAGCGATGCAGGGCAAGATAAAAGGTCGCGGCACCTCAGTGCGCGAAAAGGCAGTCTGCACGTGGGGTGGGCGCGGCACCTGCCAGGGGCAGGCACAGTGCCGTGGGATGCGGCAAAGTCGCATGGGTGTTGGCATTGCCGCGTGCCTGCTATGCCTTAAATTGCCTGGCTTTACTGGAGTTCTCCCGTGAGCCGGCGTCGCAATGATGAGGGGGAGCGCTTTCGTCTTCGGCCCAGTGCGCCGAAAAATCGTGGTCAAACGTTTATCAACTCGGTTATCAGGCAGGCCAACAAGGCGGGAGCCAAGGCGCGTAAGAGTGGCGGGCGCCCCGGTGCGCGGTTGGGCCGTGGCCATGTGGCTGCACGTTTTGCCGGGCAGTCACTGACGTCCAATGCCCGGCGGGTCACCATCAAGACCCGGCTGGTGAATCTCGCCAAGACCGGGAAGCGTTCCACCATCACCCACCTGCGCTATATCGAACGCGAAGGCGTGGGCCGCGACGGTGAACCGGGCAGGGCCTATAGCGCCCTAAGTGACGATGCCGACCTGGCCGACTTCGAGCAACGGGGCCGACAGGATCGCCACCAGTTCCGCTTCATTGTCTCGCCCGAGGATGCGGCAGAGCTGGAAGATTTGCACCGCTATACCCGCGACCTGATGCAAGGCATGGAAGCGGACTTGGGGACCCAATTGGACTGGGTGGCAGTAGATCACTGGAATACCGATAACCCCCATACCCATATCGTGCTGCGGGGCCGGGATGACCAGGGCCGGGATTTAATTATCTCCCGTGACTACATTGCCGATGGCATGCGACGACGCGCCTGTGAACTGGCCACCGATTGGCTGGGGCCGCGCACTGAACTGGAGATCCAGCGCAGCATGCAACGGGAGGTCGAACAGGAGCGCTGGACCGGCCTGGATCGCACCCTGAAGCGCGAGGCCGAGAATGGCCAACTCGATACGAAAAGGCTGGCGGAGCCGCGCCTGCAGCGCCAACGCCTGTTGCTGATCGGTCGGCTGCAACATTTGCAGCGCATGGGCCTGGCCAGTGAACGACAACCGGGTCGTTGGGAAATCGATCCCGGAGCGGAACGGACGTTACGATCCATGGGTGAGCGGGGCGACATTATCCGCACTATGCAACGCGCCATGAGCGGACAACAGCGAGAACTGGACGTGTTTGAGCCGGGAGAAGACGCTAGCCCCATCATCGGCCGCGTCGCCGCCAAGGGCCTCGCTGACGAACTACATGACAAGGGCTACCTGGTACTCGATGGCATCGACGGCAAGGCCCATTACTTGGCGCTACCTGCCAAGGCGGAACTGTCACAGTACCCCATCGGCGCCGTGGTTGAAGCCAAGGGCATTGGCAAAGTCCGCGCCGTGGATCGTGATATTGCCACGCTGGCCGAGGACGGGCTGTACCGTATGGACCCGCATCAGCTTCAACGGACCTCAATAGCGCCTGGTCGTGATCCTGAAGAGGTAATGACCTCCCATCGTCGTCGCCTGGAGGCTTTGCGTCGTGCCAGCATTGTGGAACGTCTCGGCGAGGATGTCTGGCGCGTCCCGACCGACCTGCCCGAACAAGGCCGCCAATATGATCGCCAGCGTAGCGGCGGCATTACGGTAACCCTGAAATCCCACCTTTCCATTGAACGGCAGAGCCAGGCAATGGGCGCCACATGGCTGGATCAACAATTGATCGCAGATGGGCAGGGGATGGGTGACCAGGGCTTTGGGGCGGAGGCCAAGCACGCCCTGCAACAGCGTGCCGACTTCCTGGTAGAGGAAGGCCTGGCAGAAAGACGAGGCCAGCGCGTCATCCTTGCCCGCAATCTGCTGGCAACACTGCGCAACAAGGAACTGGCGAAGGTGGCGGAAGGTATCACGGCGGAAACCAGCCTGGAGTATCGACAGCCTTTCGATGGCGAACGAGTCAGTGGCATCTACCGCCGCAGCCTGATGCTGGCCAGCGGGCGTTTTGCGATGCTCGATGATGGCAAGGGTTTCAGCCTGGTTCCCTGGAAGCCGGTGCTGGAGCACCGGCTTGGGCAGTCAGTGGCTGCGACCTTGCGTGGAACCAGCGTGTCTTGGGAATTCGGGAAACAGCGCAGCCTGACGATTTGACACAAACCATAGCGGTTCCCGTCATTCCAGATAACGCTTGACCAGGAGCACCTCTGCGCGCAAGGCTTCGGCGCGTTCCTTCATGTTTAGACGTTCCAGTTCCGCCGCCGTACTCTCGCGCTCATCAATCTCCATCAACAGCACTCGACGCACATCAGAACCGCTCAGTAGAAGCCGTTCGACTTCTGCCGATCCGGTGCGGAAGTGATGCTGGATCGACGCCGCCTGCCCTGCGTGGATGGGCGGTGCCTCAACATTATCGATTGCCGCGACAAGCGCTCGGATGACCTTCGCCTCGAAAGTATGCCTGTCCTTCATGGCAGCGCGCAGATCGGCACGCAGTCGAGCCTTCACATCCTTTCCGGCATCGACTGACGTACCTATATCCTCAAGTCTGCTGTTCATGGGTTGCGTACCTGTCTTAATATTCCTTATAATTCCTCATAATACCATGATTTAGTATTTATAAGGACTATATGGGAATATATAATAGCCTTGTCACCGTCGAGCAGGCGGCTGAGCATCTACACCTGCACCCCAAAACCGTGCTGCGCTACATCCGCGATGGACGACTGCCGGCAACGCGGGTTGGAAAGTCCTACCGCATCTCACGCACCGAACTGGACGCCTTTGCCGGCGTCGCGAGTGACCAATCAGAAACGCCGGCAGGCGTGCGGGCAACGTGCATCGTGGACATCCCCAATGTCTCTATGGACACGGCAGAACGACTGGCGATATTCCTTCAGTCCGCTGCGATGGCCAGCCCGGCCGACGCGCCACCGTTGGACCTTCAAACGGCGTTCGACCCGCTCGCCAAGAGCATGAAAGTCGTGGTCATCGCCAGTCCGTCCAACGCGGCTGAACTGTTGGAAATGTTGCAGGTGAAGATGGGTAACCTCTTATGAACGACGTGGTTTACCGAAGCGCGGAAGCGGCGACGGCCGTCGAGACGCAATACAGGCGAGTCCTGGAGCAATGGCCGATTCCGAAGACCGAGTTGCATGTGCCGACTCGTCAAGGTTCGACCTTTGTCCTGGCTTGCGGGCCAGAAAACGCGCCGCCCGTCGTGCTGCTCCACGGCTCGCTGGCCAACTCCGCCGCATGGGTGTCCGATGTGACGTTGTGGGCAACGAAGTTCAGGCTGTTCGCGATCGACATGATCGGCGAGGCCGGCTTCAGTGCCCGGGTCCGACCCGATTTTGCCGGAGACGCACATGCACTGTGGCTCGACGACGTTTTCGAGGGTCTGGGGCTGGGATCGGGACGGGCGCGCGTCGCCATCGTTGGTACGTCACTCGGTGGATGGTTGGCACTCGACTATGCCAACAGAAGGCCAGCGGCCGTTCGCGCGCTGGCGTTGATCTGCCCTGCCGGCATCGGCCGACAGAAAAACCTTCTCTTAAAGGTGCTGCCGCTTCTCCTGCTGGGCTCATGGGGCAAGCGTCGGATGTGGGAGCTGGTGTTCGGTCCCGCCCCCAAGGTCTTGCCACAAGAGATGCAGCCGCTCGCTAAACTGATGGAAAGCGTGGGGAGGGTGGTCAAGCCGCGGGTGGTGCGCATTCCACGACTGACGGACGCACAACTCGGCGAACTCGGCATGCCGATCCTAACGATCATAGGTGGGCGGGATGTCCTGCTGGATTCACAAGACACGAGAGACAGGCTGCAACGGGCAGCTCCTCACGCAGAAGTCTGCTTCATCGAAGATGGCTATCACTTTCTTCCTGACCAGGCACCGCGCGTCATGGAATTTTTGGAGCGGAGCGCTGACGAGCCCCTCTGTCGTAAGGGGTAGCGAGTATTCCTGCTATAGGGGTGATTGTTGCCGGAAGCAAGCGGGACATATTCATTTAACAACGGTGGCCGTTGCTGGAAATGGGATATCGATGCTTCATCGTCATAGGCGAAAAGCTTCACTTTTGGAAGAAGTGATGGAAGGCTTCGTGGGTGCGCTCGGTATGGGCCTGTTATTGATGTTTGCCATTCTGCTGGTGGACTTCGCCAAGATCGGTGAGGACGGTGGGATGTCATTCGCCGATGCCATCGTCCATGTCTGCCTGATCCGCGCGCGCCCCATCCTGATGACCACCTTGGCGATGGTGGCAGGCATGTTGCCCAGCGCACTGGGCGCTGATGTTGGCGGTGGATTCTGCTCTCCCATGGCGATCGTCGTGATAGACGGCCTGCTGATTGTCACACTGTTATCACTGTTGACGACGCCGGCCCTGTTTCCTGCGGTCGAAAGTCTTTACCTCAACTGTAGAGATTTATGGCCTGTACGGCCGACTCTTGAGGTAGAACGGTGATGGAACTGCGGCACCTGCGTTGTTTCCTCGCTGTTGCTGAGGAACTCCACTTCGCCCGCGCGGCGGAACGTTTGCATATAGAGCAGTCCCCGCTATCACGCACGATTAAAGAATTGGAAGAGGACTTGGGCGTTTTGTTGTTTAACCGGACAACCCGTAGTACGCGCTTGACGCATGCCGGCAAGCTATTTCTTGAACACGTACCACGGGTATTTATCGCGCTCAATCAGGCACGTGACAGTGTTAAAGCTGCGGCAGCGGGCTTTCAGGGGCAGTTGCGTGTTGCCCTGTCCGATGGGCTTACACCGCCCCGTCTCACGGCGTTGCTGGCACAGTGTCGTGAAGAAGAGCCTGAAGTGGATATCCGGCTCTTTCAGGTGCCGCTGACACAACAGCTCCGAGGACTGGAGGATGATCAGTACGATGTCGGTTTTGCCCAGTCGGCAGAGGTGGGTGATGGCATTGTGGCCGAACCCGCTTGGAGTGACCCTGTGGTGGTGGCCGTGCCGGTGCGTCATCCCTTGCTGAAATACAAACGCATTCCGCTCGACGAAGTACTGCGTTATCCGCTGGTGATGGGCGATCCCCAGCACTGTGAAGGGTATGACCGTCAGATTGCGCGCCTGCTGCGTTCGACTGAGTTGGACCCACTGGTGGCGGAGCAGGTCAGTTCAGTGGATCTGCTGTTGACCCTTGTGGCGGCCGGTTATGCGCTGGGGCTGATCGGCGCCTCGCATTTTGCCGCCTATAAGCGCCCCGACGTGGTCTGTCGACCGCTGGCAGGACGCTCACCGATGCTCACTACTTGGCTGCTGCGGCGTGATGTCGATCCCTCCGAGACCCTGGCGCGTTTCATTGACCGGGTCTCCCCGATGGGGCCGCCTGCTCCTGCGGCATCCACGCCCATGCTCAATGAGGAAAACAAACCATGAAACCATATCTGATGATGACTACCGCGTTGCTGTTGACCGCCTGCGGTGAACCGACGCCGACCCAGACCGCACCCACCGATACTGTGGAATCCCTGGTGACCGACCCCGAACGACGCCGTGAACTGCGTGAGCAGTGCCGGCTCAATCGCGTCGCGGTGGGCGAGGAGTTGTGCAATAGGGTGGCCGAGGCCACTAACCGTGCATTCTTGGGAGACGGGGAGGTGCCCTATACGCCACCGGAAAAACCGCCGGCATTCTGATAGCAGTTTGTTCAAGTTATTTTCGGACAGAAACTCTTTTTGCCGAAATACGCTGTGATTGGCGTCTCTTCTTTGTGGTTGTCCCTTCTGGGTAATCTTGCTTTTTCCTTCTGTATTGTGCGGATAACAGTCTTTGACCGGCACTGATCCGGCACCGATTCTGACACCTGTGAGCGCGTGTGCTTGCGCGCAAAGTGGGGACGGATTCGGAGACTGGTATGCGATCAACGGGCGTACTCTACGGTCAGGTGCTGACCGTGTTCGGTATCGTGATTGTCGGCGTATGGGTAGCCACCCAGTGGGTGGCGTCCGCCCTGAGCTATCAATCTCGCCTCGGGACACCCTGGTTCGAACTCTTCGATACGCCGGTTTACCACCCCTGGCGCTTGTTTGACTGGTGGTTTTTCTTCGACGCCTATGCGCCGCGTGTATTCGTGACGGGTGGCGCTATCGCCGGGGCCAGTGGTCTGGTGGCGGTGGTGGTCGCCATTGGCATGTCCATCTGGCGCTCTCGGCAATCACGTCGGGTAACCACCTACGGTTCGGCACGTTGGGCCGAAGCTGCAGAGGTGGGTCGCGCGGGCCTGACCGGCGATGCCGGTGTTTTTCTCGGCCAGCACGACGACAAGTATCTGCGCCACGAAGGCCCGGAACACATCCTGACCTTCGCGCCGACCCGTTCGGGCAAGGGCGTGGGGCTGGTGGTGCCAACCTTGTTGTCCTGGCCCGCCTCGGCGGTAATCCATGACATCAAGGGCGAGAACTGGCAACTGACCGCCGGCTGGCGGGCGCGCTTTTCCCACTGCCTACTGTTCAACCCCACCGACGCCAAGTCGGCCGCCTACAATCCCTTGCTGGAAGTGCGGCGTGGCGCCCACGAAGTGCGCGATGTGCAAAACATCGCGGACATCCTGGTGGACCCGGAAGGGGCGCTGGAGCGCCGCAACCACTGGGAAAAGACCTCCCATGCCCTGCTGGTGGGCGCCATCCTGCATGTGCTCTATGCCGGCGAAGACAAGTCCCTGCGCGGTGTTGCCAACTTCCTCTCCGACCCGGCCTGTCCCTTCGAGGTGACGTTGCACCGGATGATGACCACGAATCATTTGGAGAATGGGCCGCACCCGGTGGTGGCCTCCGCCGCGCGGGAAGTGCTGAACAAGGCAGACAACGAGCGCTCCGGTGTGCTCTCCACCGCCATGAGTTTCCTGGGACTCTACCGTGACCCGACGGTGGCGGCTGTAACTTCCCGCTGCGACTGGCGTATTGCCGACCTGATTGCCGCCGAGCATCCGGTGTCGCTATACCTGGTGGTGCCGCCTTCGGACATCAATCGCACCAAGCCGCTGATCCGTTTGATTCTCAACCAGATCGGGCGGCGCCTGACCGAATCCCTGGATGGCAGCGACGGCATTGAGCGTCGGCACAAATTGTTGCTGATGCTGGATGAGTTTCCCGCACTGGGTCGGCTCGACTTTTTCGAGTCGGCACTCGCCTTTATGGCGGGCTACGGCATCCGCAGTTTCCTGATCGCCCAGAGCCTGAACCAGATCGACAAGGCCTACGGCATCAACCACGCCATTCTCGACAACTGCCATGTGCGGGTGACCTTCGCCACCAACGACGAACGCACCGCCAAGCGCATCTCCGACACCTTGGGTACCGCCACCGAGTTGCGTGCGCAGCGCAACTACGCCGGTCACCGCTTGGCACCCTGGCTGGGGCATTTGATGGTCTCGCGCCAGGAGACCGCACGGCCCCTGCTCACGCCAGGCGAAGTGATGCAATTGCCGCCGGACGAGGCGGTGGTGATGGTGGCCGGGCAGCCGCCGATTAGGGCGAAGAAGCTGCGTTATTACCTGGATGCCAATTTTACCCGCCGCGTACTGCCACCACCCATTCTGGGTGAAGGGGGTTATGCCGATGCTCCCGAAGTTCGCACCAATGACTGGAGTGAGTTGGCGGTACCTGTGGTGCCGGCTACGACTTCTACTACGGCTGGTAACGGCGGAGGCAGTGACGACGGTGGCCCACGCCGGCAACCCGAACTCTCGGAAACGGTGAGCTGGGAACCGGAAGCCAAACCGCTCACCAATGACCTGGCGCTATTGGAGGACGAGGACGACATCGAACCTTTGCCCTCGAAGTTCGATCCCCGCCTGCAACGCCTGGCGCGCCAGGCCGCCCTCGATCCTGACGATGGTATTGCCCTATGAGCCGACTGCATTCCCGCCACCGCCTGAACCTGTTTATCCAGCGCGACCACGCCAAGCGCCTGGACGAGTTGTCTGCGAAAAAAGGCGTATCCAAGTCCTCCATCGTCGCGGCGGCGCTGGCCTCCTGGTTGTCACCCGATGCCGCCGATAAGCGTGAGGCGGCCATGGCAAAACGACTGGATCGCCTGTCCCGCCAGTTCGAGAAGTTGGAGCGGGACCAGAACATTCTGATCGAGACACTGGCGCTTTACGTGCGCTATTTCCTGACGGTCAGTACACCCTTGCCGGAGTCACATCAGGACGCGGCCAAAGCCCAGGGCAGGGCGCGCTTCGAGCAATTCGTTGAGCAGTTGGGCCGGCATATTCTGCGCGGCCGTAGTTTGGTGCGGGAGGTTTACGAAGAACTGGAATCTGATCCGCAGCGCCTGGATGAGATCGCTGCCCAGGTGGAAGCTCGGGAACAGCAAGCGCAGCAGGACACACCATCCCATGACGGGGAGGGCGAACCATGAACGCCGTTTACCCATCGTCATCATCCACGCAGTCACTGGACCGGCGCATCCGTATGCTGCGCACGGCCATGGGGCCCTTGATCGCCGCCGCACTGGCGGACCCGGACGTGGTGGAAGTGATGCTCAACCCGGACGGCAGTTTATGGACAGATCGTTTATCCACGGGGCGTGCACCGACCGGTGAAACACTGTCCGCCGCCGACGGCGAACGCATCATCCGCCTGGTGGCGGCCCACGTGGGTGTGGAGGTCCATCGCGGCCGGCCACTGCTGAGTGCTGAGCTGCCGGAAACCGGCGAGCGATTCGAGGGTGTTTTGCCACCGGCTTCACCGGCGCCGGCCTTTGCCTTGCGCAAACGGGCGGTGGGGGTCATTCCGCTGGATGACTATGTACGCGACGGCGTGCTTGTGGAATCCCAAGCCGATTTTCTGCGCCACGCGGTACGCGAGCGACAGAACATCCTGGTGGCCGGCGGCACCAGTACCGGCAAGACCACCCTGGCCAATGCGCTGCTGGCCGAGATCGCGGCCACAGAGGACCGGGTGCTCGTGCTGGAAGACACGGTGGAATTGCGGTGTGTGGCCAAGGACCACGTACCGCTTCGCACCCGCCCCGGCGTGGTGTCAATGACCGAACTGGTGCGGGCCACCATGCGCCTGCGCCCGGACCGGGTGGTGGTCGGTGAGGTGCGTGGCGGCGAGGCGCTGGATCTGGTCAAGGTCTGGGGCACCGGCCACCCCGGCGGTATTGCCACCGTGCATGCCGGTTCGGCCCACGGCGCACTGCTGCGCCTGGAACAACTGATCCTGGAAGTGGCCATCACGCCACCCCGCGCGCTGATCGCCGAGGCGGTGAACGTGGTGGTGTTTATCACCGGGCGTGGTCGTGCCCGCAAGGTGCGCACGGTGGCCCGTGTCACTGGTTTCGACAGCAACGGTTATCACCTTGATGATGCTCTGGCGTCGTCTTCATCGTCATCCCCAACCTCAACCTCAACCTCATCCGGAGAATCCCCATGACCCGAAATCACGCCTGTGTGTTGTTTGTCGACCCCGCCTGTCGCCTGGGCTGTCAGGTGTTGCTGTTGACGATCCTGTTGCTGTGCTGCGCCTCGGCGGCCCAGGCCGCGGGTTCCAGCATGCCCTGGGAGGGACCGCTGCAATCCATCCTCGATTCCATCCAGGGCCCGGTGGCGCGCATTGTGGCCGTGATCGCCATTATCGCCACCGGGCTGGCGCTGGCCTTTGGCGATACCTCCGGCGGTTTTCGCCGGCTGGTGCAGATCGTCTTCGGCCTGTCCATCGCCTTTGCCGCGTCCTCGTTCTTCCTGTCTTTCTTCAGTTTCTCCGGTGGGGCGGTGGTGGCATGAACGGTGTGTCCGGGTTCGCTGAAGGTTTCGAGGTGCCGCTGCACCGGGCGCTGACCGAACCGATCCTGCTGGGTGGGGCACCGCGTACCGTGGCCATTGCCAACGGCACCTTGGCCGCGGCGGTGGGTCTGGGGTTGCAACTCTGGTTGCCCGGCCTGGTGTTGTGGCTGCTGGGACATTCGCTGGCGGTGTGGGGCGCCCAGGCCGACCCACAGTTCATGGCGGTATTCCTGCGTCACCTTAAGCACAAAGCCTTGCTGGATGTGTAAGGGAGGGAGCGGCCATGTTGAATCTCACCGAATACCGCAAACGTCCCGCCCTCTTGGCCGACTGGTTGCCCTGGGCCGGTTTGGTAGCACCTGGTGTGGTGCTCAACAAGGATGGATCGTTCCAGCGCACGGCACGCTTTCGTGGGCCGGATTTGGACAGTGCCACCCAGGGCGAGTTGATTGTCACCTCGGCGCGGCTCAATAACGCGCTGCGGCGTTTGGGGTCGGGTTGGGCGCTGTTTGTGGAGGCGGAACGGGTCCACGCGGCGGGTTATCCGCAATCGGATTTTCCTGATCCCTTGTCCTGGCTGGTGGACGAGGAAAGGCGAGCCGCTTTTGAGGAAAACCACAGCCACTTCGAGAGCGCCTACCACCTGACACTGGTCTATTTGCCGCCCGAAGAATCCCGCGCCAGAGCCGCCAACCTGCTGTACGAGAATTCCACCAGTCAGGGCGTGGACTGGCGTGAGCGACTGGGCGCCTTTGTGGCGGAGACGGACCGCGTGTTCGATCTGCTCGATGGGGTGATGCCGGAACTGGCCTGGCTGGATGACAGCGACACGTTGACCCATTTGCACGGCACCGTTTCCACCCGCCGACATTCGGTAGCGGTACCGGAGGTGCCGTTTCATCTGGATGCCTTGCTGACCGATTGCCCGCTGACCGGTGGATTGTCGCCGATGCTGGGGGAGGTGCATTTGCGCGTCGCCTCGGTGCGCGGTTTTCCGACGGCGACCTGGCCGGGCATTCTCGATGACTTGAACCGGTTGGGTTTCGGTTACCGCTGGAGCACGCGCTTCCTGTGCCTGGACAAGGCGGAAGCGGAACGGGAACTGGGCCGCTTGCGCCGGCAGTGGTTTGCCAAGCGTAAGAATGTGGCGGCGTTATTGCGCGAGACCCTGTTCCAGCAGGAAAGCCCGCTGGTGGATACCGATGCCTCGAACAAGGCAGGGGATGCGGATGCTGCCCTGCAGGAACTCGGCAGTGACCAGGTGGCGTTCGGCTATGTGACGGCCACCGTGACGGTCCTGGACGACGACCCCGCCATCGCCGACGAAAAGCTACGCCAGGTGGAACGGGTGATCCAGGGCCGGGGCTTTGTCACCACCCCCGAGACCCTGAATGCGGTGGAAGCCTGGCTATCCTCGATTCCGGGCAATGCCTACGCCAATGTGCGCCAGCCCCTGATCTCGACCCTGAACCTGGCCCACCTGCTGCCGGTATCGGCGGTCTGGGCCGGACCGGAAAAGAATTCGCACCTGGATGGCCCACCGTTGATCGTGACTCGCACCGATGGCGCCACACCGTTCCGGCTGGTGACCCATATCGGCGATGTCGGCCATACCCTGGTGGTGGGGCCCACCGGTATGGGCAAGTCGGTGTTGTTGGCCACGTTGGCGTTGCAGTTTCGTCGCTATCCGGGGTCGCGGATTTTTGCCTTCGATATGGGGCGTTCGCTGCGCGCGACCATCTTGGGGCTGGGCGGCGAGCACTACGATCTGGGTGCGGAGGACGAGATTGCCTTCCAGCCCTTGGCCGGTATCGACCGGGCGGACACGCGTGCCTGGGCGGCCGAGTGGCTGGAAGGGCGGATACGGCAGGAAGGGGGGACCCTCGGCCCCGACGAAAAAGCGGCGATCTGGTCGGCGCTGGAGAGCCTGGCCGGGGCTCCGGTGGCGCAGCGCACCCTGACGGGGTTTTCCGTCTTGCTGCAGGACAATGCGCTGCGTCAGGCACTCGCGCCCTACCTGCTGGGCGGTGCCCACGGCAATCTGCTGGATGCCGAGCACGACCGGTTGGGCTCGGCCGATGTGCAGTGCTTCGAGATGGAGGAATTGATGGCCAGCCGCGCGGCGGTGCTGGCCGTATTGGGTGTATTGTTTGCTCGTTTCGAGGCGCGTTTTGACGGGGCGCCGACCCTGCTGGTGTTGGATGAGGCCTGGCTCTTTCTCGATGACCCGGTATTCGCGGCCCGCATCCGCCAGTGGCTGAAAACTCTGCGCAAGAAGAACGTCAGCGTGATTTTCGCCACCCAGTCTCTGGCGGATATTCAGGACTCCAGCATCGCGCCGGCCATCATCGAGAGCTGCGCAAGCCGGATCTTCCTGCCCAATCCCCAGGCCACCGAGCCACAGATTCGCGCCATCTACGAAGGCTTCGGCCTCAATGCCCGGCAGATCGAGATTGTCGCCACCGCCGAACCCAAGCGCGATTACTACTACCAGTCACGCTTGGGCAATCGCCTGTTCGATCTGGACCTGGGGCAGGTGGCACTGGCCTTTGCCGGCGCCTCGACGCCCGAGGACCAGCGCGAGATGGATGCGCTGATGACATCAACGCTGGTATCTGATTTTGCCGCTGGCTGGCTACGCCATCGTGGGCTCGACTGGGCGGCGGACTTGCTGTCGAACGCGCCCATCGTATCTCACCTGACACCGGAGGAAAGGTTATGAAGAAACACCTGATGATTACGTTGATTGCCGCAACCCTGTTGGGCACCTTGCCGAGCGCACGGGCGCAGTGGGTTGTTGTCGATCCGACCAACTTGATTCAGAACGCGTTGACGGCGATTAGGACACTGGAGCAGATCAACAACCAGATCCAGCAGTTGCAGAACGAAGCGCAAATGCTGATTCACCAGGCCCGCAACTTGGAGCGACTGGACTACAACACCCTCAATCGCCTGCGCGCGACCCTGGCGACCACGGAGCGCTTGATTGCCCAGGCCCAGGGCATGACCTACCGCATGGAGCACATTGATCGTGAACTGGCGCGTCTCTATCCGCACGAATACGGCGCGAGCCTCAGCGGTGAACAGATGGCCGAGGAGGCACGCGAGCGTGAGGACCATGCCCTCGACGGATTGCATACCGCCATGCGCATGCAGGGGCAGGTCGCCCAGAACCTGGCTGCCGATGAAAGCGTGTTGACGGACCTGGTGGGCCAGAGTCAATCGGCCACCGGGGCCCTGCAAGCGATGCAGGCGACCAACCAGTTGCTGGCTCTGCAGGCCAAGCAATCCATTCAGGTGCAGCAACTGCAACTGACGCAGGATCGGGCGGCGGCACTGGAACTGGCCCGGCAGGCGGCGGCTACTGAGCGTGGCCGGGAGGTGACCCGGCGCTTCCTGGGCGAGGGGACACCCTATACGCCTCACGCTGTTTCATTCTACGGCAACTGAGGTGCGGCCATGATATTGCCGGGGTGTGGCCATGGATGATGTCGCGGTTATCGATCGCTTTCTCGATGTTTTCTCCACCTACATCGACTCAGGCTTTGGCCTGCTCGGGGGCGAGGTCGCCTTCCTGACCGCCACCTTGGTGGTGATCGACATGACCATCGCCGGACTTTACTGGGCGCTGAGCCATGCGACCGGGCAGGGCGATGATGTACTGGTCCGCCTGATCCGCAAGGTCCTCTATGTCGGCGCCTTCGCCTACATCATCGGCAACTTCAACTGGCTGGCGGGCATCGTGTTCCGCTCCTTCGCCGGACTTGGGCTGATGGCCTCGGGCAATGGCATGACCGCGACGGCATTCCTGCAGCCGGGTCGCCTGGCGAAGGTGGGGATTGATGCCGGCGTGCCGATTCTGGAACAGATCAGTGATATGGCCGGCTTTCCGGAGGTGTTCGCCAATATCACCCCCATCGTGGTGCTCTTCCTGGCCTGGCTGATCGTGATCCTGACCTTTTTCGTGCTCGCGATCCAGCTCTTCATCACCCTGATTGAATTCAAGCTGACCACCCTGGCCGGGTTCGTGCTGGTGCCCTTTGCACTGTGGAACAAAACCGCCTTTCTTGCCGAGAAGGTGCTGGGCAACGTGGTGTCCTCCGGCATCAAGGTGTTGGTGCTGGCGGTGATTGTCGGCATCGGCACGGGACTCTTTGCCGAGTTCCAGAGCGCTCCGGCGGAACCCTCCGTCGACCATGCCCTGGTGATCATGCTGGCCTCCCTGGCGCTGCTGGCCCTGGGCATTTTCGGGCCGGGCATCGCCACCGGGCTGGTGTCCGGTTCGCCGCAACTCGGTGCCGGGGCGATGGCCGGTGCCACGCTCGGTGCGGCCGGGGCCGCGGTCGCGACCGGCGCTGCTGCCACGGGTGTTGGCAGTGCCGTCGCCGCCGGTACCCGCATGACAGTCGGCGGTGCCCGTACGATGGCGGCGACGGCCACTGGGGCAAGCGCCGACTTCAAGGCCGGTGCGGTTGGCGGCGGCCTGCGCGGTGTGGCCGCCGGTATGGGCAATGTGGCCCGGACCGGGGCGCAGGCTGTGGGGCAGAAAGCCGCAGAGGGGACCCGAGCCATGAAGGCACGGGTCGGTTCGGCCCTTGATCCTGCCTCTACCGGTGCGAAAGACACTACCGCCAAAGTCGGGCAACCGGCCTGGGCCCGGCAGTTGCAACGCCGCCAGCAACTTTCCCATACCGCGACAACGGTCGCCCACACCCTGCGCGGTGGGGACGGTGGCGGCTCGGGTTCAGGCCCCAGCCTGAACGACCCGGATTCCTAAGGAGAATGTTTCATGCGATTCAAGCGACCCCACGCGCGCTATGCCGAACCCCCGGAGCCGGCCACGCCCTATCAGGCGGCTGCCCAGGCCTGGGACGAGCGCATCGGCTCGGCCCGGGTGCAGGCCAGGAACTGGCGACTGATGGCCTTTGGCTGCCTGGCGCTTGCTTTGCTGATGGCCGGCGGACTGGTGTGGCGATCGGCCCAGTCCATTGTTACGCCCTATGTGGTGGAGGTGGAGACCGGCGGACAAGTACGCGCCGTGGGGGAGGCGGCCACACCGTATCGGCCTGATGAGGCACAAACTGCCCATCACTTGGCCCGCTTTATCACGCTGGTGCGCTCGCTCTCCATCGATCCGGTGGTGGTGCGCCAGAACTGGCTGGATGCCTACGACTACACCACCGACCGCGGGGCGGCGGTGCTCAACGACTACGCCCGCACCCACGATCCCTTTGCCCGTATCGGGCAGGAATCGGTGACGGTGCAGATCAACAGTGTGGTGCGCGCCAGTGAGACATCGTTTCAGGTGCGCTGGAGCGAGCACCGGTTTGTGAATGGCGCGGCGGCTGGTATCGAGCGCTGGACGGCGGTGGTATCCATCGTCCTGCAAACCCCACGCACCGAGCAGCGGCTGCGCCGCAATCCATTGGGTATCTACGTCAACGGCCTGTCGTGGAGCCGGGAACTGGAGGCCACTGAAGGAGACATGCCATGAACAAACCATTGAATAAGAGAGCAGGGGGGCTGGTCCTGGTGTTGTTGGCACTGGCCGGTTGTGCCACCCCGCAAAAGCCGCCCCGGATCACTCTGGACGAACCGGTGGCAGCGATGCTGTTGCCGGAGCCAGAAAGACCGGTGGAAGTGGTGGAGATACCAACACCGCTGCCGTTGCCAGGACAACTGATGCCCTTGCCTGTGGAAGCGGAGGGTGCCGAGAAAATTGAGATTGCAGATCCGCAGGCACAGGTAGACCAGGCCACCGAGGAGGCCCGGGTGGCTCCGACACGGGAAGGTTATGTCAATGCTGTCCAGGTCTGGCCCTTTGCCGAGGGTGCGCTGTACCAGGTCTATGCCAGCCCGGAGCGGGTGACCGTCATTGCCCTGCAGCCTGGCGAGGAATTGGTCACCGTCGCCGCCGGGGATACCGTACGCTGGATCGTGGGGGACACGTCCAGTGGTGCCGGTGCCGAGCAGCGGGTCAATGTGCTGGTCAAGCCCGTCCGTGTGGATATCCGGACCAACCTGGTGATCACCACTAATCGCCGCACCTATCTGATGGAGTTGATCTCGACCGAGCGCACCTGGATGGCCTCGGTCTCCTGGGACTATCCGAGGGATCGCATGCTGGTCTTGCAGCGTCGCACGCAGGCGGCCGAGGTGGCGGCGCCGATTGATCGAGGCTTATCCCTGGAAAACTTGCGTTTTCGGTATGCGATCAGCGGCAGCCAGCCAGCGTGGCAACCACTCAGGGCTTTTGATGACGGGAGCAAGGTTTATATCCAGTTCCCGGTCGGGATCGCCCAAGGCGAACTGCCGCCGTTGTTTGTGATCGGCCCGCAGGGCGATGGTCAACTGGTGAATTACCGCTACCGCTCGCCGTATTACATCGTGGACCGGCTTTTCGGGGCCGCCGAGCTGCGTCTGGGCGGTGAGGAAGGCGAGGTGGTGCGTATCGAGCGAACCGATGGGGTACGGAGGGAGTGAGTATGGAGGACGACATGACGCCGGATCAGCCACAGCCCGAGCCATCGCCGAAAGTGGCTCCAGAACAGGTGGCCCTGCGTGCCCAGCCGCGGCCGGTCACGCGACTAAGCCGCCGGATGCTGGCGGTGCTCGCCGGTGGTCTCGGCACCGCTGTGCTGGGTGCCCTGTTCTGGTCACTGCGGGTGACCGAGCGGGGCAGTCTGCATGGCGCGGACGAGTTGTACAATGTTGAGCGTATTGCCCGCTCCGAAGAGCTAACCCGCTTGCCGGCGGACTACTCGCAACTGCCACCGGAGTTGCCACCGGATGTGCCTCGCTTGGGCGAACCGCTGCCGGGCGATCTGGGTGCGCCAATCCTGCGGGCGGAGCAGCAGGCCAGCGGTGGCCCATCCCTCGGCCAAGATGCCGCTGAAGCCGACCGGTTAGCGCGCCTGAAGGAAGCGGAAGAGGCAGCAGCCTCCGACGTCTTCTTTGGGTCGATCCGGCAACGCTCCGCCATGGCACCACAGGCTGTTGGTGGGGCAGAGAGTACCCAGATGAATCAGGGGCTGGGCGGACTCGATTCCTTGGCGATGCTGCAAGGCTCGCCTTCCGGGGAGACCGACCCGATCACCCTACAGAATCGCCAGGAACAGAAGGAAGCGTTTCTGAGCAATACCGCTTTTACAGAAACCCGTAACACCGGAGATCTGCAAACGCCGGTATCCCCTTATCAGGTCATGGCTGGGACGATGATTGCCGCCGCCCTGGTCACCGGTATCAACTCCGACCTGCCGGGCGATGTGATCGCCACGGTCACCGAGCCGGTTTACGACACCGCCACCGGCCGCCATGTGCTGATCCCCCAGGGTTCGCGCATTCTGGGGCGCTACAACAGCCAGGTGAGCTATGGACAGACCCGCGTGCAAGTGGTCTGGCACCGTGTGATCCTGCCGGACACCTCATCATTCCAACTCGACAACCTCGCTGGCACAGACCCGGCAGGCTACGCGGGTCTGGAAGATGGCGTGGACTGGCACTGGGATCGCCTCTTCGCTGGCGCCGCCCTGACCACACTGCTGGGCGTAGGTGCCGAACTGGCCGCGCCCGAGAACCGCCAGGACGGCGACCGCGTCATCATCGCCGGCCGGGACAGCGCGCAAGACAGCATCAACCAGGTCGGCCAGGAGGTTACCCGACGCAACCTCAATATCCAGCCCACCTTGACGAGCCGCCCCGGTCTGCCGGTACGCCTTATCGTCAACCGCGACCTAGTGTTGAGGCCTACCAACCATTGACCTATCAACGGGGACTGTGCCATGACCACCAACAAGCTGCGGCTGGGGCCTCTGCCGAAGACCGAGACCGTCAAGCTCACCTTTGCCTGCCCGGCGACCCTGAAGGCGGACCTGGAGCGCTATGCCGAACTGCACGCCCAGACCTACGGTGAGCCGGTGGATGCGGTGACACTGATACCGCATATGCTGGAGGTCTTTATGGCGCGGGATCGGGGATTTCGGCGGGGTAGAGGGAGGGATGCTCGCTCAACCCCCATCAAGACGGCAGGCCTGCCGATAAACCGACCATAGGGAAAATCATGTCCGAAACTCCGCACCTGGCGCGGAGATTAGGTTATGGTTTTCGGTCTGGTATCAAGCAATGATTGGTAAACCATAACCAGTTGATAAATAAGGGATAAATATTTGTTTGATAAGCGGATTGGGTATTCCTAAGGCAGGCCCGTCCAGGTGGTCCGTTTCTTGACGATTTTCCACCATCTGGATGCTATTATCCTGACATAAAACGGCTGGAAAGCTATATATTGAATGGATTAGAATGGATCCACATTAGAGGCTATTCGTCAGGATAGAGGCAGTCATGTCTGTTGCTATGAAAGTATCGTCCCGGGTTAACCACATGAAGCGTGGCGTCCCCTTCTCCATTACAGGGTTTTATTCCCTTGGGAGCCGTACATCGGTGCAAAAGGCGATGAGCCGTTTGGCGCAAGAAGGTGTAGTTGAGCGGGTGTCCAAGGGGTTTTATGTGCGTCCCAAGCCCCTGCCGAGTATGCCTTCCATCAAAACGACGGCCAGTGCAGAGCAGGTCGCCAAGGCCTGGGCGAAAGAGTATGGCTATAAACTGGTGAGCCAAGGTCAGGAAGCGGCTTATCGCCTGGGCTTCCAGACCCAGGCACCGATGAAAACGGTGTATTGGAGCAACGGGCCTTCCAGGGAGTTCAGAGTTGGCAATCAGGTTGTTGAGGTGCGCCATATCAGTCGCCAGAAGCTGCGCTGGGAAAAAACGCCTGAAGGAACGTTGCTGCGGGGGTTGCTGGTGACGCCACCCGAGTCTGTGGAGATTTCTGGGTTGAAGAAGGCTATTCAGCGACTGTCCCTTTCGCCAGTGGAAACCAGGTCCGTGCTTTATAAATTGCGCTCTCTTCCTCTGTTGAGTGCTTGGCAAGATAAGCTCCAACAATTGGAGCTGGCATGCTGATGTACATGTTGGATTATTACCGAGGCGCCAAGCAGCGTGAGGAGCTAAGACAGATATTGATGTTGGGCACCCAGAAGCATGAGAACGGGTTACTCGACTTCTTTTTGGGAAAAGACCTGTGGGCGGCTGCCTGGGAGCAATCTATAAGCAGTGGTAGTCAAATCAAGAAGTTTCGTAAACGCCAAAGCGCTCCCAGCGTCACACCTATTCTGCCAACGTTAGCGCGCGTATAATAAGGATTTTTCCCTTGGCAAGAACTACAGAAATAAAGCCTTCGCAACTGACACGCGCTGGATACCAACGTCATTGAATTAGTGACGTTTATCCAGAGATATCATATAATTACGGTTCACAAACACACGAGGAAAACGCCTCATGAAACTTCCGCCAAAACTAACGGTTGACACGCCCAGCGAGATCCTGAC
>Ga0208300_100442_pt1 | contig 30438 bp, 27 predicted proteins | sample 23_taG_FD_184096 | JGI IMG/M metagenome (GOLD analysis project Ga0208300, IMG submission 184096) | Marine viral communities from Cariaco Basin, Caribbean Sea - 23_WHOI_OMZ (SPAdes) (version 2) | ecosystem: Environmental > Aquatic > Marine > Oceanic | place: Caribbean Sea: Cariaco Basin...
GCGGTTTAACGGTGTGCAGTGAGCCGTCCCGCTTACCCCGGCCACGCGGGGTACGGATAGCGTCATAAATATAGGCTTCGGTCATGTAACCTTCCTCTCGCCTTGGGCCAATGCCGGCGGCGCCCGCGAATCGGGAGCGCCGGCTCCTGTGAAAATCAGGCGCTCAGAGTGCCCCACCGGCGGCGCCTCAACAATGACAGGAGTGCTCAACGGCCCTGAGCGGAAAGGACACGCCCTTTCCGATAACGCCCGCGCCGGCGGCGGCACGGCCATTGCGGGCCCGGGCGACAGGCCCTAGCGTAGCGTCAACCGATCAAGGAGTTACCCATGTCCCCACCCCTGCCCCGCACCCTGGATGTCGCCCGTTCCCTGGCCTCGACGCTGGCCCAGCAAGGCCGTGGCATCGCCACCCGCCCGGCCGGCCGGCAACCCGCCGAGCCGCTGGAGCTGTATGACATGGAGGGCTGCCCGTTCTGCCGTCTGGTGCGCGAAGCGCTCACCGACCTGGACCTGGACGTGCTGATCTACCCTTGCCCCAAGGGCGGCGACCGCTACCGGCCGCTGGTGGAAAGGCTCGGTGGCAAGCAACTGTTCCCTTATCTGATGGACCCCAATACCGGCGTGGACCTGTACGAGTCCGCCGATATTATCGATTACCTGTACCGCGAGTACGGCGGTCGCCCGGCGCCCGCCGCCTGGCGTCTGCGTACCTTGCGCACGGCCAGTTCGTTCGCCGCGTCGCTACCGCGTGGCGGGCGCGGTCTGCGCAGCCAGGACAGCGAGCCGGCCAAGGAACCGTTGATTCTTTATTCCTTCGAGGCCAGCCCGTTCGCGCGGCTGGTGCGCGAACGCCTGTGCGAGCTGCAGCTGCCGTTCCTGGTGCGCCAGTGCGGGCGGGATCAATGGCAGGACTGGCTGTTGCCGCAGGTGCGCGCGGCGCTTGATATGGACTACCAGCCGAGCCAGCGCCACCGCCAGGAACTGGTGGCCCGCACCGGCCGGGTGGCGATTCCCTATCTGATTGATCCCAATACCGGCGAAGAACACTTTGAGTCCGGACACATTCTTGACTACCTGGAGGAAACCTACGCGCGTTAAATAACAACGCGGCCTTCTCCGGGACCGCTTTCGGTGCTATATAAGACTCAGTTTATTGCGATATCGATATTGCGACATAGCCACTGTGATATAGAGAGTACCGAACATGAGTCGTCGCCAATTTGATGACTACGACGCCCAGGAATGGCGGGAAGAACACGAGCGGGCCGACAAGGAGCGTCGTAAACGGGAAGCCAAGAAACAGCGCCATCACCTGGATGATGACGACCCGGCTCCCGCGGGACGGTCCCGACCCCAGCGCCACACGCACTGACCTTTTCCGTCCCCGCAAAGGCACACCCCAGGGAACATGCCCGCATGCGCCCTGGCTCCCTTTTGACGCGTCGTCTTGGTAGGATTGGGGTTCACACTTCTTTAAAGGAGAGGGGCCATGGCCGACTTCGACGATGATTTATTCCGTCAGGAAATGACCGGTGTGGCGCCTCTCAAGGAAGACGACCGGGTGCGCGACTTCCGTCGCGGTGAGCCCACGTTGACCCAGCGCCTGCGCCGCGCCTCCGCGGTGGCCCGCCCGGACCGCGATCCCAACCCGCTGACCCTGCCCGACCAGGTCCCCCAGGCCGGCCCCTACGATATTGTCGGTTTGAAGAAGAACGGCGTGCAGGAAGGCGTCTACCGCAAGCTGCGTCTGGGCAAGTACGAGCCCCAGGCGACCCTGGATCTGCACCGGGTACGCCTGGTGGAGGCCCGCGACCGGGTCTATCTGTTTATCCAGGAATCCCAGCAGAACGGGCTGCGCACGGTGCTGATCAGCCACGGCAAGGGCGAGCACAGCGAGCGCCCGGCGCTATTGAAAAGCTATGTGCTGTTCTGGCTGGAGCAGTTCGAGCAGGTGCTGGCGTTTCACAGCGCGCCGGCCAACCGGGGCGGCGCCGGCGTGACGCTGGCGCTGCTGCGCAAGTCCACCGGCGCCAGCCAGAAAACCCGGGAATTCTTCCACGAACGCAGCCGCGCCCAGCGCTAGCGGCTGACCCGGTTCATGCCGTTGATCGCCGCCACCCGGTAGCCCTCCGCCATGGTCGGGTAATTGAAGGTGGTGTCGACGAAATAATGCAGGGTGTTGTTGGGGGCGGGCTGGCGCATCACCGCCTGCCCCACATGGACGATTTCCATGGCCTGGTAACCGAAGCAGTGAATCCCCAGCACTTCCAGCGTTTCCCGGTGGAACAGGATTTTCAGCATGCCCACCCGCTCGCCGGTGATCTGTGCCCGCGCCAGATTCTTGAAAAACGCCTGGCCCACTTCGTAGGGCACACGGGCCTCGGTGAGCTCCTGTTCGGTGCGGCCCACGGAGCTGATGCCGGGAATGGTATAGATACCGGTGGGCACGTCGGTGACCTGTTTCACCGGGCCGCCCTCGACGATGCCCTGGGCGCAGAACCGGCCCTGGTCGTAGGAGGCACTGGCCAATGACGGCCAGCCGATCACGTCGCCCACCGCGTAAACGCCGGCCACTTCCGTCTGATAGCGCTCGTCCACCGCCAGTTGGCCACGGCTGTTGGGCTTGAGGCCCAGGTTTTCCAGGCCGATGTTCTGGGTGTTGCCCGAGCGGCCGTTGCTCCACATCAAGGCGTCGGCGCGCAGCCGTTTGCCGGAGCGCAGCACCAGCGTCACGCCGTCATCGTCCGCCTCGATATGGGTGTATTCCTCACTGTGGCGGATGGTGGCGCCCTGGTCGCGCAGGTGGTAACTGAGCGCGTCGGAGATTTCCGCGTCGAGGAAATCGAGCAGATGCTGACGGTTATTGACCAGGTCCACGCGAATGCCCAGGCCGGTGAACAGGCAGCTGTATTCGCAGCCGATCACGCCGGCGCCGTAGACGATCATATTGCGCGGCGTGTGCTTCATTTCCAGGATGGTGTCGGAGTCGTAGATACGCGGGTGGTCGAAGTCCACGTCCGCCGGGCGGTACGGCCGCGAGCCGGTGGCGATCAGAATGTTGCGGGTGCGCAGGGACCACTGGCGGCCGGCCTGGTCGTCCACCCGCACTTCACCGGCGCTTTCGATACGGCCCTGGCCGTTAAACAAACGCACCCGGTTGCGCACGTAAAAATCGGTGCGCACCTGCACCTGGCTGTCCACCACTTCGCGGGAACGCTGAATCAGATCCTGCCAGCGCACCTGGCGCGGGCTGATCAGCCCGCGCAGCAACGGGTTGCGCTGCGAGCGCACCACCTGACGCACCTGGTGGCGCAGCGCCTTGGAGGGAATCGTGCCCCAGTGGGTGCAGTTGCCGCCCATCTGGTCGTCACGGTCGACCATGGCGACGCGCAGGCCCCCTTTGGCCGCCTGCATGGCGGCGGCTTCCCCGGCCGGGCCGCTGCCCAGCACCACTAGATCCCATCCGGAGCTGATATCCATAACTGGCTGTTACCTCCCGCATCGCCCGCGCCTCCCCGGGAGGCGCCTTGATAAATACTTGACCGAGACCGTGATAGTCTGGAACTTCTTTACAGTATCGCCGCACGCGAACTGCCCGCAGCGAACCGAAGGAGCCGATCTATGGAAACGGACCCCTATGACACCCGGCACTCATCGTCCCCACTGGGGCGCACCGCGCGCGGCGCCGGCGGCTGGCTGCGCCGTCATCCGCTGGGCGCGCTGCAGATTCTGCTGCTGATCCTGGTGTTGATCGTGATCGCCCAGAACCTGGAAACCACCTCCATCGACGTGCTGTTCTGGACCCTGGCGAGCCTGCCCAAACTGGTGCTGATTCTGATCAGCATGGTGGTCGGCGCTCTGGTCTGGGAAGGGCTGCGCCGCAAGCTGCTCAAGCCGGACCGGGCGCGCGGCGCCACGGTCACCAGCCGAACACATCCTTGACGAAAGGAATGGTCAGCGCCCGCTGGCGGGCCAGGGCCACCCGGTCCAGGGTGGCCAGCCGCTGAATCAGGGCCGCCGGCGCCCGCTCGCTGCGCAGCACCATGAAGCGGGCCACGTCGCCGCCCAGCTTGAGGCCGCGCTCGTTGGCGCGCTCGATCAGCAGGGTCACCAGGTCGTCCTCTTCCAGGGGCTGCAGCCGGAACACCGGGCCGGCGGCCAACCGCGTGGCCAGGTCCGGCAGGCCCCAGGGCACGCCGCCCGGCGAGGCGCCGGCGCTGAACAGCAGGGTGCCGCCCAGGGCCATCACCCGGTTATAGAGGTGGAAAAGCGCTTCCTCCCACTCCCGGTGGCCGGCGAACAGATCCACGTCGTCCACCGCCAGCAGCTGAAACTGCTCCATGGATTCCAGCACGTCCGGCACCAACGGCAGCAGTTCGGCGGCGGGCAGCAGGCAGGCGTCGCGGCCCTGCTCCTGGGCCCGGCGCACCGCCCCTTCGAGCAAATGGCTGCGGCCCTGGCCGGCGGCGCTCCACACGAACACCTGACGCTCGTCGCCGTCGCCGGCGGCGGACACCGTGGCCCAGGCGGCGCGGTTCGGCCCGGCGTGGAAGTTCTCCAGAGCGTGGCCTTCGCGCAGCTCAAGGGCGAGGGGCAGTTGACCGGTCACGGGCGGCTAGCGGAAACAGAACGTGGGTGATTCGGCGGCCGGCTCCTCGCATTCGCTGAGCCCCTCCACGCCGGTGACGCTGCGTATCAATTGCGAGCGACCGCCGGCGAAATCCACCTCGAACTGAACTCGGTCGTCACTGGCCACCCGCAGCGCCACCGAGCGCATCAGCCCCAGATCGGACAGCGCCTGGCGCAGCCGCTGCCAGTCGGTCAGGCTTTGAACGCCGCGCACGGTGATCCAGCCGGAGCGGTCCACCAGCGCGTCGCCGGCCGGCTCGGAGGGCTCGCCATCGTCGGCCCCATCGCCGCCGTCGCCGGCGCCGGAACGCACCGAGTAACGCTCGGCGATGCGGTCGGCGATCACATCCACCAGGCGGTCCAGGGCGGCGCCGCTGTCGTCGGCGCGGTCGCGGCTGCTGGCCACGGCATCGCCGTCCTGCAGCAAACGCCAGTTCAGGGTGGTGGCGCCGCCCTGGCCGCTGTCGTAGAGCACCGCCGTGGCCACCCAGTCGGTCTCGTAACGGCGGGAAGCCTGCAGCAGCGGGCCGTCGAAGCGGCCGCGAATATCGGCCACGGCGACCGTGTCCCGGTCGCGCTGGTCCCACTCGGGCAGCGTCAGGGAGACGCCGCGGCGGGCCGCCGCCGAAGTGAGTTTTTCCGCCAGCGGTTCGCCGGCCGCCACCATGCGGCCCTGGCCAGTGCCTTCCGATACCAGCCACACCAGTACCGGCGGCCGCTCGCCGCTCCATACCGGCGCGCCCTGGTCGGACAAATGGCGCACCAGCGCGCGGTCGTCGAACACCGCGTTCAGGCGCGGCGGCGTGCCGCCGTCGTAGGCGTAGCGCATCAACCAGCGCGACGGGTCCTCGAGAACGCCGGCGACGCCGGGCAGATCCGCCACCTGGTCGCGGCCGGTGAGCCGCCGGATCACCGTTTCCAGGCCCTGCCGCAGTGCCTGCTCACGGGCCTCCGCGCCCCGTGGTTGCTCGCCCTCCAGGGGCACCGACACTTCGCCGGCATCGGCGGCGAACACGGGGGAAACGCACAGAAACCCGACAATCAGGCCTAACAGCAAGCGATACATCGAACCATTCCGAATCAGAGAACTTCAGGGCGCGACATTATCACTGATATGGCCGGCGCTGGCGAATATCCACTCGCCGGTTCCCCCGCAGGGACGGCGGTTGCTAGAATAGCGCGCCCTCACCTTCCTGGAGCCTGCCATGAGCGAACAAAAACGGCCGCTGACGTACCGCGACGCCGGCGTGGACATCGATGCCGGTAATGACCTGGTCAAGCGCATCGGCCCGATAGCCAAGCGAACCCTGCGCCCGGAAGTGATGGGCGGCCTGGGCGGCTTCGGCGCGCTCTGTGCCCTGCCCGAGGGCTACAAGAACCCGGTGCTGGTGGCCGGCACCGACGGCGTCGGCACCAAGCTGCGTCTGGCCATGGAACACGACAGCCACGACACCGTGGGCATCGACCTGGTGGCGATGTGCGTCAACGACCTGGTGGTGGGCGGCGCGGAGCCGCTGTTCTTCCTCGACTACTACGCCACCGGCAAGCTGGACGTGGACACCGCCGCGCGGGTGGTCTCCGGCATCGGTGAGGGTTGCGAGCAGGCCGGCTGCGCGCTGATCGGCGGCGAGACCGCGGAAATGCCCGGCATGTACGAGGGCGAGGACTACGACCTGGCCGGCTTCTGCGTCGGCGTGGTGGAGCGCGACGGCATCATCGACGGCAGCAAGGTGGCGCCCGGCGACACCATCATCGGCCTGGGCGCGTCCGGCCCGCATTCCAACGGCTACTCCCTGGTGCGGCGTATTCTCGAGCAGGCCGACGACACCGATGACCTGGACGGCAAGCCGCTGATGGAGCACCTGCTGGCGCCCACCCGCATTTACGTGAAAAGCCTGCTGGAGCTGATCAAGCAGGTGCCGGTGCACGCCCTGGCGCACATCACCGGCGGCGGCCTGCCGGAAAACCTGCCGCGGGTGCTGCCCAACGGCACCCGGGCGGTGATCGACACCCAGTCCTGGCAGTGGCCGGCGGTGTTCCGCTGGCTCCAGGAGCAGGGCCAGGTGCCGACCAACGAAATGTACCGCACCTTCAACTGCGGCGTCGGCATGGTGGTGGTGGTGCCCCGGGAGCAGGTGGACCAGACCCTGGCCTTACTGGCCGCGGGCGGCGAGGACGCCTTCGTGATCGGTGCCATTCACGCCAGCGACAATGACCAACCCGAAGTGTCCCTGGAAGGCCTGGCGTCATGACCCACCGGCTTGCGGTGCTGATCAGCGGCACCGGTTCCAACCTGCAAGCCATTCTTGACGCCATCGACGCCGGGGAACTGCCCGCCCGGGTCAGCCTGGTGCTGAGCAACAAGGCCGGCGCCGCCGGCCTGGCCCGCGCCGAGCGGGCCGGCGTGCCGGCGCAGGCGATCGACCACCGGGGCTTCCCGGACCGCGCCAGTTTCGACCAGGCGATGATCGAGGTCATCGACGCCCACGGCGCCGATACCGTGGTGCTGGCCGGGTTCATGCGCATTCTCAGCCCCGGCTTCGTACGCCACTACCAGGGCCGGCTGATCAACATCCACCCTTCCCTGCTGCCCAAGTATCCGGGGCTCAATACCCATGCCCGGGCGCTGGAAGCCGGCGACCACGAGCACGGCTGCTCGCTGCATTTCGTCACCGACGAGCTGGACGGCGGCCCGCTGATCGCCCAGGCCCGTTTCCCGGTGGCGGCGAACGATACCGCCGAAACCCTGTCAGAAAAGGTTCAAGCGCAAGAACATCGCTTGTACCCTCAAGTGTTGCGCTGGCGTGCGCAGCAGCGCTTACAGATGACCGACCAGGGAGTGGAACTGGATGGCGAACGCCTGCCCCCGCAGGGCTTTCAGATGGACACGCACGGCTAGCCTGCTGCTCGCCGGCCTGCTGGCCGCGACCCCGGCTTTGGCGGAATCCCCGGTGCAAAGCTTCAACACCCAATACCGGCTGAAAGCCGCCGGCTTCCCGTTCACCGTGGGCGCACAGCGCACCCTCTCCAAGGCCGGCGGTGAGCGCTGGGAAATGGAAGTGTCGGCCAGTAATTTTCTCGGCGAAATCCGCGAAACCTCGGTGTTCACCTGGCAGGGTTGTCTGCCCGTGACCCAGTACTACGGCTACCACCGGGAAGGCCTGGGCCGGGTCAAGGCGGCGGAGTTGCGTATCACGGACAAGCAGGCCACCAGCGAACGCACCGACCACGAGCCCTACCGCTACGCGGTGGACGAGCCGGCCACCGACAAGATCGCCCTGACCCTGGCGTTGCAGTGCCGCCTGGCCCGTGGCGACCGGGACATCACCCTCAACGTGGCCGACGAGCGCGGCGTGGAAAAACAGCGCTTCCAGGTGGAAGGCCGGGAAACGCTGGAAATCGACGGCAAGGACCTGGCCACCGTGAAGGTGCGGCGGCTGCGCGAAGCGGACAGTGAGCGGCAAACCTGGCTGTGGTTCGCTCCCGGGAGCGATTACACCCTGGTGCAACTGGTTCAGGAAAACGACGATGGCCGCCACGTCATGAACCTGGAGAGCCTGCCATGAGATACCTGAGCGGCCTGGCCCTGCTGGTGACGGCAAGCCTGTTACCGGTGCTGGCGGCGGGCGCTTCGCTGCCGCCCTTCTCCGCCGAATACCGCATCTACGTCAATAAAATCCCCACCCCGATCAAGGCCGACCTGGTGCTGGAGCCGGCCAGCGGCGAAGACCGCTACCACATGCGCTTCGAAGCCCATTCCTGGCTGCTCAACAACCGCGAGGAAAGCTGGTTCCACTGGAACGACTGCGCGCCCCGCACCGAACGCTACACCCACGAGTTCAAGGGCTTCGGCAAGCACCGTTACCACGACACCGATTTCAACTGGGAACAGGGCCGGGCGGTGAGCGAATCGGATTCCGGCGAGGAGTCCTTCCCGATTCCCGACCAGGCGTTGGATGAGCTCAGCATGCTGCTGCGCGCGCGCTGCGTGTTCGCCACCGGCGACAAGGAATACAGCGCCACCAGTGTGTACGGTGACGATATCCGCGAGCATCACTTCATCGTTATCGACCGGGAAACCATCGACACGCCGATGGGCGATCTGGACACCCTGGTGGTGGAAAAGAAACGGGAAGAAGACAAGGAAGAGAGCCGCCGCACCCTGTTCTGGGTGGCCCCGGAGGTGGGCTACATGGTGGTCAAAGCGCGCCACATTGAAAGCGCGCTGTTGCACGGGGAACTGATCATGACCGAATACAACGGCCCCACGCCCTAGGCCGGATCAGGTGCGCGGCAAGGTGACGCCGCGCTGGCCCTGGTATTTACCGCCGCGATCCTTGTACGACGTCTCGCACTCTTCATCGGATTCCAGGAACAGCATCTGCGCCACGCCCTCGTGGGCGTAGATGCGCGCCGGCAGATTGGTGGTGTTGGAAAACTCCAGCGTCACGTGCCCTTCCCACTCCGGCTCCAGCGGCGTCACGTTGACGATGATGCCGCAGCGCGCGTAGGTGGATTTGCCCAGGCAGATGGTCAGCACACTGCGCGGAATCCGGAAGTACTCCACGGTGCGCGCCAGGGCAAAGGAGTTGGGCGGAATGGTGCAGTAGTCGCCCTTGATGTCGACGAAGCTTTTCTCGTCGAAATGCTTGGGGTCCACGGTGGCCGAATGAATATTGGTGAACACCTTGAATTCGTCGGCGCAGCGCACGTCATAGCCGTAGCTGGAGACCCCGTAGGAAATCAGTTTTTCGCCATTGGCATCGGTACGCACCTGGCCTGCCTGGAACGGCTCGATCATGCCGTGTTCGGTGGCCATGCGGGTGATCCAGCGGTCGGACTTGATGCTCATTGGAATCCTTTATCGGTTCGGCAACCCTAAACGGTGAATGGTACCCGGAATCAGTGCTGCATCACCACCTTGGGAAACGCACGCCGCCCTTCGCGGGTCAGGGACAGGCGCGCCGCCATGCGCCGCGCGGTATCCAGATACAAGCGGGCCTCGGCGCTGTCCGGGTCCGCCGCCACGGTGGGCGTGCCGCCGTCCGCCTGCTCACGAATACGCAGCGACAGCGGCAGCGAGCCCAGCACCGGGGTATCGTAATCGCGGCCCATGCGGTCGGCGCCGCCCTGGCCGAACACGTGCTCTTCGTGGCCGCAGTTGGAGCAGATGTGCACCGCCATGTTCTCGACGATGCCCAGCACGCCGATGTCCACCTTGCGGAACATCTCCACGCCTTTGACCGCGTCCAGCAGCGCGATGTCCTGGGGCGTGGTGACCACCACCGCCCCGGCCACCGGAATTTTCTGGGCCAGAGTCAACTGGATGTCGCCGGTGCCCGGCGGCAGGTCGACGATCAGATAATCCAGATCGTGCCACAGCGTCTGCTGCATCATCTGGGTGAGCGCGCCGCTGGCCTTGGGCCCGCGCCACACCACCGGAGTCTGCTCGGTGACCAGGTAGCCCATGGACATGGTCTGAATGCCGTGCGCCATCACCGGCACGAAGGCGTTGCCGTCGCGGGTTTCCGGGCGGGTGCCCTTGGGCAGGCCGAGCATGATCGGCTGGCTGGGCCCGAAGATATCCGCGTCCAGCAGGCCCACCTTGGCGCCCTCCGCGTGCAACGCCAGCGCCAGGTTCACGGCGGTGGTGGATTTGCCCACCCCGCCCTTGCCGGAGGCCACCGCGATCACATTGGCCGCCTGCATCATCGCCGGCATGTCGTGCTGGGCGCGGTGCGGTTTAATACGCACCGACAGGTCCAGCACCAGCTCACGGCCTTCCAGCAGCGGGCTCACCCGCTCTTCGATCTCCCGGCGCAGCGCCGGCAACCGCGAGGCGCAGGGGTAGCCGGGGTGCACCGCCAGACGCACACGCCCTTCCTGTTCCTCGATTTCCGTCACCGTACCGGCGGAAACCAGGTCGACGCCGAGTTCCTCGGGGATGATTTCACCCAGGGATTGTCTAATCGCCTGCTCAATACGCGTCATGGTACCTCCTGCAACTCAGGAGGGGATGATAGAGTTAGCGCAGTCCACAACCAAGGGCCGTACGCACTTAATCACAAGGAGTCACACCCATGAGGAACACCGCCCACCTTTTGACCGGCCTGCTGGCCGTACTGGCGCTCACCGCCTGCGGCGGCAACGGCCAGCCGCTCGCCGACCGCGATACCGTCAGCGTATCCGGCGAGGGCACCATCAAGGCGCGCCCGGACATCTTTAATCTGGTGGCCGTGGCCCGCGAGCGCGGCGACGACGTGTCCGCCATGAAGGACGAGGTGGACCGGCAAGTGCAGGCGATGCTGGATCTTGCCGAGCAGTTGCAGATCGACGACAAGCACATCACCGCCAGCGACATCCAGATCGCCCCGGAATGGGAGTATCAGCCGGAACGCAAACTGATCGGCCATCAGGTGAGCCGCGAAGTGAGCTTCCGCACCTCCGGCGTGGAACGCTACGCGGAACTGGCGGACGGCCTCGCCGGCCTGGGCCTGAAGGAAGTGCGTCCTGGCGGCACTGAAATCAGCAACGCCAACGAGCTGGCCAACCAGGCCCTGGAAAAGGCGGTGCGCGCCGCCCGTGAAAAGGCCGAAATACTGGCCCGGGCCGCCGGCCGCGAGCTGGGTGAGGCGATGCAGATCAACGCCCAGGGCTATAACGTCCCCGGTCCGATGCCGATGCGCGCCGCCATGGCCAAGGAAGACGCCTCGCAAAGCTACCGCCCCGGCGAGCAGGACGTGACCGCCAGCGTTCAAATCACCTTCCAACTGAACTGATCACCCATGGGGCCGCTAGGCTTTGTTTCCGCGACCGGGCTGCGCGCCTATCTTGCCGCGGCCCGGGCCGCCGGCGTGGACAACGCCGGCGCCCTGACGGCGGCGGGCATTGACCCGCGGGCGCTGGATCTGCCGGACCTTCATGTGCCCGGTGATCGCTTCGAAGTGTTGATCGCGGAACTGGCCGATCGCAGCGGGGACCCGCTGTTCGGCCTGCACGCCAGTGAATATCTGCCCCCGGGCGTGTTCAACGTGCTCGGCCATATCGCCCTGAGCGCCAGCACGCTGCTGGAGGCCCTGGCCAAGGTGGCGCGCTACGAGAAACGGGTCGGCGACCTGGGCAGCGTGGAAACCCGGCTGCGCGGCAATGAATCGCGGATACTCTGGCATCCCCGCTGCAACCGCCAGCCGGTGCGGCGCCATCTGGTGGAGGCCGTTTTCGCCGGCTGGCTGCGTTACACCCGCTGGCTCGCCGACGATCAAGCGCTCAACCCGGAGCGGGTCTGGTTCGAGCATGCCGGCCCCAGCGACCCCCAGCAGGCCCGGGAATACCAGCGCTTGTTCGGCTGCCCGGTGGACTTCAACCAACCCTACTCCGCGCTGATCGGCGACCGCGACATGCTCGCCCGCCCGCCGCGCCGGCCCGAGCCGCATCAGCTGGGCCCCCTTGAAGAGCACGCCGCCCGGCACCTGGGAACCCTGGGCATCGCCACCAGCCTGTCGCTGCGCGTCCGTCATCACCTGCAGGCGGCGCTGGGCGGCCCCCTCCCCGACCGCGATCAGGTGGCCCACGCCCTGCGGTTCAACACCCGCACCCTGCACCGGCATCTGGTCGCGGAAGGCACCGGCTGGCGGGAAATCCTCGACAGCGTGCGCCTGGAGCGCGCCAAGGCCCGTCTGCTGGAAAGCCGCTGCCCACAGGCGGAGATCGCCGCGGACCTGGGTTACGCCGACATACGCTGCTTCCAGCGCAGTTTCAAGCGCCATACCGGCGTCACACCCGGGCAGTACCGTCGCGGCATGGACAGCGACGGCGAATAGCCACAATATTTACATTACCTGATGGCAATATTACGCGTTTGTCGGACAATCCGGGCATCAGGGGCCGGTCCGGCGAGGCTAGACTCGGGGACAACGATAAAAACAGTATCCGCCAGGGAGAACCGCATGAAACGTACGCTCAAGCAGCTTGAGCGCGCTATCGCGCAAGCCAGCAGCTACGACGAATGGTGCCGTGCCAGCCGTGAATACGACCGGCTCGGCGGCGCCGACGAGTGGAAAGACATCGACCGCTCGCCCCACTACGATTACGAACTGATCCGTAACCGCCTGTGGCAGATCCGCCAGGCCCGCGAGCGCAACGACGTCAACAAACTGGTCTTTCACCTGCATGAAGGCCTGCACGGCAACCTGGGCAATATCTCCAACCCCGCTCTCTACGGCCACAGCCGCACCGGCACCAAGCGGCTGATCGAGCGCTATCTGGAAGAGGTATGCACCGCCCTGGACTACCTCTGTGACGGCGACTTCGCCGAGTTCGGGCTCAAGCAAAAACTGGATTTCTTCGAAACCACCGGCCAGGCTTTCGGGCAAAGCTGCCTGATGTTCTCCGGCGGCGCCGCCCTGGGGCTGTTCCACATCGGCGTGGCGAAAACCCTCTGGGAACAGGGCCTGCTGCCCTCGGTGATCTCCGGCTCCAGCGCCGGCAGCATCGTCGCCGCCGTGGTGGGCACCCATGACAACGACGAACTGGCCGCCAAGCTGGAACCGGAAAACATCTATATGGAAGCGTTCAAGGCGATCGGCTGGAAAGGCCTGCTGCGCGGCACCCCGGTGCTCGACGGCGACCACCTGGAAGCCTGCCTGGAAGAGAACATCAAGGACCTGACGTTCGAAGAGGCCTACCGAAAGACCGGCCGCGAGATCAACATCACCGTCAGCCCCTACGACCGCAACCAGCAAAGCCGCCTGCTCAACTGGCGCACCTCGCCCAATGTTCTGATCCGTAAAGCGGCGCTGGCGAGCTGTGCGATTCCCGGCATCTACCCGCCGGTGAGCCTGTGGGCCAAGAACCTGGACGGCGAGCGCGTGCCGTACATCCCCGGGCGCAAATTCGTTGACGGCTCGATTCAGGACGATCTGCCGATCCGCCGCCTGTCACGGCTGTTCGGCGTCAACCACTCCATCGTCAGCCAGACCAACCCGCACGTGGTGCCCTTCCTGCCGCGCAGTGAAAGCACCGATTCCAGCCTCAGCACCCTCAGCGACTGGGCGATCCGCAACGTGTCCATGAACCTGCACTACGCGCTGGATTTGGTACGCCGCCGGGTGCGCTCCAACGACCTGGGGCTGGTGGTCGACAAAGCGCAGACCGTGGTCAAGCAACGCTACATCGGCGACATCAACCTGATCCCGCCGCGCCAGCCCCGCAACGCCCTGCGCGTGCTCAGCAACCCGTCGCTGGAAGACGTGCGCGCCTTCATTCGCGCCGGCGAACAGACCACCTGGCCGAAGCTGGCGATGATCGACAACACCACCCGCATCAGCCGCACCTTCCGTGCCTGCCGGGAGCGTCTCGACCGCCTGGAAGAACGCACCCTAAACCGTCTCAGCGTGGCCGCCAACGGCTGACCGCCACCGGCACCCCGCGCCGCGGGGTGCTATTTGCTTAGCGCGATTGATTATGACCGGCCCCCTTTAAAGGGGGGCCGGAAGCCTCTATGTTCTTAGCACCAGCCAAACAACATCGCATTCGTACTGAGACCAGGAGACACACCCATGGCACTGCAACTCGGCGATACCGCCCCGGATTTCAAACAGGATTCCACCGAAGGCCCGATCTCATTCCACGACTGGGCCGGCGACAGCTGGGTGGTGCTGTTCTCCCACCCGAAGGATTTCACCCCGGTGTGCACCACCGAGCTGGGCGAAGTGGCCCGCCTCAAGCCTGAATTCGACAAGCGCAACGCCAAGGTCATCGGCCTGTCCGTGGACCCCCTCGAGGACCATAACGCCTGGTGCGGCGACATCGAGGAAACCCAGGGCTCGGCGCTGAACTTCCCGCTGCTGGCCGACGCGGACCGCTCCGTGAGCCAGGCCTACGGCATGATTCACCCCAACGCCGACAACACCCTGACGGTGCGCAGCGTGTTCGTGATCGACCCGAACAAGAAGATCCGCCTGACCATCACCTACCCGGCCAGCACCGGCCGTAACTTCGATGAAATCCTGCGGGTGATCGACAGCCTGCAGCTCACCGACGGCTACAAGGTGGCCACCCCGGTGAACTGGAACGACGGCGACGACGTGATCATCGTGCCCTCGCTGGACAACGAGGCCGCCGCCAAACTGTTCCCGGAAGGCTGGGACGAGAAGAAGCCGTACCTGCGGATGGTGAAGCAGCCGAAAAAGAGCTGATGCGCCAGGGCCTCGCGCCCTTTCGCGGGCCGGGCCCGCTCCCACATTGTGCGGAACCGGCTGGACAGGGCGCGGGAATCCCGGTGTAATAGCCGCCGTTCGCGGGTGTAGTTCAATGGTAGAACGGCAGCTTCCCAAGCTGCATACGAGGGTTCGATTCCCTTCACCCGCTCCAGACATGAGAAGGGCCGCCTAGCGCGGCTTTTTTTGTGTCTGGAGCCGCCTGCCTGCGAATGGAAACGGAGTTGTGGGAGCGGGCCCGGCCCGCGAAAGGGAGCGAAGCTCCCGGCAGGATGCCAGAGAGATTTCTGACGGCAGCACCATCAACGTCTCTGGGATCCTGCCGGCCGGCTTTGCCGCCCTTTCGCTTGCAAGGCAAGCTCCCACAAAGCTCCGGCTTAGTAGAATGTTCCGGAGCGCTTAATCAATCGCGTTCAAAACTTGCCGTTCTGGCTTACAGCAATTTCAGCCCTGGCCGACAGAGCCCCGTCCCCGATTGTTGGAGACTGACCACTTCCGTTTATTGATGGGAGGGGACAAGGATGTCTCGTGCAATTTTTTTGTTCGTACTGGCCACGGTGCTGGCGTTCGGCGTGGTGGTGGCCAGTGTCGGGCACGGCCGCACCGTGCCGGCGCTGACCCAGGCCCGGGTCTATCAGGGGGAAGCGGACCTTTCCCGCTACTGGGTCAGCGAAAAGTTTGACGGCGTGCGCGCCTACTGGGACGGCGAAGACCTGATTTCCCGCCACGGCAACCGCTTCGATGTGCCGGCGGCGTTCACCCGGGGCTTCCCGGAGCAGCCCCTGGACGGCGAGCTGTGGATGGGGCGCGGCACCTTCAGCCGAATGGTGGGCCTGATCAATCGCCACGACACCGGACCGGAGCACTGGCGGGATGTCTATTACATGGTGTTCGACCTGCCCCGGGCGGCGGGCCCCTTCGACGACCGCCTGCAAACCCTGCGCCGGTTGCTCAAGGATCATGACAATCCGCATTTGCGTCTGGTGCGCCAGCTCAAGGTCCCCGACCGGGCGGCGCTCGACCGGCGCCTGGAGAAAGTGATCGAAGCCGGCGGCGAAGGGTTGATGCTGCACCGGGGCGACGCCCCCTACCGCAGCTACCGCTCGGCGGATCTGCTCAAGGTGAAGCCCTACCAGGACGCCGAGGCGCGGGTGGTGGCTCATCTGCCCGGCGAGGGGCGGCTGGAAGGCAAGATGGGCGCGCTGCTGGTGGAAACCGCGAGCGGGCAGCATTTTCGTCTCGGCAGCGGTTTCAATGACGCCCAGCGGGCGGAGCCGCCGCCGATCGGCAGCCTGGTGACCTACAAGTTTTATGGCCGCACGCGCCACGGCCTGCCGCGCTTCCCCAGCTTTCTGCGGGTGCGGCGGCAGGGGCCGGGCTTTATCCGCTGAGGGTTGCAGGACGGCGCCCGCTGGGCGATAAGTAGCACACCGAAACAAGGAGTGCGCGCTATGCCCAGCGCTTTTATTACCGGTGCCCGGGGTTTTCTGGGCGGCCATATCACCCGACAGTTGCTCGACGCCGGCTGGGAAGTGACCGCCCTGCTGCGCCCCGGCAGCGACGGCGCGGCCCTGTCCGCCCTGGGGGTCAAAGTGGTGGAGGCGCCGATGGACAACGCCACGGAAGTCACCCTGGTGATGCCGCCGGCGGTGGACGCGGTGTTCCATGTGGCGGGCAATACCAGCCTTTGGCGGCACCTGAACCAGCGCCAGTACCAGGACAATGTGATGGGCACCCGGGCGTTGATCACCGCCGCGCTGCGCAACCAGGCCGGGCGCTTTATTCATACCTCCTCGATTTCCGCCTGGGGCATCCAGGACGAGGCCATCGACGAGGCGTCACCGTCCAACGCCGCCGACGACTGGATCGGCTATAACCGCACCAAGTATCTGGCCGAGGAAGAGATCCGTCACGGTATGCAGCACGGTCTCGACGCGGTGATTCTCAACCCCTGCGGCATTATCGGCGCCGGTGACACCCACAACTGGTCGCAGATGATCACGCTGATCGAGCAGCGCAAGCTGCCCGGCGTGCCGCCCGGCGGCGGTAACTTCTGCGCGGTGGAGGAAGTGGCGCGGGCGCACCTGACGGCGGTGGAGAAAGGAGTGCGCGGCGAGAACTATATTCTTGCCGGCGTCGAGGCCAGCTTTCTGGAGCTGGCCAACACCATCGGCCGGCTGCTCGACCGGCCCACGCCGCGCAAACCGATGCCGGTCTGGCTGCTGCGGCTGGCCGGGCAGGTCTACGCGGTCGGCGGGCTGTTCACCCGGCAGGAACCGCGCCTGACCCCGGAGAAGGTGGCGCTGGTCACCAGCCGGGTTCACGCGGATGGCAGCAAAGCGGTGCAGGAGCTGGGGTTCGACGCCACGGTGCCGCTGGAAACCATGCTGCGCCGCTGCATCGACTGGATGCGCGAGACCGGGCGCCTTTAGCGCAGCGCCCGGTAGACGCGAAAGCGGTTGGTTTCGCTCACCACCTGCACGTGCCGGAAGGCAGCGTCGAGCCACTGCACATAGGGCAGCTCGCGGTTCGCCACCATCCAGAATTCACCGTGTTCCTCGAGATGGCGCGGCGCCTGTTCGATCAGGCGCCGGGTGATCGACATGGTGCGGTCACGGCCGTCGTGGAACGGTGGGTTGGTCACCAGGGTCTGGTAACGCCCCTCCACGCCGCCGTAGAGGTCCCCGCCCACCACCTTGCCCTGCAAGTGGTTGCGGTTGAGGGTGCTGCAGGCGGCGGCCACCGCGGTGGCGCTCACATCGGTGCCGGTCACGTTGCAGCCGGCATGGGCCAGCGCGGCGGTGATCACGCCGCAGCCGCAACCCATATCCAACGCCTTGCCGCGGGGCGCCGCCTCGGCGAGCGCCTGCAGCAACAGGGCGGTGCCTTCGTCCAGGCGGCCGTGGCTGAACACCCCCGGATAGCTGATCACGTCCAGATCGTCGACGCGCACCACGCTTTCCACCTGCTCCAGGGAGAGTGCCGGCCCCGGCCGCAAGGCGCCGCGATAGACTTTGCAGTGACGGGCGCTGTCCACCAGGGTCACCCCGTCGGCGTGCCGGGACAGCCGCGTCACGCCGCCGCGGATGCCGCCCTTGGCCGGCCCCACCAGCCACACCTCCAGCGGTTCCTCGACGCTGCCGGCAAGGCCGCGCAGCAACAGTTCCAGGCGCTCCGACGATTTCGGCAGCGGCAGGATCACCAGGTCGGTGTCCTCGGGGAGCGTGGGCAGAGGCGCCCACTGGTGGGCACCGACGGTGTAATCGTCGGCGTGCAGATAGACCTGCTCGGCGGGCAAGTCGGCCAGCTCCGGGTCGTTGGCGTCGACCACCAGAACCCGCCGTCCGGCCAGGCTCTCTTCCTGTCGCCACAGTAACCGTGTGCTGTTTTCCATCGCTTGGCGCCTCGGCAAATCGGGCAGTATAAACAAACCCGGCCCCGGGGGATAAATCCGGCCTTCACGGCGCGCTTGAAGTTTTACATAAACACCACGCCCCGGGTGCTTTCCTACCGCTAGAATGCGCGAATCAGATGATGTTGTGGAGGCAAAGGATGGTCCGTTCCGCAGTTCTGGCTATTGGTATTCTAGTGGCGTCCCTGGCCTGCGCCGATAACAGCGACAGCGTGTTTGAAGAAGCGCTGCACGCCGCCCGCAATGATGATTGGAACGGTCTGGCGCAGGCACAGAAACGCCTGTCCGACGATCACCCGCTGCAGGCTTACCTGGAATTCCACCGGCTGCGCGCCGCCCTGCCCGATCTCTCACCGCAGCGCGTGGTGGAATACGGCAAGCGCTACCCGGATTCGCCGCTGCCCGACGATATCCGCCAGCACGCCCTGGTGGCCTACGCCAAGGAATCGCGCTGGCGCGACGTGCTGAAGGTCTACGACCGCGCGCCACGGGGCACCGAGCTGCGCTGCTATTACCTGCGCGCCCAGTGGGAAAACGGTGACAAGGGCGTGCTGCCCCAGGTTCGCGAGCTCTGGCTTTCCGGCAGCTCAAGACCGTCCAGTTGCGACCCGCTGTTCGAAGCCGCCCGGGACCAGGGCGTGATCGGCGAACAGGAAATCTGGGAACGTCTGCTGCTCGCCTTCGACCAGGGCGCCACCGGCCTGATGAGCTACCTGGCCGACATGCAGAGCGGCGCCGACGCCACCGCCGGCGAGTGGCTGGGCCGCCTGCACCGGGACCCGGAGCGGCTGCGCGAGCTGCCCGAGGGCATCGGTGATGAACGCCGTGAACAACTGCTCAGCGCTGCCCTGCGCCGTCTCGCCTACACCGACACGGTGCGCGCCCGGGAGCTGTTTGAACAGGAAAGCGCCAACCTGGGTCTCAAGGACCCGGCCCTGCGCGAGCGCGCCGCGGAGCGCATTGCCTGGTACTCCACCATTCGCGGCATTGAAGAGAACCGCCAATGGCTGGACGGCTGGCTGGCCAACAACGGCAGCGCGGACACCCTGGACCAGCGCGCCCGGCGTAGCGTGATCGAACAGCGCTGGGACGAGCTGCCTGACTGGGTGGCCCGCCTGCCGGCGGCGGCGCGCGACGACAGCCGCTGGCAGTACTGGCTGGGCCGTGCCGCCGAGGAGAACGGCGATGATGAGGCAGCCCGCGCCCACTGGGGCCGCGCCGCCGGACAGCGTAACTTCTATGGCTTCCTGGCCGCCGAACGGCTCGGCCAGGCCCCGGTGTTCAGCAATGCCTCGCCGGCCACCGGCGACAGTGCCCCGACCCAACCGGGCCTGGCGCGGGTGGCGCTGCTGCGGGAGATCGACGAGCCGCAACTGGCCTGGGACGAGTGGAACTGGATGCTCTGGCACAGCAGCGAGGGGCAGCGCCGCAAGCTGGCGCAGCACGCCTTGCAGCAAGGCTGGTACGACCTGGTGGTGCAGGCGTCGATTCAGGCCCGTGCCTGGAACGTGCTGGCCTGGCGCTTCCCGGCCGCGCACCGGGACCTGTTCGTGAACGCCGCCCGTCGCCACGATCTGGACCCCTGGCTGAGCATGGCGGTGGCGCGCCGCGAAAGCGCGTTTTACCCCCACGCCCGTTCCCCGGTGGGCGCCCAGGGCCTGATGCAGCTGATGCCGGGCACCGCCCGCAAAGTGGCGCGCGACGCCGGCCAGACCCCGCCCGACGCCCGCCAGGTGATGGACCCGGACATCAACGTGGCCCTGGGCACCCGTTATCTGGCGGAGTTGCTGGAGCGGTTCAACGGCAACCGGGTGCTGGCGCTGGCCGCTTATAACGCCGGCCCGCACCGGGTGGACGACTGGCTCGCCGAGGAAGAGGACGCGGTGCCGGCGGACGTCTGGATCGAGTCCATTCCCTTCTATGAAACCCGGGAATACGTGCAGGCGGTGCTCACCTACCGGGTGCTGTTCCAGGGCTTGCACGGCAACCGGGAAGAACTGGTGCTGCTGCGGCCCGACGAGCGCGGCACGCCCTACTCCCTGGCGATGATGGATTAGGCGCCGGCTCAGTCGAGCTGGCGAATGTGGTAATCCAGGCGCCCCCGGCGCAGCAGCGGCGCCAGCCGGGCGTCCTGCTGCAGGCGGCGGCGCAGATGCACGCTGCGCGCCGGGTCGCGGGTGAAGGCCACCACCGCGTTGTGGCAGTCGCCGCAGGATAACCGGAAGCGGCTGCTCCAGCCTTTCATGGTGTGCTGGTCGGCGGCGTGGCTTTGCCGGTATTCGGTGAAATCGCCGAAATTCATCACCAGGGTGCCGCGTGCGCTGACGTGCCGGGCCAGGGTCCGCACCCAGGCCCGGTCGGCGGGCACCGCCCGGCTCACCGCCTCGTTATCCGGGGCGAACAGATCTTCGATGATCAGATCGAACGGCTCGCCGTCGTAGGCATTGAGCCAGGCCACCGCGTCGCCGAGCACGGTCTGCTCGCCCTCGCCCACCACCGAAAACACCTCGCGGGCCACCGCCAGGTGGTGCGGGTCCAGCTCCACCGCGATCAGCTTGTCCGGGGCCAGCAGTTCGCGGATCGGCGGCAGCAGGGTGCCGCCGCCCAGCCCCAGAATCAGCACCCGCCGGAAGCGCTGCGGCTCACTGAGCAGCGCCGGCAACCAGAGCAGGTCCCAGACGCTGCCGGTGACCAGCCGCTTGGGGTGGAACTCGGAGTGCTGCACACCGTTGGCAAACAGGCGCATGCGGTCGCCGCGGCGGTGTACCTGATACAGCACACCGTCTTCCTGACGCTGCCAGACCACCGCCATCAGGAGTCGACGCCCAGGCCCACCCCGGTCACGTCGCCGTCGGCGCGGGGATCGCCCAGCCGCACCTGGTCCTCGGGCAGGCCGTGCTCTTCGATCAGCCGGTCACGGGCCTGCCGGGCCCGCTCCCCGGCCAGCTCCAGAAGGGTCTCGTCGTCCACCTCGGCGGCCGCCTGTTCCAGCATCCGCCGCCAGGCTTCCCGGGCGCGATCGGCGTCGCTGTCGCCTTCCAGGGTGTCCCGGTCGCGGTCCAGGCGGTCCTCATAGGTGTCGAGGATACGTTCGCGCCAGTCTTCGCCGGTGAGCGCGGTGTCCAGGCCCGGCCAGTCACCGCCCAGGTCGTCGATCACCTCGGCTTCGCCGAGCGCGCGCCGATCGTCGTCACTGGCCTGCCCGGTGAGGATCACCGTCAGGTTGTTCCGGTCCTTGAGAATGTCCGCCAGGCGCGCCACCTTATCGCGCGTCTCACCCGTGGGCCGGTCGTCGCCGGCCCGGAAAGGCAGGTATTGCAGGTCGTCGTCGCCGCCGCCGGCGAGGCTGGCGAGCATGGAGAACGGCGCGGTGGCGGCTTTCACCAGCACATTGCGGATCACCCGCAGCACCACGCCGCCGGCGCTGAACCCCGGGTCGTTGAGATCACCGGCGATGGTCACCGGCAGGCGGATCATGCCGGAGCTGTCACGCAGCACCGACAGGCCCAGCTTCACCGGCGCGTCCAGCGCCTGTTCGCTGTCCACCCGTTCGCCCAGGTAGAACTTGTCGGCGGCGATCTTGGTGGTGCTGTCCAGCTGGCCGTCCTCGATCGACACTTCGGTGTCCACGTCCAGACGACCGCGCTCGACCCCGAAGCCCAGATAACGGGTGGTGAACGGGGTCAGGGTTTCCATGCCGTAGCCGTCCAGCTGCCCGGTGAGGTCCAGGTACAGCGGGCTCACCGCCAGATCGCCCTGGGCGCGCAGGCGAGCCTGGCCGTTTACGCGCCCCGAGGTCTCCAGCCGGGCGCGGCCGGAGCCGGTGTCGAAGTTTTCCATGACGCCGCTCCACTGCTCCAGCGTGACGTCGAAATCCGGGGTCAGGGTGTTGTCCCGGTGCGCCAGCCGGGACTCTTCCACCGACACGCGCCCGAGCATCACCCGCCAGGCCGGACCGCCGTCCTCGCCGTCATCGTCGCCGGCCAGGCGCGTCATCAAGCCGCGGCCCTGCTCGTCGAGAAGATGGCGAAAATCAATGCCGCGGCCGGCCAGGCCGTCCACGGTTACGCGACGGTCGGCGGTTTTGACACTCAAACCGTCGGCGGCCAAACGCGCCACGCTGAGGGTCTCGCGGCCGTTTTCGCGGATGTCGGCGTCCGCCACGCTGGCACGGCCGGTGACGGTGATATCCGGCGTATCGCCGGCCACGGTGAGCGTCAGCTCGCCGCCGGCGCGGCCCTGCTCGATGGTCAACGGCACGGCGTTGGCGAGCCAGGGTGACAACGTGGTCAGCGGCAACTCCTCAAGGTCGAGATCCGCGGACACCTTCAGCGGCGCAAGCTGCCCGGTGCCGGAGTGCGACAGGCGGCCGCTTTCCGCCAGCACGGCGCTCCCCTCCCACTGCCAGCGGACGCTGTCCTCGACGCGGAAATCGGTGAGGTTGAGGGCCCCTTCACTGAGCGTTACTTCAACCGGCTCGGGCAGGGTCTGGTCGCGGAACACCACGCTGCCGTTCTCCACCTTGAACCGGTCCAGGGTGACGGCCCAGGCCTCGCCTTCGCGGATCCGCTCGGCGGATTGGTCCGCTTCCTCGCGCACCTTTTCACGGGTCTCCCGGGCCCGGTCCGGATCGGACGGCAAAAACAACGTGGCCAGGTCCAGCCCTTCGCCGGTCAGCACCGCCCGCATCGCCGGCTCGGTCAAGGTCACTTCCGGCACGCTGACACGGCGCTTGGTGAGATCCAGGCTGACGCCGTCCACCTTGAGGGTGGGCACCTCGAAGCTGGGCGCCTCGTTACCGTCGCGAAGAATGCGCAGCCGGTCCAGCTGGAAACGGCCGTTGTCCACGGTCAGGCCTTCGCCGTCCCCGGTGCCGTAGCGGTAATCCGCCGCCAGCCCGAGCATGCCGGACGGCACCTGGAACGGAAAATGCGGCTCCAGCAAACGGGTGAAGGCGGCCACGTCCACCTTGTCCATTTGCAGGCGGCCTTCCACGGTCAGCGGCTCGAACACAAAGCGGCCGCGCCAATCCAGGGTGCCGCCGTCGGGGCCTTCAACGTGCATCTGGTAAAGGTTGTCTTCTTCACCGACGCCCCGGGTGGTCAGGTCCTCGATGCTGAACGCCACCGGCAGAGTCAGGGAACTGGGCTCGCTGCCGGACACGTCGTTCAGCGTCACGCGGCCTTCGGACAGGCGCAGATGGCTGATGGTGAACGCGGGCGGACCGGAGGCTTCGTCTTCCGGCGGGGGCTCGTCGGCGGTGTCCGCCTCGCCGCTTTCGCGCAGGCGGGTGACGATGTCGTCCAGGTTGAGGGCGCCGTTCTCGCCCCGGCGCAGGCGGACCTCCAGGCCGGCCAGGTCCACATCGCTGACCCAGGGGCGCCAGTGGAACAGCGACGCCCAGAAGGAGGTATTCACGTACAGGCGGTCAAACCGGGCCAGGAAGTCGGTGTCCGGATCCGCGATCCGGAACCGTTCCGCGGTGGCCGACAGCGTCAGCGGGTTGAGCCGCACTTCTTCCACGGTCACGTCCCGCCCCAGCGGACCGGACAACCGCTGCTCGATCTCCCCACGCGCCCAGCCGGGCAGAATCAAAAACACCGTCAGCGCGTACAACACATACAACAGGGCCAGAATCGCCAGAATCCGGGCGCCCCATCCCCGCGAGCGCCACCATTGTATCGGTGTGTCCATGTCGTCGTTCCCTCTGCCCGGTTGCGCAAGCGCAAAGTCTAGCATTAACGCCGTGAACAGGTCGCCCCGGCGGCCATTGCGCCGGCGGCGGCAAGGTTCACACTCAGCCTTTTCCAAGGAGGCCGCCATGAGCGACAACTATCTACTCAAGATGTACCAGAAAGCGGCGAAACTGCCCCGCGGCCGCCGGCTTTTCTCGATCATGTTCAGCCGCAAGGCGCCCTATTTCGGCACCATCAAACCGCTGATCGCGGAGCTGCGTCCGGATTACTGCAAGGTCACCTTCAAGAAGCGCAGGGCGGTGGAGAACCATATCGGCACCGTGCATGTGATCGCCATATGCAACGCCATGGAAGCCGCCATGGGGGCGCTGGCGGAAGCGTCGATTCCCAAGCACCTGCGCTGGATTCCCAAGGGCATGGACGTGCGCTATACCGCCAAGGCCACCTCGGACATCACCGCCATTGCCGAGGTCGCGCCGGGTGCCTGGGAAAACGGCCCCGAGTTGCCGGTGACGGTGACCGCGTACCGCGACGACGGCACCGTGGTGGTGGAAGGCACCATCCACCTGTGGGTCACCGAGAAACCCGCCCGCGAATAAAATCAGCGGCCCGGTCGGCGGCGCCGGCCAGGTTCGCCCGCGGGTCGATGCCGCTGCGTTTGCGCGGCGTGAGATCGTGATCGCCGTCGGGTACCCAGTGCAAGGTTACCCGGGACGGCAGGCTGTAGCCGGCCACTTCCGGGGGCTTTCCGAACGGATCCCGCTCCCCCTGGCAAATCAGCACCGGCGCCGCCAGCGCCGGAAAATGATCCAGCCGCGTCTTTTCCGGTTTGCCGGGGGGATGGAAGGGGTAGCCGAACACCACGCATCCGTCCGGGGCGGTGTCCGGGTCCGCCGCCAGCATGGTCGCCATGCGTCCGCCCATGGACTTGCCGCCCACCCAGACCGGGCCCGGCGCCGTCCGGCGCACCTCGTCCAGCACCGCCTGGAAACACGCCATCAGCCGGGGGGCACGATCCGGCGGCGCCTTGATGCCTTCTTCGCGGCGCCGGGCCATGTAGGCGAACTCAAAGCGCGCCACCTCGATGCCGCGCTCCGCCAGCAGCCCCGCCATGGTCGCCATGAACGGGCTGTCCATGGGCGCGCCGGCACCGTGGGCCAGCACCAGGGTGGCGACGGGCGTGGCGGGCGCGCGGTTCCAGAGAAGTTCCGGCATCGGCGTTGATTCCTTTGTGCGGTTAAACCGGAGCCACAATGTGGCCGATCCCGACTCCCCTGTAAACGCGGGCGCTATCAGGCCTCCCAGAGGTGCATCTGGCCGGCCAGGCCGGGCGGCCGGAACGCGCTGCTGTCCAGGGTGAAACTTTCCCGGGGCGCCAGGCCGTGGCGCTGGCAGGCCACCTGGAAACGGCGCGCCAGCAGTTCCGCCATCGGCCCCTGGCCGCGCTGCCGGTGGTGCCAGCGGCTGTCGTAGCTGGCGCCGCCGTGCATTTCCTTCAGCGCCGACATCACCCGTTCGGCCCGCTCCGGATAATGCCGCTGCAGCCATTCCTCCCACAGCGGCCCCACTTCATGGGGCAGGCGCAGGGCCACATAGCCGGCACTGCGGGCGCCGGCCGCCGCCACCTGCTCGACGATATCCTCCAATTCCTGATCGTTGATAAACGGAATCAACGGCGCCACCAGCACGGTCACCGGCACCCCGGCGCGGGCCAGCTCGCGCACCGTTTTCAGGCGCTCACGGCCGCCGCTGGCACGCGGCTCCAGCTGGTTCTTGAGGCGGTTGTCCAGGGTGGTCACCGACACCGCCACCGAGGCCCGGCCCTCGACGGCCATCGGCGCGATCAGGTCCAGATCGCGCAGCACCAGCGCGCTTTTGGTGATCAGGCTGAAGGGGTGCCGGCATTCCGCCAGCACCTGCAGAATCTCCCGGGTTATAAGCCGCTCGCGCTCCACCGGCTGGTAGGGATCGGTGGCGGTGCCGATCACCAGCGGCCGGCAGCGATAGCCCGGTTTGCGCAGGGTGTCGCGCAGTACCTCGGCGGCGTTGTCCTTACAGAAAATCTCGGCCTCGAAGTCCTGCCCCGGAGAGAGGTCCACATAGGCGTGGTTGGGGCGGGCGAAACAGTAGATACAGCCGTGCTCACAGCCCCGGTAGGGGTTGATGCTGCTGTCGAAGTGCAGGTCCGGGCTCTGGTTGTGGGTAATGATCGACCTGGCCTGCTCCCGGTGGTAGCGGGTGGGCCGGGCGGTGTCCGCCTCGTCGCTGACCACGGTGGTGACCTGAAAGCGGCCGGGGTGCCGGCTGAGGGTGCCGCGGTTGGATGCGCTGGTGGCCATGCTGCCTCCAAATACTGATCATATGGACAGTATTATGGGCAGCCCACCGGGGAACCGCAACAGCGGATTAGTAAACCGGGTGAATCAGTGGGGCCGCACCGGCTGCACCAGCACCCAGGGCATCACGACCACGGTCCACAGCGCCTGGTCGGACTCGAACCAGGCCCGTGCCTGGTCGTCGGTGACGCCGCCCACGCGGCCCTGGTCACGCCACGGCTTGAGCTGCTCGGTCCGGTCTTCGGCGAACGCCACGGCCACTTCGATCAGATCCAGGTCGCCGGCCACGGCCACGGTCTGGCCGCGGGCAAAGAACGGCTGCAGCTCTTTCCAGTCCGCCTTGGCGGTTTCCTGGTTGAGTTTGGCTCTGAGAATGTCGCTGTCGGTGGGGTCGGCCATGACGTCTCCTGTTGGTGGCCCCGGCGCGGCTGGCGACCGGGCGGCGCCATTATCGCCCACGACGTTCGTAACGCAAGGGAGCGCTTGTGGGAGCGGAACTGAAGAGAGGGAAAAAAGAGCGCCCGCCTGGGGAGGACGGGCGTCTGTACCGAAAGGAACGTCCGTGTTCTTTCGCGTCCTTGCCCGATCCAATATAAGAGCCCCGCCGGCTCTTACCTATAATCCATCGCCGTCAATCCGTGTAAGAGATTTGCTCATTGTCGGCGACGTTATTACCACCTGATCTCGGTACCGATGTCGGGGACCGGGTTGCCGTCGCGGTCGAACAGCGCCAGGGTGGCGCCGTTTTCGTCGACGCTGACGCGGGAGAAGGCGTCCCGGCTGTAGACCTCGCCGGGCACCGTGACCCGGCCCAGGGACGGCTTCCAGAGGCCGCGCAGGGTGTGGTGGTCACGGATCATCGGCCGGTACCAGCGGAACGCCATCAACGCGGTGGGCCAGAACAGGCCGGAGCAGATCCAGCCGTGTATCGGGTTCCGTCCGCGCCGGTCCAGGCGGGCGTACAGGGAGGCGTGCACGTCGCCGCTGAGCATCAGTAATCGCCGACAGCCGCTGTCGTGGATGGCGTCCACCAGCCGCTGGCGCTGGGCGGCGAAGCCTTCCCAGCTGTCCTGCCCGCGGAACGGCCAGCGCTGCTCGGGAAACAGCGGCACCGAGGACACCAGGCATTTGACCCGGTCCGGCTCGTCCTCGAGCCAGGCCACCACCGCGTCCTCCTGGGCCCGGGACATGATTTTGCGTTGCCAGGGCCAGCGGCTGAGCACGCGCTCGGTGCGCAGATCCATCAGGAAGAAGTCCGCGCAACCCCAGCGAAAGCGGTACCAGAGCGCGTCCGGGTCGCGCTCCAGGCGGGTGCCTTCCGCGTTCAGCGGCACCGCCGGGGAGTGCGAGGCCTGGTAGATCTGGTAGGCCTTCATGGCGGCCGGGTATTTGCTGGTCCACAGATCCGGATTGGCGCGCGCCGGCCAGTTGTTCTCGATTTCGTGGTCGTCGAGGATCATGTGGTGGTTATAGTTGGCCATCAGCCGGCGGATGTTGGGCTGGCCGAAACTCTGGCGGTAGAGGTCGAAATACTCCCGCTGGGAGGAAGCCGCCGCCACTTTCCAGGTGGAATCGGCGTACACCTGGTCGCCGCCGTAGAGGACGAAATCCGTGGGGCTGGCGGCGGCGTTGTCCGCCATGCGGGAGAAGATGCGGTCGGCCCGACCGTCCTCCACCTCGTGGTTGAGCCCCACGAAGCGGTAACAGCAGGAGCCGAACAGGAAGCTCACCGGCGCCCGGGGCGAGGCCGGCGCGGTGCGGAAGTGGCCGGTGTTGACGTGGCCCCAGTCCAGTGCCTTGTCCTCGCTGTCCGCCGCCGCCACCGCGCCGGCCTGGAACTGATAGCGCCGCCCCGGCTCCAGGTCCTTCAGCACCACCACGCCGCTGCTGTCGAAGTTACCGTTGATGCGGAAATGCCTCGGCCCGCGCCAGCGCGTCTCGCCTTCCAGCCGCCAGCGTATGCGACCGTGCGGCGCCTTCTGGCCGGCCTTCAAGGTTCCGGCGGGCATCACGCCGAGAATACGAATGCTGGTTTGACCGGCGGTGCCCACGATCGGACCGACGACAAACGGCTCTACCCTGCTCTGCATTTAGTGTTCCCCCGAAAGAGCGCGGATACGTCACTGATTGAGCCACCTCTTAAGCACTGCTAGCATCCAGAAAGATTACTTAGCGGGGTGGCGGTTATTTTGTTGCAAGATGCGGTATCTCACACCTTGCGGTTCGCCGCTCTGGTCCTGCTGCTCGGCGCCGCCGCCGGCCCGGCCCGCGGCGACGATGCCGCGGTGTTGACCTCACAAACCGAAACCCTGAAACCGTATCCGGCGGTTCGTTATTTTTGTAGCCCGGCGGCCGAATCACCGGCGCCGGAGCAGCTGTTCGGCAACCCCGAGGCCTGGCCCTGGCGGGCCACCGGCAACGAGATGGCCAACCTGGGGTTCACCGCCGATCACTGCTGGTTCCATTTGACCGTGCGCAACCAGGACAACGCCGAGAACGAATGGCGCCTGGTGGTGAACTACGCCCTGCTGGGGCAGTTGGACACCTATGTCCTGACCTCCGACGGCGAGCGCCTGGCGCACTTCAGCGCCGGCATGGACAGCGCCTTCAACGAGCGGGCCAGCGCCGAAGCGACGCCTTCTTTCCCACTGAACCTGCCCCCCGGCGAGCAGCGGGAGCTGTATCTGAAGGTGGTGTCCCCACACAGCATTCAACTGCCTCTGGAGTTGATGAGCAACCCCGCGTTCCAGTCCGCCACGCTGGCCCACACGCTGGTTCAGGGTTTGTTCTTCGGCGGCATGCTGGTGATGATTCTCTACAACCTGTCGCTGTTTTTCTCGATCCGGGAAAAGGCCTATCTGCTGTACGTGTGCTGGTCGCTGGCGATCACCCTGTTCATGGCGGTCCTGCACGGCTATGCGCAGAAGTATCTGTGGCCCGGCTCGGCGCTGATCAGCCAGTACATTCTGCATTACCTGCTGCCGCTGCTGGTGATTCTGCCGTCCCTGTTCACCTTGCACTTTCTCGGCCTGCCGGAACGCTCCCCCCCGCTGGCGCGGCTGCTCAGAGGCCTGGTGGGCCTGGGCGTGGCCCTGCTGCTGGCGGCGCCGTTCGTAAGCCGGGAGCTGCTGATTCCGGTGGCGGTGCTGGCGATCCTGGCGATGGATTTCAGCATTCTGCTGATCGGCCTGCTGCGCACCCAGGCCGGTGATCCGGACGCGCGGGTGTTCACCCTGGCCTGGCTGTGCTTTCTGGTCGGCGCCGCCGCCATGTCGCTGAACAAGTACGGCATCGTGCCGCGCAACGGCTTCACCGAAAACCTGCTGCAGGTGGGCGTGTTCCTGGAGGTGGTGCTGCTGTCACTGGCCCTGGCACGGCGCATCAACCGCCTCAAGGAGGCCCATGCGCTGTCAGTGCGCGACAAGGCGGTTGCCGAGATGGACGCCTTCAAGGCCGGCGCGCGCAACCAGGCGAAAAGCGAGTTCCTGGCCACCATGAGCCACGAAATCCGCACGCCGATGAACGGCATCATCGGCATGACCGACCTGCTGCGGCGCACCACGCTCAGCGGCCAGCAGGCGCAATACGTGGACACCATCTACCAGTCCACCCAGTCGCTGGTGACGGTGATCAACGACATCCTGGATTACTCGCGGATCGAATCCGGCAAGCTGGAGCTGGAGTATCAGGAAGTGGACGTGGAGCACCTGGTGGACGACTGCGTGCGGCTGTTCTCGCTGCGGGCGTCGGAGACCCGGGTGCCGCTTTACACCTTCATCGATTCCCGCGTGCCCCAGCGCATCCATACCGATCCGATCCGCGTGAAACAGGTGCTCACCAACCTGCTCAGCAACGCCTACAAGTTCACCGACCAGGGCCAGGTGGCCTTGCACCTGAGCGTGCGCCAGCCCCCCGACGACCAGGGGCAGTGCGTGATGATGCTGGAAGTGGTCGACACCGGCATCGGCCTGGACGAGGCCCAGCAGCAGAACCTGTTCCAGGTGTTCAGCCAGGGCGCCCCCGGCAGCCGCCACAAGTCGCAGGGGGCCGGGCTGGGCCTGACCATCTGCAAACGGCTCACCGAGTTGCTGGGTGGGGAGATCGGCGTGTCCAGCTCACTGGGGCGCGGCGCCACCTTCTGGATCACC
>Ga0208300_100443_pt1 | contig 30261 bp, 32 predicted proteins | sample 23_taG_FD_184096 | JGI IMG/M metagenome (GOLD analysis project Ga0208300, IMG submission 184096) | Marine viral communities from Cariaco Basin, Caribbean Sea - 23_WHOI_OMZ (SPAdes) (version 2) | ecosystem: Environmental > Aquatic > Marine > Oceanic | place: Caribbean Sea: Cariaco Basin...
CGCCAACCCTAAAGCGAAACGCGAATCCGCCGAAAGACGGTGTAACGGCCAGCGCCGTTGCTCTCAAACCAAACGGTGAATCACAAAAGGACATTTGCTATGTCAGTTATCAACACCAACATCACGGCCATGATCGGCCAACAGAACCTGGGCAAATCCCAGAGTGCTCTGCAGACCTCCATGGAGCGTCTGTCCTCCGGCCTGCGTATCAACAGCGCCGCTGACGACGCCGCCGGCCAGGCCATCGCCAACCGCATGACCGCCCAGACCACCGGCCTGGGTCAGGCTCAGCGTAACGCCAACGACGGCATCTCCGTGGCGCAGACCGCTGAAGGCGCGCTCAACCAGGTCAACGACAACCTGCAGCGCATCCGTGAGCTGACGGTTCAGGCACAGAACGACACCAACTCTCCGGAAGATTTGAACTCCATCCAGGACGAAATCACCCAGCGCCTGGGCGAGATCGACCGTATCTCCGAAGAAACCAACTTCAACGGCGTGAAAGTGCTGGCTGAAGACCAGGAATTCTCCATCCAGGTCGGCGCCAACGATGGTGAGCAGATCACCATGAACCTGAAGGAAATCAACGCCGAGACCCTGGGTCTGGACGATTTCAACGTGAACACCCGCCTGGCTGAAGTGCCCGCCGATGGTGACACCATTGAGGTCGACGGTCAGAGCTACAACATCACCGCCGCCGACGCGGGGGCCACCGGTGCCGACTCCACCGACGTCGACGCAGATGAAATCAGCCAAGGTACTTTTACCGGCACTCCGGCTGCCGACGGCACCAACAGTCTGATTGTTGACGACAAGGGCAACGCCTACGTGAAAAACGAGAACGGCGGTGAAGTCAGCTACTACGAAGCAGAATTGACCGTCAGCGACGGTACCGCCACCGGTTCCGCCAGCATCAGCTACACCGTAGCGGCCGATGCCAAGGAAGTGAGCGGCGTCACCGACGATTCCACCCAGGTAGCCACCGAGAACCCGCTGGCCGCCCTGGACTCCGCGCTCAGCGACGTGGACAGCCTGCGCTCCGAAATGGGTGCCATGCAGAACCGTTTCGATTCCGCGATCACCAACCTGAGCACCACCGAAACCAACCTGTCCGCGGCCCGTTCGCGCATCGAAGATGCCGACTACGCGGTGGAAGTGTCCAACATGACCCGCGCGCAGATCCTGCAGCAGGCCGGCACCTCCGTACTGGCCCAGGCCAACCAGGTACCGCAGAGCGTCCTGTCCCTGCTCGGCTAACCAGCCAGCCATCGGGATACAGAAGGCCCCCACAAGGGGCCTTCTTTCGTTCCGCCGCCGCCAAAGCCCTGAAATAACCGCTTAAACCCCCGCTTAATCCCATCTTTAGCCCGTCCGGCCCACTGCTAACCTCTTCCTACCGCCATAACGCAGGCCCGGGGTCATCATGTCCGTCAAAACCACACCGTCCGCCACCTTCTCACGCATCAAGCACGCGTATCGTCAGGCCTGGAAAGGCCGCGAATTCGCAAAAGCGGAGAAGCAAGCCGTCTTGATGACCCGACGCCATCCGAACTACGCCTACTCATGGCGCTCTCTGGGGGCGGCGCGGGTAGAACTGAAGCGCCCGGCGGACGCCCTGGAGGCGCTGGCGGAGGCCACCCGCCTGGAGCCGAACGATGACCAGGGTTTTTACTGGCTGGGTTCCGCCCGCTTCGCCTTGAAAGACTGGGATCAGGCGTCACGGGAGCTTCAGCAATGCCTGGCGTTGAATCCCCGGCACGCGGCGGCACACGCACTGCTGGCACGCGTATACAGTGCCCAGGGCCGGCGCGAACGGGCGATGGAAAGTATCGACACGGCACGCTCCCTGGATCCGGACAGCCCGGCCATCCTGACCCAGAGAATCAATATTTTCTCGGCGGCGCGGCGCATGGAAGACGTACTCGCCGACTGTCAGCGCCTGTTGGAGCTGGATAGCAACAACCCCAGCTTCTATAACCTGGTGGCCGGGAAATACTGCGAGATGGCTGACTTCGCCCGGGGCGCTCACTACTTCGAAGAGGCGCTGAAACGCAGGCCGGACTATCTCGAGGCCTTTTCCAACCGCATCTTTAACGCCCATTACGACCCCTCCTTGAGCCACCAGGACATCGCTGCCCTGATTCAGCGCTGGCGGGCAAGCTTTTCACCGGCTCAACGGCCGCGCCGGCCGGAAGGCGGCGGCCGCGAAGAAAGCCGTCGGCTCACCGTTGGCCTGCTTTCCTCCGGCCTGCGAATGCACCCGGTGGGACAGATGATCACCTCGGCCCTGGAGAATCTGCCTGAAGAGGGCTTCCGGCTGACGGTCTATTCCACCAGCGACCTGAAAGACCCGCTCACCGCACGGATGCGGGCAATCACCGACCAATGGCACAACGTCGCCGGCCGTCCGGACGCCAGCGTGGAAGCGTTGATAGAGCAGGATCAGGTGGACATTCTGATCGACCTGAGCGGCCACACCGACGGCAACCGCCTGCGGCTGATCGCCCGGGAACCGGCGCCGCTGATCGTTAAGTGGGTGGGCGGCCTGGTAAACACCACCGGGCTGGATGCCATTGATTACCTGATCAGTGACTCGGTGGAAACGCCACCGGGTTGCGACGCGGACTATCTGGAGAAGCTGATCCGGATGCCCGACGACTACATCTGCTATATGCCGCCGGAGCACGCGCCGCCGGTGGGCGCGCTGCCGGCCGCCGCAAACGGCTATGTGACCTTCGGCTGTCTGAATAACCCGGCGAAGATCAATCCCCAGCTGATCGGCGAGTGGGCGCGCCTGCTTGAGGAGATTCCCCACAGTCGGCTGCTGCTGAAGAGTGGCCAGTACAGCGACGCCACCTTCCGCGAACGTCTGTGGTCGGAATTCGAAGCCGCCGGCATCGAGCGGCAACGCGTAATGCTGGAAGGCCCGGAAAACCACATCGCCTTTCTCGATACCTACAACCGCATCGACATCGCCCTGGACCCCTGGCCCTACTCCGGCGGCCTGACCACCTGCGAAGCGCTGTTGATGGGGGTGCCGGTGATCACCCTGCCCGGCCCCACCTTCGCCGGACGGCATGCCGCCTCCCACCTGGTCAACGCCGGCCTGCCGGAACTGGTGGTGGACAGCTGGGACGCCTACCGCGCCCGGGCCCGCGATCTGGCCGGCGATCTGGATAATCTGGCCACGGTGCGGCGCCACCTTCGCGACACCCTGGTGCAATCACCGGTGTGCGACGCGCCCCGCTTCGCCGCCCACCTGAGCGCCGCCCTGCGGGGCATCTGGCAACGCCATTGCCGCGATCTGCCACCCGCCGCTCTGACCTTTGAACGAGACGGCAGCGCCCGGTTCGAGGATCAAGCGCTGCCGGTGCCAGAACCGGTCACCCCCTCTGTCACCTTGAAAAAAGCGGCGATACAACGGGAAACAGCCGGCCAGTTCCACTTCGATTTCAGCGGCAAGATCGTAACCCTGGACAACGGCGGGCAGCTCCTGGAAACCGGCGCCGCGGACTCACTGCTGCCGCTCGGCGCCTTCGAGTTGCTGGTGTTCGATCCGCTCGGTGAACACACCTCGCACGCCGCCCGACAGCGCGACGGGCTGCAGGTATTTCCACAAACCACCCTCGGCGACGGCGAACCGGCGGTGCACTACGCGTGCCTGGACCCGACGTTCAGCGCCACCCTCAAGCCGTTGCCGGACGCCGGCGACGGCGCCCGGGTGCTCACCGAACTGCCGGTCAATACGGTGGCGCTGGACAGCATTGAGGGACTGCCCAGTCTGGACTGGCTGGTTCTCGATCATCGCAGTGATAGCATGGCGGTGCTGGAAAACGGCGCGAACGCGCTGGCGAACACGCTGCTTATTCAGGCATCACTGCGGTTCGACGTTCGCCATGCCGGCCAACCGGATCTGCCGAAGCTTTGCCAATGGGCTCAAACTCACGGCTTCCGTCTGTACAGACTGAACAATCCCACCCACCGCAGCCATCTACCCGAGGAGATGGGCCCAGACCGGCAAGCCACTGAACTGGTCGCCAGCGAAGCCCTGTTGCTGCCCACGCCAAGGGCGCTGAGTGCCCTCGACGACAACCGCAAGGTGAGACTGGCCTTCCTGTTGCACACGGTGTACGGCATCAAGGATCTCGCCTATGCGCTGCTCGAGCAGGTCGACCCGCAGCAGGCGCACGCCTACCTGGACGCCGATGGCGGACTGCAACGCCCCTTCACGGAGCCGGCCGTCTTCGTGGTCGGCTGCGGCCACAGCGGCACCACCCTGATGGCATCGCTTCTCGGCGCGCACCCAAACATTTACTGCATACCCCGGGAAACCTACTGGTTCCTGAATAATCCGAAGCTGGACCAGGAGTACCCGCAAGCCCGGCGCGACGCCGCCGACGAGGGCAAGACCCTGGTGTGCGAGAGGACCCCCAAGCATGTGTACCGGATCGATGAGATCAAGCGGCGCTTTCCCAACGCCCGTGTCGTGGCGATGGTAAGGGACGGCCGTGACGTGGCCTGCTCCATCAAAAAGCGCACCGGATCACTGGATGGCGGCATCCAACGCTGGCGGCAGGATAATACCGAGCTGCTCAAGCATGAGAACGACGACCACGTTCACCGGGTCCGCTACGAGGATCTGATCCAAGACAAAGAGGGCACCATGGCCGGTGTTCTGGCCTTTCTCGGTCAGCAATACACGGACGAGGTGTTCGGCTTTTACAAGAAGAACTACAACTGGTTCGGCGTGCAACCGGCCAAGGAAACCGACGGCGTCGGCGAGCAAAGCCATGTCATGCGGCGCTCCTGGCAAATGAGCCAGCCCATCCATGATCGCCGCGGCATCTGGCGAGAGTCGTTGAGCGAACAGGAGGCAAAGCGCTTTGAAGCGCAATGCGCCGATCTGATGCGGCACTTCGGGTACCTCTGACAGGTATCCGCCGCCACCCGCCTGGGCCGGTGGCGGCATAAAGTTATGGGCGTGGCGGCCGATACAGGTACAAACCTGTGCATATAACTATCGGCTGAGGGCCCGCCCATGACCACGCCCGTGGACAACAACAGCGTTTCATCCCTGCCTTCGCAGTTCTCCTACCTGGCCGCGCGTCAGCGCGTGGAAAAAGTGCTGGCACAGCTGCCCGCCGCCGGCGGCGCGGTGCAGGAGAGCGACTCGGAAAGTCGGATGGTAGAACGGGAGGAGCTGGTCAAACCGGTCCAGCAGATCAACGAAGTGCTGCGCCGCTACGGCGTGGAGTTTCAACTGAGCGAGGATTCCGGGCGCGCCATCATTCGCCTGATCGACCGGGAAAACGGCGAACTGATCCGCCAGATCCCCCCGGAAGAGGCCCTCAACGCCGCCCAACGCCTCGAAGAAGTAAAAGGCCGCCTCTTCAGCCTGGAAGTCTAGGCCGTGCCGCCAGCACGGCCCTTCTCCAGCTATCAATTATCCATTATCAACTATCAATTGCCTTTTAAACCTGCATATTCATAACGTCTTTATAGGCGGACACCAGCCGATTGCGCATCTGCACGCCCATCTCGAAGGCGATGCTGGCTTTCTGGCTGGTGATCATGGTGTCGTGCAGCGACACGCCGGGCTCACCGGCCTGGAACGCCTTGGCTTTGTCGCCGGCGTCGGTCTGCATCTGGTTGATGCGCTCCAGGCTGGATTGCAGCGCCTCGCTGAAGCCGCCGCTGCCCACGGTGGTGTCCAGGTTCTGCCCGCCGGCCCGGGGCACGGCGCCGGCCGCCTGCCCGGCGAGGTCCTGCATCTGGTTGAGCGCGGCTTGCATGGCCGGATTGATGGTCGGTGTGCTCATAACGTATCGCTCTGCGTTACCCGCTATTTGAACCGCAAGATTACCAGCCCCCGCCGTGACCCAAGCGGTCAAATGACGGCAAAAAGGCGGGCTTTTCTTTCCTTTGTGTGTCCCGGGGCTGCTCATAATGGCATGCGTCGCAATACCACCGGAAAGCAGCAATGCCTTTTCAACACTATTCCCGTCTCCCCGGGGGGCACGCATGAGCAACGGCGAGACCCGCCCGGACAATAACGGCATCGAACAGATGCTGGCGCGGCTGCGCGCCAACCCGCTGGTGCCGTTGCTGGTGGCCGGGGCCGCGGTGATCGCCCTGGTGGCGGCCATGCTGATGTGGGCCAGCGCGCCGGAATACCGGGTGCTCTACAGCAACCTCAGCGAAGCCGACGGCGGCCGCATCATCAGCGAATTGGAAAGCCGCGCGGTGCCCTATGAGTTCAGCCAGGGCGGTCGCGCCCTGATGGTGCCCGGCGACCAGGTCCACAAACTGCGTTTGCAGCTCGCCGAGCAGGGCCTGCCGGAAGGCGGCAACGTGGGCTTCCAGATCATGGACGAGCAGGCGTTCGGCATCAGCCAGTTCGCCGAGCAGGTGAATTTCCAGCGCGGTCTGCAGGGCGAGCTGGCCAGCTCCATTGAAGCCCTGGGCCCGGTATCGCGGGCGCGGGTGCATCTGGCCATGGCCAAGCCGTCGGTGTTCATCCGCGACCGTGAGCCCGCCAAGGCGTCCGTGGTACTGACCCTGGAAGCGGGCCGCGCGCTGGGCGACGGCCAGGTCGACGCGATCGTGCATATGGTCTCCAGCAGCGTGCCGGAACTGGCCCTGGAAGACGTCACCGTGGTCGATCAGGCCGGCCGCTTGTTGTCCCGGCCCTCCGGCAGCGGCGGTGGCCTGGACGGCACCCAGCTGGAGTACGTGCGCGAAGTGGAGCGCGTCTACCGCCAGCGCATCGAGAGCATTCTGGCGCCGATCCTGGGCCCGGAGAACGTGCGCGCCCAGGTCACCGCGGAGGTGAATTTCGCCCGCCGCGAGGAAACCAACGAGCGCTACGGCCCCAACCAGGGCGGCAACCCGGCGGCGGTGCGCAGCAGCCAGACCCGGGCGGTCTACAGCGGCGGCGAGGATCTTGCCCAGGGCGTGCCCGGCGCGCTCACCAATACGCCCCCGGGCGCGGCGGCCTCGCCGGTGCAGCAGAACGACGATCAGCAGGAAGGCGAAAACACCGAGGACGACGGCGACACCACCAAGCGCCTCAACCACGAAGACGTGATCAATTACGAAGTGGACCGCAACATCACCCACGTTCAACACGAGCGCGGCCAGGTGGAGCGGCTGTCGGTGGCGGTGGTGGTCGACTACCGCGACGGCGTGAACGAGGACGGCGAAGCCGCCCCGGTGCCGCTGAGCGACGACCAGCTGGAACGCATCAATCAACTGGCGCGCCAGGCGATGGGCTTCTCGGTGGAACGAGGCGACGGCCTGGAAGTGGTCAACAGCCCCTTCACCCAGGTGGAATCCGAGGACCAACAACGCGCCTGGTGGCAGGACCCGTTCTGGCAGGACTTCCTGTTCTCCATGGGCCGCTGGCTGCTGGTGGGCCTGGCCGCGCTGCTGCTGTTCCTGCTGGTGCTGCGGCCGATGCTCAAGCGCTACGCCCGGCAGGCCCCGGCACCGGCGGCGCGTCCGGCCCAGGCACAGGCCCCGTCACCGGCGCCGGCCGCCGCCGACGAGGCCGGGGACGAGCCCGAGCCGGTGGCGCCGCGCCGCCGCCGGCGCCGCTCCTCGGCCTACGAACAGAACCGCCAGGACCTCCAGGACATGGCCCAGGAAGATCCGGCCATGGTGGCGATGATCGTGCGTAACTGGATGAATCGGAATGACTGAGCTCAACAACACCCAGCGGGCCGCCGTGCTGTTACTGGCCCTGGATGAAGACAGTGCCGCCGAGGTATTCAAGCATCTGTCCGCCCGCGAAGTGCAGGAAGTCAGCCAGGAAATGGCCAAGCTGGGGAACATCTCCCACGACCAGATGCGCCAGGTGCTGGACGATTTCTATGACGAGTCGGAGCAGTTCGCGGCGCTGAACCTGTATTCCAGCGACCATATCCGCTCGGTGCTGACCAAGGCGCTGGGCAACGAACGCGCCTCCAGCCTGCTCGAGGACATCCTCGAACAGAATGGCGCCAATTCCGGCATCGACGCCCTCAACCTGATGGAAGCCAACATCGTTTCCGAGATGATCCGCGACGAACACCCGCAGATCATCGCCACCATTCTGGTCCATCTGGAACGGCGCCAGGCCGCCGACGTGCTGGAATACTTCGACGACAAGCTGCGCAACGACGTGGTGCTGCGCATCGCCACCTTCAGTGGCGTACAGCCCGCCGCCCTGCAAGAGCTCACCGAAGTGCTGGGCGGCATGCTCGACGGCCAGAACCTCAAGCGCAGCAAGATGGGCGGCGCCCGCACCGCCGCCGAGATTCTCAACCTGATGAACTCCAGCGCCGAGGAAACCGTGATCGAAACGGTGCGCGCGCACAGCGAAGACCTGGCGCAGAAGATCATCGACGAGATGTTCCTGTTCGAGAACCTGCTCGACGTGGACGACCGGGGCATCCAGCTGCTGCTCAAGGAGATCAACACCAACGCGCTGATGGTGGCGCTGAAAGGCTCCGACGAGAAACTCAAAGAGAAATTCCTGCGCAACATGTCGACCCGCGCCGCCACCCTGCTGCGCGAGGACATGGAAGCCAGCGGTCCGATCCGCGTGTCGCAGGTGGAGAGCGAACAGAAAGCCATTCTGCAGGTGGTGCGCCGCCTGGCGGACAACGGCGAAATCGTGCTGACCGGCGGGGACGATGCCTATGTCTAGCGCCCACTCAAGCTGGCGCCGCTGGCGGATGGGGGAACTGGACAGCGCCCGCGACCCGGGCGCCGCCCGCCCGGCCGCGGTCGACGCGGAACAGCGCAAGGCGTTTCAGCATCAGGCCGAGCTGCAGGCGCTGCGCAATGAAGCCCGTGAGGAAGCGCGCCGGGAAGGCCACCGGGAAGGCTTCGAGGCCGGCCGCCAGGAAGGCCACGCCCAGGGGCTGGAAGAAGGCCGCCGAGCCGGCGAGCACGAAACCGCCCGCCAGCGCCAGGAAGCCCTGGCGCCGCTGGCCGATCTGGTGGACGAATTCCGCCGCGCCCTGGCCGACCTGGACCACGCCATCGCCGAGGACCTGGTGGATCTGGCCCTGGCCACCGGCCGCCAGCTGGCCGGCGACGCGCTGCGCGAAGAGCCCGCCGAGATTCTTAACCTGGTGCGCACCCTGATTCACGAGGAACCGGCGCTCAACGGCAAAACCCGACTGTGGCTGCACCCGGACGACCTGGCGCTGGTGGAACAGGAGCTGCACGCGGAATTCCACGCCGCCGGCTGGAAACTGCACCCGGACGATCAGCTCAGCCGCGGCGGCTGCCGGGTCACCAGCCCCAGCGGCGAGCTCGACGCCACCCTGGAAAGCCGCTGGGAAAACCTGGCGGCGCGGGTGCGGCGGCGCAGCCGCCGGCCGCAAGCCGACGGCGACGACGGCGGGGAACAACCATGACCAGCGCCGAGAACCTCCATCAGGCGCAATGGCGCCGCACGCTCAACAGCGTCACCCGGCGCGTGGCGACGGCGCCCCACTACCAGGCCAGCGGCCGGGTGGTGCGCGCCACCGGCCTGGTGTTGGAAGCGGTGGGCCTGCGCACACCGCTGGGCAGCGCTTGCCGCATCGAGATCACGGCGCCGGGCAGCGACCGGCCGGACTTCGCCGAAGCGGAAGTGGTGGGGTTCTCCGGGGACAAGCTGTTTCTGATGCCGCTGGCGGAGATCAGCGGCCTGGTACCGGGCGCCCGGGTGTTCCCGCTGGGCGACGGGGAAGACACCGGCGCGCGCCGCTTCCCGCTCGGCGACGCGCTGCTGGGCCGGGTGGTGGACGGCAACGGCCGCCCGCTGGACGGCGGCGCGCCGCTCGATGACGTGCCCCACGGCACCCTGGCCTCGCCGCCCATGAACCCGCTGGCGCGGGCGCCCATCGACACCCAGATCGACGTCGGCATCCGCGCCATCAACACCCTGCTCAGCATCGGCCGGGGCCAGCGCATGGGCCTGTTCGCCGGCTCCGGCGTGGGCAAATCGGTGCTGCTGGGCATGATGGCCCGCTACACCGGCGCCGACGTAATCGTGGTCGGCCTGATCGGCGAGCGGGGCCGGGAAGTAAAAGACTTCATCGACAATATTCTTGGCGAGGAAGGCCGCCGCCGCTCGGTGGTGGTGGCCGCCCCGGCCGACACCTCGCCGCTGCAGCGGCTGCAGGGCGCCGCCTACGCCACCCGGGTGGCGGAGCATTTCCGCGACGCCGGCCTCAGCGTGTTGCTGATCATGGATTCATTGACCCGCTACGCCATGGCGCAACGGGAGGTCGCCCTGGCGATCGGCGAACCGCCGGCCACCAAGGGCTATCCGCCGTCGGTGTTCGCCAAGCTGCCGGGGCTGGTGGAGCGCGCCGGCAACGGCGAAACCGGCGGCGGCTCGATCACCGCCTTCTACACCGTGTTGACCGAAGGCGACGACCAGCAGGACCCGATCGCCGATTCCGCGCGCGCCATCCTCGACGGCCACGTAGTGCTGTCACGGACCCTGGCGGAGTCCGGCCACTACCCGGCCATCGACATCGAAGCCTCGATCAGCCGCGCCATGACCGCCATCGTCGGCGGCGGGCAGCAACAGCGCGCGCAGCAGTTCAAGCAGCTGTTCTCGCGCTACCAGCGCAACCGCGATCTGATCAGTGTGGGCGCCTACAGCCCCGGTCATGACCCGGCGCTGGACCGGGCGGTGGAGCTGTACCCCTCGATTGAACACTTTTTGCAGCAGGGTATCGGCGAGCGCGCCGATATCGATGATTCGCAACAGGCACTGGGTGCCTTGCTTGGAGGTGTGCCATGAACGCGTCCAACCCGCTGGACACATTAATCGAGCAAAGCCGCAAAGCCCGCGACCACGCCGGCCGCAACCTGGCCGACGACCGCCGTGGCCAGGCGCAGAGAGCCGCGCAGCTGGACGCCCTGCGACGCTACCGGCACGAGTACTGCCGGCGGCTGCAGGACGCCATGAGCCGGGGCATCGACGCCGCCACCCTGGCCAACTACCGGCGCTTCATCCGCTCCCTGGACGACGCCATCGACAAAGCCCTGCAGGCGCTCGACCAGCAGCAGGAAAAAGTGGCCGCCAGCCAGCAACACTGGCAGCAACGGCAACGCCAGCTGTCGTCCTACGACACCCTGGCCGCGCGCCGCGCCGAGCAGGAGCGCCGCCAGGAACAACGCCGCGAACTGCGCGACAACGACGAATTGACCAACAACGCGATGGCCCGCCGCGTGCGCCGGGACTGACGGGAGGATAACCCATGGATATCACCGCCTTGCTTAGCCAGAACCTCGCCAAGACCGGCGCCACCGGGCAACCGGCGGCCGCCGACGGCGAGGCCTTCGCCGGCTCGCTGCGGGATGCGGCGGCGAAACTGCTGTCCGCGTCCGAATCGGACGGCGCCAGCGGCGAGGCCGCCCTGGCGCTGCTCGATGCCGGCGGCGACCGCCCGCTCACCGGCGAAGCCAGCGACGCCCTGCGCAACGCTCTGGAAGCGCTGGCCGGCAGCCGGCTCAAAACCGGTGACGGCGACGCCCTGCCCGCTCAAAAGGCCCCGTTGGCTGAACTGGCCGGCGCCGGCGTAAGCGAAGAAAACGCGATCCGGGATTTGGTCGAGCACGCCGCGGACAACGGCGCCGCTAACCCGATGACCGGCGGCCTGGCCGTGCCCGCACCGCTGACCGCCGCCGCCTCGAAAAACACGGCGCAGGCACTGCCAGTGATGCGCGCGCCGGACGCCCTCAACCGGCCGGCCACCGTTTCCGCCCTGCCCACTGACGGCGCCGCCGGCGACACCCTGAGCCCGGCCCCCGCCGCCACCGGCGAGGCCAAACCGGCGATGCCCGCCTGGGCCAGCGACGCCCAGGCCTTGAACGGCACCCTGGAGCGGTCACGCCTGGACACGCGCCTCGGCGCTAACCAGGAAGGCGGTGCTCAGAACGCCGGCGTGATGGGCGCCACCGGCGCCGCCGGCGGCCAGACCGGCGCGGCCGGCGCCACCGGCCCCGCCGCCCAATTCACGTTGCAGGCGCCGGTGGCCAGCGCGCCCTGGCAGCAGCAACTGGGCCAGCAGATGGTGGGCCTGGCGCAACGCGGCGACCAGCACATGGAGCTGCACCTCAACCCGCGCGAGCTGGGGCCGCTTTCGGTGAGCCTGAAACTCGACGACCAGGGTGCCCAGGCGCATTTCTTCTCCAGCCATTCCACGGTGCGCGGCGCGGTGGAGCAGGCCATCCCGCAACTGCGGGAAGCGCTGGCCGAACAGGGCATCGCCCTGGGTGAAGCGATGGTCGGCGAGCACCGCCAGGGGTTCGCCGGTAACGGCGACGGCCAGCCCGGCCAGCGCGGCGCCGCCCCGGGCGGTGACGGCCTGGCCGGCGAGCCGGCCGCCACTGAAGAGAGCGTGCCGGTGAGCCGGATTATCGGCGGCGACACCGGCGGCGTGGATCTGTACGCCTAAACGCGAAGATAGGCCCTTTAGCGGGGCCTTTTCCGGCCATGCCGGCGCCCGCGCCGGCGGCATACTGCACTCTGAAACGGCAACCCTTATTCAGGATGGAAGGCACAACCCATGGCGGATTCCCCGAACCGGTCGAGCAAACTTGGATGGTTGATCGCCTTGATGGTGATCCTGCTCGGCGCTCTGGTGGCCATCAATATGTACCTGCTGCTGTCCGATGACAGCGACGACGACGATGAAGAGACCGTGGAGCAGGTGGAAGCGCCCCGGCCGGTGCTCTACGTCAAGCTGGAACCGTTCACCGTCAATCTGCAGGGCGAGCTGTGCGGCCAGCGGCTGCTGTACGTGGGCCTGTCCCTGCAGGTGGCCGACACCGAGACCGAGAGCTACCTGCTCGAGCACATGCCGCAACTGCGCAGCCGCATGCTGATGCTGTTGTCCGGGCAGAGCTCGCAAACCGTGGCCACGCAGCAGGGCAAGGAATCGCTCAAGGCCGAGATTCTCGAGCTGTTCGCCCAGCCGCGCGACGACGGCCAGCCCGAACTGCAAGTGGATGATGTGCTCTTCACCGAGTTCATCGTGCAATAAACCGGGTGGACGCCAATGGCACAAGACGATCTGCTATCCCAGGAAGAAATCGATGCGCTGCTCAACGGGCCCGGCGGTGACGACGAGTCGCCGGCCAGCAAAGAGCCGCGCCTGCGCCCCTATGACCCCGCGTCCCAGCACCGGGTCATCCGCGAGCGCCTGCACAGCCTGGACATCATCAACGAACGCTTCGCGCGCCATTTCCGGGTCAGCCTGTTCAACCTGATCCGGCGCAGCGCGGACATCACCGTGGATTCGGTGCGCTACCAGAGCTTCAAGGACTTCGCGCGCAATCTGCCGGTGCCCACCAACCTGAACCTGATCGCCATGAAGCCGCTGCGCGGCACCGGGCTGGTGGTGTTCCCGCCCAGCCTGGTGTTCATGGTGGTGGACAACCTGTTCGGCGGTGACGGCCGTTTCGTCACCAAGTCCGAGGGGCGCGAATTCACCAATACCGAACAGCGCATTATCCAGCGCCTGCTCAAGCTCGCCATCGACGCCTACCAGGACGCCTGGAAGTCGGTGTACTCGCTGGAGATCAGCTACCTGCGTTCCGAGATCCAGGCCAAGTTCGCCAACATCACCAACTCGCCCAACGAGATCATCGTCAACACCACCTTCCATCTGGAAGTGGGCAACCTGGCCAGCGACTTCCAGGTGTGCATGCCCTACTCGATGATCGAGCCGCTGCGCGAGCAGCTCAATAACCCGATCGCCGATGGCCGCGACGCCGGCGATCAGGCGTTCAGCCATCGCATGGCGGGTGAAATCCGCCGTTCGGAGGTGGAGCTGGTGGCCGAGTTCGTCAACGTGCCCAGCCGCATCTCCCAGGTAATGAGCCTCAAGCAAGGCGATGTGCTGCCCATCGATCTGCCCGACACCGTCACCGCCCGCGTGGACGGCGTGCCGGTGCTGGAATGCGATTACGGCAGCCGCGACGAACAACGGGCGCTGCGCGTACAGCGCGTCATCGACCACGCCAACGCCCATGCGGCGGCGGCACCGAGGAAGCCGAGCAATGACTGATCCCAACAAACCCGATCAAAACGCCAGCGACGACGACTGGGAAAAGGCCATGGCCGAACAGCAGGGCGAAGAGACCGGCGGCGACGACGCCGATCCCTGGGCCGAGGCGCTCGCCGAACAGGAAGCGGCCGAAGGCGGTGGCACCGGCGATGCCGGGGACGCGCCGGCGCGCAATGCCGACGACCGGGTGTTCAAGCCGTTCGACGCCGGCACCGGCGCCGGCGACGCCCGCGACCTGGAAATGATCATGGATATTCCGGTCAAGCTGAGCGTGGAGCTGGGGCGCACCCGCATCACCATCAAGCAGCTGCTGGAACTGGCGCAGGGCTCGGTGGTGGAACTGGACGGCCTGGCCGGCGAGCCCATGGACATCTTGATCAACGGCTACCTGATCGCCCAGGGTGAAGTGGTGGTGGTGGAAGACAAATACGGCATCCGCATCACCGAGATCATCACCCCCTCCGAACGGGTTCAGAAGCTCAACCGATGAGCAGCGCCGACGCCCAGACCAAGACCGGCATCGAGGCGGTGCAGGCCGGCGGCGACGCCATGCTGGGCATGGCGGCGTTCGGCAAGACCGCGCTGGTGCTGGTCGCCATGGTGGGGCTTATCCTGCTGTGCGGCTGGCTGCTCAAGCGCTTCGGCCCGGGCCAGACGGCCGCCGGCCAGACCCTGAAAGTGGTGGCCAGCCGCGCGGTGGGCGCCAAGGAACGGGTGGTGGTGCTGGAGCTGGAAGACACCTGGCTGGTGCTGGGCGTGGGCGGCGGCAAGGTCACCAAGCTGCACGAGCGGCCGGCCCCGGAGCGGCCGCCGGCACCCGAGCCGGCGCCCACCAGCCAGGCGGTTAATCCGGAAGACGGCTTCGCCGGCCGTTTCGCCCAGGCGTTGAAAGCCAACCTGCGCGGCGGCCCGGGGAAACCACGATGAGCACGCTCCGGTCGCCCGGCACGCCGCGCCGCGCCCTGCCCTGGCTGGCACTGGCGCTGATCTGCGCGCTGCCCGACCTGGCCTGGGGCCAGGCGACGATCCCCGGCATCACCAGCGAGCCCACCGCCGGCGGCGGCCAGCAATGGTCGATCAAGCTGCAGACCCTGCTGCTGCTCAGCAGCCTGGCGTTCCTGCCGGCGGTGCTGCTGATGATGACCTGCTTCACCCGCATCATCATCGTGCTCAGCCTGCTGCGCACCGCCATGGGCACGCAGTCGGCGCCGCCCAACCAGGTGCTGCTGGGGCTGACGCTGTTCCTCACCTTCTTCGTGATGTCACCGGTGTTCAACAAGGTCTACGACCAGGCCTGGGTACCGCTGGAGCAGGAACAGATTGAATTCCCCGAGTTCGTGGAGCGCGGCGCCCAGCCGTTCCGTGAGTTCATGCTGGCGCAGACCCGCGAGCCGGACATCGCCCTGTTCGCGCGGCTCGCCGAGGTGGGCCCCATGGCCGGGCCGGAGGATCTGCCGTTCCGCGTGCTGCTGCCCGCCTTCGTCACCAGCGAACTGAAAACCGCTTTCCAGATCGGCTTCACCATTTTTATTCCGTTTCTGATCATTGATCTGGTGGTGGCCAGCGTGCTGATGGCGCTGGGCATGATGATGGTGCCGCCGGCGACCATCTCGCTGCCGTTCAAGCTGATGCTGTTCGTGCTGGTGGACGGCTGGCAGTTGATTATCGGTTCCCTGGCGGAGAGCTTTTTCGTATGACCCCCGAAACGGTAATGTCGATCGCCTACCAGGCGATGATGGTCACCCTCTACCTGGGCGCCCCGCTGCTGCTCACCGCGCTGCTGATCGGTCTGCTGGTGAGCCTGTTCCAGGCCGCCACCCAGATCAACGAGATGACGCTGTCGTTTATTCCCAAGATCCTGGGCGTGTTCGCGGTGTTGATCATCGCCGGCCCCTGGTTGCTGTCGTTGATCATTGATTTCACCCGCACCCTGTTCCAGAACATTCCGTTCCTGGTTTCCTGAGCCCACGCCATGGTCGATGTCTCCTTTGACCAACTGCACACCTGGCTCACCGCCTTTCTGTGGCCGTTCATGCGCCTGACGGGCTTTTTCATGGCGGCGCCGCTGCTCGGCCATAGCGCCGTGCCCAACCGGGTCAAGATCGGCCTGGCGGCGTTGCTGTGCATCGTGGTGGCACCGGCGCTGCCGCCCCTGCCGGCGGCGCCGGTGTGGTCCTGGGCCGGGCTCGGCATCGTGGTGGAGCAAACGCTGATCGGCGTCGCCATGGGCCTGGCGCTGCGGGTGATGTTCACGGTGGTGCAGGCGGCGGGGGAATTCATCGGCCTGCAGATGGGGCTGGCGTTCGCCACCTTCGTGAGTCCGGACGGCGCCAACACCATGATTTTGTCGCGGCTGTTCTACATGATCACGCTGCTGATGTTCCTGGCGGTGAACGGCCATCTGATCGTGATCGACACCCTGGCCACCAGCTTCCAGACCCTGCCGGTGGGCACCAGCGGGCTTAACCCCAACGGGTTCGAGATGCTGGTGCGCTACGGCGGCACCATCTTCGTATCCGGCCTGCTGCTGGCGTTGCCGCTGGTGGCGGCGCTGCTGATCGTCAACCTGTCGCTGGGCATCCTTAACCGCTCGGCGCCCCAGCTCACCGTGTTCTCGGTGGGTTTCCCCACCTCGCTGACGCTAGGGCTGTTCCTGCTGCTGGTACTGATGACCGATTTCGGCCGCTTCCTGCAGGGATTGTTTTCCGAAGGGCTTCAGTTCCTCAGCCAGTTGGTCGAGGCGCTCGCGCCTCTCTCCTGACCGTTGTGGATCCTCACTTGTGGGAGCGGGCCCTGCCCGCGAAAGGCAAGCGAAGCTTGCCGGCGGGATGACAGAGACCTGTTTGAACGCGCGGAAAAGATCTCTCTGGAATCCTGCCGGGTGGCTGGAAGCCACCCTTTCGCGGGCAAGGCCCGCTCCTACAAATCTACATGCGGTCGAAAAGGGACATGCCCTTGATGTCGACGAAGGCCTTTTGTGCGGCCTGCAGGCTGACCTGACGCAGGCTGTATTGGGACACCACTTCCGCGAAGTTGGCGGGATCGCTTAGGTCGCCGATCAGGTTGGAGTAGGTTTCGGTGTAGTTGAGCTGGCGGTTGTCGGCCACGCCGTCGACCACATTCAGTTCGTTCAGGCGCGAGCCCACCGACGCGCGTACCGTTAACACATTGTCCAGGCTGTTATCGAACTCGCGCATGACGGTATTGATGGTGTTGGCACGGGCCGCCTTCTCGGCGTCGTTGCCGGCCGGCTGGTCAAGCACCGCCAGCGCCTTCTCGAAGGTCTTGAACAGGTCGGTGTTCATGTTCTCCGCTTTGCCCATCTCAATGCTGTCGCCGTCGGCGGGCTGGCCCTTGAGCGTGATCGACAGGCCGCCCACTTCCACCGGCTCGCCCTCTTCATAGGCCTGCGCCGGGCCGCCGTCCACCGAGTAGGTGGTGGTGCCGCCGGTGACCGAGAATTCGATCTGGAAGCTGTTGCCGAAGTCCGGGTCGCTTTCATCGATGACCTGCGGGCCCTTGAACGTCAGGCTGCCGCTGTTGCCGGCGTCCGCTTCCGCCACATAGCCGGCGCTGGAGTGCACGCTCTGAAAAATGGTCTGGCCGTTGTCGGTCACTTGCATCAGCCGGGAGGCATCGATGCGTTGCTCGCGGGTATTGGTATCGCCGACATAGCTGACGGTGCCGTCGGCGGCGCGCACGAACGGCTCACTGGCGTCCTGGTAGCCGCCGAAAAGATGGCGGCCGTTGCCGTCGGTGGCGTTGGCCTGGCCGATCACGGTTTCATACACGCCGCGCAGATCACTGGCCACCGAGGCGCGGTCGGCGTCACTCAGGGTGTCGCTGGCGGCCTGGATCATCAGCGTCTTGGCGCTGGCGATGGCGTCGCTGACGCTGTTCAGCACGCTCTCTTCCTGGGACAGGGCGTTGCGGGCGCTGATCCGTGAATCGGTGTACTGCTGGGTGACGGACATGGATTGCGCCACCTGCACCGCCCGCGAAGCGGCCTGGGGATCGTCGGAGGGGTTGACCACCTTGCGCCCGGTGGCGATCTGCTGGCCCACCCTCATGAACTCGCCCTGCTGTTGATTCAGGGAATTCATGCTCTGCTCATACATGGTGACGGTGCTGATACGCATGATCTTTTCCTGTTAACGCAGGCCGAGGATGGCGTCCATGATGGTGGAGCCGGTCTGAATCACCTTGGCGTTGGCCTGGTAAAATTGCTGGTAACGAATCAGGTTGGCGGCTTCTTCATCCAGGTTGACGCCGGATTCGGACTGCTGCACCGCTTCCAGTTGCTCGGTGAGGCCCTGCTGGGCGCTCAGGTTGGCCTGAACGATATTGGTGCGGTTGCCGACATCGCCGACGATCGCCGCGTAGGCGCCGCTCAGCGTGGCGCCGCCGCCCACCAGCAGGCTGTCCTGCAGGTCCTGCAGGGCCAGGGCGTTTTCGTTGTCGCCGCTGCCGCCGCCCTGCCCGGCGGCCAGTTGCGCCGGTTCACTGATACGGTTTTCCAGACCGCCGGCGGCCTGCCGCGTGGGCTGCAGCTGGAAGCGGTCGCCGTCGGCCAGGGTGCCGGCGTCGCCGATGGTCACCACCACGCCGCCCACGTTGAGCTGATCACTGCCGTCCAGGGTCGCGGTGACTCGCTCGCCGGTGTCGCGCCGGGTAATTTCAAACTCACCGGCGGCGGCGTCGGTCACCACCAGGTCGTAGTCACCGGTGGTGAGCTGGTCCACGTCGCCGAACGCGGCGTCGATGGTGGCCGAGCCGGCGTTGTTTTCGTTGGAGAAGGCACGCGGCTGGCCCACGTCGAACATTGCCTCGCCGGGATCGCCGTTCAGGTCGAAGCCGGCCTGGTGCTGCCCATTGAAAGCGGTGGCCAGGGACACCGCCAATTGACCGATCTGGTTCTGGGTCTTATCCAGGGTCTCGGAGCGGAACGTGAGCAAACCGCCCAGCGCCCCACCGGTGATCGCGTCCTCGTCAAGCTCCACCTGGTTGCCGGCGGAATCGTTGTAGCCGACCACCGTGCGCGTGGGGTCCGCGGAGGACGACATCGCTTCCAGCGAGAAGCTGCGGGTGCCGGCGACAATCGGCTGGCCGTTGCCGATGGAGAGGTTATAGGTGCCGCTCTCCTGAATGGTCAGCCGCACGTCGACACGCTCGTTAAGCTCGGCCACCAACTGATCGCGCTGATTCAACAGGCCGTTGGGCGCCTTGCCGGTCTTCGCCTTGGCCAGAGCGATCTCCCGGTTCAGGTTGGCGATCTGGTCGGCGCTGTTATTGATCTGGGTGATTTCGTCACGGATGTTGCTGTCGATACCGCTCTGCATATCGCGCAGATAACCGTCGAAGGAACGGAACTGGGCGCTGAGCGTGTCCGCCGCGCCGATCACGCCCTGGCGGGCGGCCGGGTCGGACGGCGAGCTGGCCAGGTCTTCCAGGGACGAGAAGAAATCCTGCATCAACGGCGCCAGACCCGCGTCCTGATCGGCGAGCAGGTTATCGATCTGGCTCACCTGGGTCTGGTAGGACTGCAGCGCGCTGCTTTTGCTGCCCGCGGCGTTGAGCTGATCGGCCACGTAGTGGTCGAACTGGCGCTGGATATCGTTGACCTGCACGCCGCCACCGGCGGATTGTTGCTCGCCGAGCAACGTCAGCTCGCGGTTGTAGCCGGGCGTGTAGACATTGCTGATGTTATTGCTGGTGGTGTTCAGGGCGTTCTGCGCGGCGTTCAGACCGCTGAGCCCGATGGAAAACATGCTCATCGTTTTGTTCCCGTTAACCAATGCCCTTTATATCGACCGCGCCGCGCGTTTCTTTAATGCTCCCGCAAGCCCACCGATCTGGTCCATCAGCGCGACCAGCTTGTCGGCGTAGGCCGGGTCGGTGGCGTAGCCGCCGCTCTGTAGCGCGCGGGCAGCCTGCTTCGCATCCGCGGCCTGCAGCACCGGCGCGTAACGCGGGTTGTCACTGATCAGGCGGCCATGGTCCTCGAACGCTTCAGCGTAGGAGTCATAGACGCGGAAGCGGTCCACCACCCGGGTGCGCTGGCCGTTGATGTATTCGTGGGTGACCACCTCGGTGGTGGGGCCTTTCCAATCGGCGCCGGCCTTGATGCCGAACAGGTTATGGCTGTTGCCGCCGTCGTTGGTGGGAATTTCCCGGCGTCCCCAGCCGGTTTCCAGAGCCGCCTGGGCAAGGATCAGCGGCGCCGGCATGCCGGTGCGCCGGGACGCTTCCCGGGCCGGCTCCGACAGCTGGTGCACGAAATCCGTGGGCGTGGCCGGGTTGGCGGCGCTCAGCAGCGGCGGCCGGGGCCGCTCCGTGCGCGCCACGGCGGTGGCTGCGCCGGCATCGTCCATCGCGGCGGCATCACGTTTCGAAGCGCCTGCCGCAGCCTCTACACCGGGCAGACGGCGCGGCTCGCCGCGCGGAATGGCGTCCAGCGGCGACGTGCCGCTGGCGGCCCGGGCGGCGTCCGCGGAAGTGCCCTTACCGGAAAGCTGCGCCACCAGCTGGTCCGCCAGGCCCAGACCGCGACCGGCCATGTGCTGGGACATCTGCTGATCGAACAGCGATTGATAAAAACGCATCTGCGAGCTGTCGGTGAGCTCAGAACGCGGGGTGGCGTCGCGCATGCTCTTGATCATGCGGTGCAGGAACAGCGCCTCGAACTGCTCGGCGGCGCTGCGCAGCTGTTTTTGCGGGTCGCGGGCGGCGCTGTGCTTGAGCCGGTCGAGGCCCTGCACGTCCAGCGCGAACTGACCCTGTATGGAACCGTCCAGACCGGCCATCAGATAATCTCCAGTTCCGCGCGCAGGGCCCCGGAGGCTTTCAGCGCTTCCAGGATCGACATCAGTTCCTGGGGCGTGGCGCCCAGCGCGTTGAGGGCGTCCACCACTTCCATCAGGTCGGCGCCTTCGACGAACTGCAGCGAACCCTGTTGCTGCTGAATGCTGATATCGCTGTCGGGCACCACGGCGGTCTCACCGTCGCCGAACGGGGCCGGCTGGCTGACGCCGAATTCGGTGTCGATCACCACCGACAGGTTGCCGTGGGCCACCGCCGCCGGTTTCAGGGTGACGCGGCCGTTCAGCACCACCGAACCGGTGCGCGCGTTGATGATCACCTTGGCGGGGGCGTCCGTTGGCGTCACGTAGACACGCTCCACCCGCGCCATGAAACTGACCCGGTCGTTTTCATTCTCGGGGCCGCGCAACTGAATGGTGCGGGCGTTGCGGGCCGCCGCCACGGTGCTGCCGAATTCCTGGTTGATGGCGCGCACCGCGCGCTCGGCGGTGCCGAAGTCGGCGGTCTTCAATTGCAGTTCCAGCAGGCCGCCGTTGGCGCCCAGCTGCAGCGGCACTTCCCGCTCCACCACCGCGCCGCCGGCGATACGGCCGCTGGCCTGCTGGTTGATCTGCACGCTGCTGCCGCCGGCTTCGGCGCCGGCGCCACCGATCAGCAGGTTGCCCTGGGCCAGCGCGTAGGTGGCACCGTCGGCGCCTTTCAGCGACGTCATCAGCAGGGTGCCGCCGCGCAGGCTGCGGGCGTTACCGATCGACGACACCACCACGTCGATGCGCTGGCCGGGGGCCGAGAACGGCGGCAGGTCAGCGGTCACCATCACGCCGGCCACGTTGCGCAACTGCATGTTGGTGCCGGGCGGAATCGCAATGCCCAGCTGCGAGAACATATTGGTCAGGCTTTGCGTGGTGAACGGGGTCTGCATGGTCTGGTCGCCGGAGCCGTCCAGGCCCACCACCAGGCCGTAGCCCACCAGCACGTTATCGCGCACCCCGGAAAAGTCCGCCAGCTCGCGCAGGGGTTCCGCCCGCGCCGGCGAGCTGAACGCGCTCAGCAGCAGCCCCAGCGATAATGTCAGCGCGACCAGACGCAACCGTGCCATGACCGTCACTCCCATGTTCAAAACGGCGAAATGTTCAGGAAGAAGCGCTGCAGCCAGCCCATGTGCTGCGCCTCGTTGATGTACCCGTCGCCCACGTACTCGATGCGCGCGTCCGCCACCTGGGTGGACGGCACCGTGTTGGTGTCGGAAATCTCCAGCGGATCCACCACCCCGGAGAAGCGGATGAATTCGGTGCCCTGGTTGATCAGAATCTGCTTCTCGCCGCGCACGCGCAGATTGCCGTTGGTGAGCACTTCCAGCACCGTCACCGTGATGGTGCCGGTGAAGGTGTTCTCCGCCTGGGAGCCGCCGCCGCCTTCGAAGTCGTTCTCGCCGGTGAGGTCGAAGCCGTAGTCGCTCAGATCCTCCAGGCCGGTGGGTACGGTGGTGGGCGTAAAGGAGGCGGAGCCGCTGCGGTCGGCGTTGCTCTGCGAGCTTTTGCTGGCGCTCACCTGCTCGTTGACCATCACCGTCAGCACGTCGCCCACCGCGCGCGGGCGGCGGTCCTCGAACAGCGGGTTCTGGCCGCGCCCGGCCTGGTAGATGGAACCGTTGGACAGCGCCGGCGGCGGTTGGGGAATTTCCACGCTTTCCTGCTCGCCGACCACCGAGGGCTGCGGCAGTTGCGCGCAGCCGCCCAGCGCCAGCAGCAACACCACGATACCGATGCGGCAATGTTTAACGATGGCGTCCACCAGGGTCTCCCGCATCAGGATCAGAGCTGCGCCAGACGGGACAGCATTTCGTCGGAGGTTTTCACCGCCTTGCTGTTGATTTCGTAGGCGCGCTGGGTCTGGATCATGTTGACCATTTCCTCCACCACATTGACGTTGGAGGTTTCCACATAGGACTGGTACAGGCCGCCCGCGCCGTTCATGCCGGGCATGCTTTCGGTGCGCATGCCGGAGGCGGTGGTTTCCAGGTAGAGGTTCTCGCCGATGCTTTCCAGGCCGGCGGGATTGACGAAGGTGGACACGGTCAGCTGGCCCACTTCCACGCTCTGGCTGGAACCCGGCTCGGTAACGGTGACCAGGCCGTCCTTGCCGATGCTTACCGACAGGGCGTTTTCGGGAATCATCACCGCCGGCTCCAGCGGGTAGCCGCTGGACGTGACCATCTGGCCGTTCTGGTCGAGCTGGAAGCTGCCGTCACGGGTAAAGGCCACGTTGCCGTCGGGCATGCGCACCTGGAAGAAGCCCTTGCCGTTGATCGCCAGATCGCGGGAGTTGCCGGTGTTCTCCAGGCCGCCCTGGCTGTGCAGCCGCTCAGTGGCCACCGGGCGCACGCCGCTGCCCACCTGCATGCCGGACGGCAGGGTGTTCTGCACGTCGTTGGCGCCGCCGGGCTGGCGCAGGTTCTGGTACAGCAGGTCTTCGAACACCGCGCGGGATTTCTTGAAGCCGTTGGTGCTGACGTTGGCCAGGTTGTTGGATATCACATCCATCTTGACCTGCTGGGATTCCAGACCGGTCTTGGCCGTCCACAAGGATTTAATCATTGGGTTCCCCTCCGCCTGGCTGCCAGGCTTACTGGATCGACAGCAGACTGTCCGCGCGCTGCGCGTTCTGGTCCGCGGTGTCGATCACCTTCATCTGCATTTCGTAGCGGCGACCGTTGTCGATCATCGCCACCATGGATTCCACCGGGCTGACGTTGCTGCCTTCCAGGGCGCCGGACACCAGCCGGGCGTTCTCGTCCATGGGCAGGGCGCCATCAGGGCCACGGAACAAACCGTCTTCACCGCGCTGCAGCTCGCCTTCGCCACCGTTGACCAGCTTGACGCGGCCGATCTGCACCAGCGCATCCGGATCCTCACCGGCGCCGATGGCACTGAGGGTGCCGTCGGCGCCCATGGACAGCTTGGCGCCCAGCGGCACGATGATCGGCCCGCCTTCGCCGATCACCGGGCGGCCGGCGCTGTTGAGCACGCCATCGCCGTCCACCTGCAGGTCGCCGCGGCGGGTGTAGGCTTCGTCGCCGTTGGTGGCCTGCACCGCCAGCCAGGCGTCTCCCTGCATGGCCACGTCCAGATCACGGCCGGTGGCGTTCATGGGTCCGGCGCTGAAATCGGCGCCCGGCGTGGACGCCATCACCGAGGTGCGGGTGGCCAGGGCACCGTCGCCCTGCACCGGCACCGCGCGCAGTGCCTGCATCTGCCCGCGGAAGCCGGTGGTGGAGGCGTTAGCCAGGTTGTTACTGACCACCGATTGCTGGTCCATGCTCTGGCGCGCGCCGCTCATGGCGGTGTAAAGAATGCGATCCATCCGGGCTCTCCTGTAACGCGATTAGCGCAGGTTCACGGCGCTCTGCAGCACCTCGTCCTGGACCTTGATGGTCTGGGTGTTGGCCTGGTAGTTGCGCTGGGCGACGATCAGGTCCACCAGCTCGCTGGTCAGGTCCACGTTGGAGGTTTCCACGGTGCCCGCTTCCAGGCTGCCGAACTGGCCGGCACCGGCCAGGCCCAGCAGCGGCTGGCCGGAAGCGCCGGTCTCGGTCCAGGCGTTGTCGCCTTCCGGCTGCAGACCTTCCGGGTTACGGAAGTTGGCCAGCGCGATGGTGCCCAGCACCTGGGACTGTTCGTTGGAATAGTTGCCGACGATATTGCCCACTTCATCGAAGGCGATGCCCACCAGGGAGCCGGAGGCGTAGCCGTTCTGGGTGAGAGAATCGAGGGCGAAATCCTCACCGAACTGGGTGGTGCCGTCGAAATCAATGCCGAAGTTCATCGGGTCCGCGCCGCCCCCGGGGGTAAACGCATAGTCGGGGAAGGTGCTGGCGCCTTCGTCGAGGGTGCCGTTGCCGTTAAACGCCAGCTGGCCCACGTTGGTGGCGTCCGCGTTGCCGTCCAGGGACACGCGCACTTCCCACTGGTTTTCACCGGTCTTGGTGAAGTAGGTGGTCATGGTGTGCTGCACGCCCAGGGAGTCGTAGGCGGTGCCGGTGTTGGCGTAGGAATAGGTGTCACCGTCGGCGGCGTCGAACGGCGTGGCGCCACGGTCGATCTCATCCACGGTGGCGTCCAGGTTGAACGACGCCTCTACCTGATCGGTGGCGGTGGCCGCCATGGCACCGGCCGGCACCTGCAGGGTCTCCGGCTGACCGCCGGTGCCGACGCCGGCGGGGAAGCCGGTGAGCCGGGCGCCCTGGGCGTTTTCCAGGTAGCCGTCGGCGGTCAGGGTGAGCTGGCCGTTGCGGGAATAGACGGTCTGGTCGCCCTGGGTGAAACGGAAGAAGCCGTTGCCGTTGATACCCAGGTCCAGGTTACGGCCGGTGGATTCCAGGGTACCGTTGGAGAAATCCTGCAGCACCGTGGACACGCGCACGCCCTGGCCCACCTGGGCACCGGCGTAGACGTCGGCGAACTGCGCGCCGGACCCTTTGAACCCCACGGTCTGGGAGTTGGCGATGTTGTTGCCGACCACGTCGAGATTGGTCGCGGCGGAGTTAAGACCACTGAGTGCCTGTGAAAAACCCATCTTCGTGCTCCTAGAAGTTATTCTTTACGAAATCTTGTTTAAAGAATCTGGCGGATATCGCCGAGACTGACCTGTTCGGAAACGCCGCCCAGATCCAGCAACGGCGCGCCGTTGTCATCCAGGCTCACGCCGCTGACCATGGCGTAGTTCAGATTGACCACTTCCAGAGGCTCACCGTCGGCGCTGGCTTCAACGGACACCGTGTAGGAGCCCTTGGGTGCCTCCTCGCCGCTGTCCATTTCGCCGTTCCAGGTGAACGACTCACTGCCGGCGTCCATGGCGAACGGCTCGAAGCGGCGCACCACCTCGCCGCTGTCATTGCGCACCGTGATCTGCACTTCGTCGGCGGCCTGCTCCAGCTCCACGCCGAACGGCGTGGTGGAACCGTCTTCACCCACCAGCACCCGGTTGCCGGGCACCAGCACGCCGCTGCCGATCAGGCCGGCGGCCTGCATCGCCTGGCCGGCGTCGAGCTGGCCGGTGATGCCTTCCAGGGTGCTGTTGAGTTCGGAGATACCGCTGACGGTGTTGATCTGCGCCAGCTGCGAGGTCATCTCCGCGTTTTCCATGGGGTTCATCGGGTCCTGGTTCTTAAGCTGCGTGACCAGCAGGGTCATGAAACTGTCCTGCAGGTCGGCGCCGTCGGACTTGCTGGCCGCGGCGGCGGCCTGGGCGGCGGCGCTGCCGTTCACCGAATTGAGCACGTTGGAGCCAATCGTCGACATCAGTTTTCTCCCAGCGTCAGGGTCTTCATCATCAGTTGCTTGCTGGTGTTCAGTACTTCCACGTTGGCCTGGTAGGAGCGCGACGCGGAGATCATGTTGACCATTTCATTGACCGGCTCCACGTTGGGCATGGACACATAGCCCTCGTCGTCGGCCAGCGGGTGGTCGGGGCGGAACTCCCGGCGCAGGGGCGAGGGGTCCTCGATCACTTCGCGCACCCCCACGCCGCCCACGCCGGTGCCGTTCTGGCCGCGCGCCTCGAACATCACCTGCTTGGCGCGGTAGGCCTCGCCGTCGGGGCCGGCGACGCTGTCGGCGTTGGCCATATTGCTGGCGGTGACGTTCATGCGTTGCGACTGCGCCGTCATCGCCGAACCGGAAATCTCAAAAATCGAAAACATCGACATGGTTCAATTCCTATTCAGGCTGCATGGCGGACTTGAGGCCCTGGATGCGGCCGTTGAGCATGGTCAGCGCCGCCTGGTAACGCACCGAGTTGTCGGCGAAGCGGGTGCGCTCCACGTCCATGTTCACGGTGTTGCCGTCCAGGCTGGGTTGGTCCGGTACCCGGTAAAGCAGGTCGCCGACCGGCGCCGAGCCGCTGCCGCCGGCGATGTGCCCGGCGGCGGTGGTGGACAACGACAGCCCACCCCCGGCCGGCCGGCCGCTGTCCATGGCGCGGGACAATTCACTGGCGAAATCAAAATCCCGCGCCTTGAAGTTGGGCGTGTCCGCGTTGGCGATGTTGTTGGCCAGAACCTGCTGGCGCTGGTGGCGCAGGTTCAGTGCTTCCTGGTCGAATTGCAGGGCGGCGGCCAGTCGGTCAATCATGCCGAAGCTCCAATGGCTTGTAGGTCAGAGTGGAGATTAATACCCGCGCGGTCAGGTCAAAGGCACAAACAGGCCACCATTTTGATTCCAATTCGTTTATTCACCCGGCGGCCGGTTACCTAGAATAAGGACCTGACTGGAAAAACCCGTTACCCCGAGGCGCCCTATGCCAGGCCCCCTGTTCCATCACATTGCACGGTTCGTCGTATCGCTGGCGCTGCTCGCCATGGCGCCGGCCGTGGCCGCTGCCGGCCAGCCGGCGGCGGACGCGGCCGAAGCGCCGGCGGTCGGCGCGGTGCGCGCCTTTCTGCTGGAACGGGCCGGCGGGCTCGGCGACAGCGTCGCCGTGGAGGTCCGGGCACCGAGCGCCCACCTGCCGCCCTGCGTGGCCCCGGAAGTGTTCATGCCGGGCCGCGGCCAGAAGCCCTGGGGCCGGGTCTCCGTGGGGGTGCGCTGCGGCGAGCAACAGCGCCGCGTGCGCTATATGCAGGCCCGGGTGACCGTCACCGGGCGTTACTGGGTCAGTGCCGGCGAACTGCCGGCGGGCACGCCGATCCGCGCCGGCATGCTCAGCGCCGAACAGGGCGACCTGAGCCGCCTGCCCGCCAACGCGGTACTGGAGCGGGACCGGATCGTCGGCCAGGAGGCCGCCCGGCCACTGCCCGCCGGCACCGTGATACAGAGCCATCAACTGCGCAAGCCGGCCCTGGTGGAGCGCCGCCAGGCGGTCACCCTGGTGGCCGGCGGCGAGGGTTTCCGCATCAGCCGCGAGGGGCACGCCCTGGACGACGGCGCCCTGGGCGGCCGGGTGCGGGTGCGCCTTTCCAACCGGGAAGTGGTGACCGCACAGGTCACCGGTCCGGGCCGCGCCCGGGTGATGTTTTAAGTATTAAAGGTTTTCCCGGCGCTGCCGATAACCGGGATGAACGCGTGACGGAGGGCTTCCCTTGAAAATTGACAACATTTCCCCCCTGACCCAGCCGGGCACGGTGAATCAGGGCAAAGGCGGCGACAAGGTTTCCACCGAGGCGCCCAAGCAAGGCGGCAACGCGACGGCCGGCGAGGTGGCCCATCTGCGCCAGCCCGCCGCCGACAGCGGCCAGGACATCGACACCGCGCGGGTCGACGAGATTCGCCAGGCGATCTCCGAGGGGCGCCTGGAAATCCGCGCCGACAAGATCGCCGACGGCCTGATCGCCAGCGTCCGCGACCTGCTGGACGCGGACTCGCAATGAGCCTGGCGGAGCACCTGGAGCGCCATCGGGCGCGCCTGGACACCCTGATCGACCTGCTTGACGACGAGCGGCGGTTGCTGGGCGACGGCGCCGTCGACGGTGACGGCCTGGCCCGGGTGGCGCAGGCCAAGCAGGAACAATTCCAGGCGCTGGAGCGCTTCGAGACCCAGCGCCGCCAGGTGCAGCGGCGGCTCGGCTACGACGACGACCGCGCCGGCGACGCCCGGGCCGCGGCCGACGCCGGCTGCACCGCCCTGTGGGCGTCGATCCGTGAACGCGCCGATCAGGCCGCGCGCCTGAACCGCACCAACGGCGTGCTGATCGGCATCCGTCTGGAGCACAACCAGCGAATGCTCAACTTCATCGAGGAAGCCGCCGGCAAGGGCCTGTACGGACCCGACGGCCAGGCCCGTGCCGCCGGCGGCCATGTCAGCAGCCGCGTCTGAAACGCCAGCAAAGGGGGAGCCCCAAGAGTGACCAGAGCACGGGACGCCATCGAGGCGGAAGACAAGCTCGACGTGATACTGGCCTGCCGGCCGGTGTACACCCGCAACCAGGACGTGGCCGCGTTCCAGTTGCTGTTGCACGGGGAAAAGCCCGCCGAGGGCGCGTCGCTGTCCGACATCGAAGCCACCAACACCGTGATCCTGGGCACCTACACCCACGTCTTCCAGGGCGGCAAGACCCGCTCGGTCCCCAGCTTTCTGAAGGTTACCGACGAAGTGCTGATGGCGCCGGAGCTGCCCAACCTGCCGAAGAAGCAGTACATTCTGGAAATTCCCAACAACCTGATGCTCACCTCGGAGCTGGTGGACCGCCTCAAGGCGCTGGCGCGGCGCGGCTACCGGCTGGCCATGGACGGCTATGACCCGGGCGACGACGAACAGGACGTGCTGCTGGATATCGTCCACATCGTCAAGATCGACGTCCGCGACAGCGACGCCGACAGCCTGCGGCGCACCTCGGAAAAACTGCGCGGCCACGGCGTTGAACTGCTCGCCGACCAGATCGCCGACCGCACCCGGTTCCAGCAATGCATGGAACTGGGCTTCGACTATTACCAAGGCGATTTCCTGAGCACGCCATCGCCGGTGAAAGGCAAGAAGATCGCCGGCAACAAGCTGCTGCTGCTGCAACTGCTCACCGAGCTGCACAGCCCGGACGCCTCGCCGGCGCGGCTGGAAGAGATCGCCATCAAGGACGCCGGCCTCACCTACCGCCTGCTGAAAACCGTCAACTCCGCCGCCATGGGCCTGCGCCGGGAAGTGAACTCCCTGTCCGACGCCATCGCCCTGCTCGGCCTGGAGGAAATCAAACGCTGGGCCAACCTGTTCCTGATCGACGGCGAGATGCACAAACCGGAGGCCCTCACCCGGGGCATGCTGATACGCGGGCGCATGTGTGAAGTGCTGGCGGAGCTCAGCGACCAGGAAGGCGGCCAGCAAAGCACCTCGGTGAACCATTTTATCGTTGGCCTGCTGTCCCAGCTGGATGCCCTGATGGACATCGCCATGCCGGAACTGATGCAACAGGTGCCGCTCAGCCAGGACGTGAAAAGCGCGTTGCTGGAACGCCGCGGCCCGCTGGGCGCGGTGCTCACCGAGGTGGAAGCCTATGAGGCCGGGCGTTTCGACGCGCTCTCGCTGCTCAGCGAGCGCGCCTACTACGAAGTGGCCTACCGCCACAGCACCGCCTGGGCCCGCCAGGTGCAGCAGGCCATGGGGTATCAGGACTAAGCGTTGCGGTCATGGTAGAGTTCGTCGCACGGAATGCGATCAACACACCGACAATCACAACAAGGATGATCCCATGCGCGCCTTTTACCTGGCCCCCGCCCTGTTGCTTCTCGCCCTGCTGGCGGCCTGCAGCGACACCCCCGACGACGGCGTGATCCGCGACGCCCTGAATCAGGAACTCAAGCAGGCCCATCTTGATGAGCTGTTCCAGGTCACCGAGGTGGAAACCGCCGGCCGTTACCCGGAAGACGACGACCACGTCGCCCTGGACGTGCGC
>Ga0208300_100445_pt1 | contig 30186 bp, 34 predicted proteins | sample 23_taG_FD_184096 | JGI IMG/M metagenome (GOLD analysis project Ga0208300, IMG submission 184096) | Marine viral communities from Cariaco Basin, Caribbean Sea - 23_WHOI_OMZ (SPAdes) (version 2) | ecosystem: Environmental > Aquatic > Marine > Oceanic | place: Caribbean Sea: Cariaco Basin...
GTGACCGCCTGGACGGTCACCTTTACAACAGATCGAATATCAGCGCGAAGGATAAGGGCTTGATGACCTCAATGGCCGGATTTCTCCGCCCCTTTCGATTTCATCGGCTGATCCTTCATCGACCCCTCCATTTCCTTCATCATTCCCATGCAGCCCTTCATGTCTCCATGCATCATCTGCATGTTTTCCTGCATGGCTTTCATATGGTCCTGCATCAGTTCCTGGCGCTTGGCAGGGTCCTCCTCCTGTTTGATCCGGCTCATCAGCGCCTGCATTTCTTCCATATTCTGCTGCATCGCCGCTGCGCTCTTCTGGTCCTGCTCATGATGCTTTGCATTGCGATGCTGATCGTGATCCGCCGCCAGGGCCGGCATGGAAAGCAGACCGGCAATGACAGTGGCAACAAGTGTCAGTCGTTTCATGGTGTTCTCCGTCCGTCGAGTAATTGGGAACTTCGATTGCGTCAGCAGGTGTCCCCAAGTGTCCCCCGCTGACCGGGCCAGATTCTGACCGTCTGCCTATAAGATAGTACAAGCTTCGGTCAAGGTGAAGCTAGCCAATACCAGGAGGGATCGGCCGGCTCGCCGGGACACTGCCAGGGGCCGGAATCCGTGCCCACAGCCGCGCCAGGCGGTTCAGTCTCGTTTCAGCTACAGTGTGTAGGATAAAAACGGTAATGCGACAGCGGGTGCGTGAGCACGCCCGCAGCGATTCAAGCAGTCACTAGCAGATTCACGCAGTCATTAATAAAAGTGCCATGAAAGGCAGGAGCAGCGTATGAACGAGCAACATCCTGACACCGGATTATCCAGGCGGCGCCTGATCAAGGGGGCTGCCGCAATGGGCCTTCTCGCCGGCTTTGACAGCCTGATGCCGGCGTTTGCCAGGGGCAACCTGGACAACTCGAATGTTTATCATACCGTGCGTGACAGTGCCGATGTCTATGATCTGACCATCGCACGAACGCCTCTCACGATCGGGTCCAGACTCTCGAAACAGCCTATTACCATCAACGGCACTCTGCCTGCGCCCCTGATTCGGCTCAAGCAGGGCCGCGAAGCGATCATGCGCGTGACCAACACCCTGTCCGAGGCAACGTCCATTCACTGGCACGGTCTGATACTGCCGTTTCGGATGGACGGTGTTCCAGGCGTCAGTTTTCCGGGCATCATGCCGGGCGAAACCTTCGAGTACCGTTTTCCGGTCGAGCAGCACGGCACCTACTGGTATCACAGCCATTCCGGGTTTCAGGAGCAGCTTGGCCACTACGGACCGATTATTATAGACCCGGCTGAGCCCGAGCCAGTCAGCTATGACCGCGAATACGTGGTGGTTCTCTCCGACTGGACCTTCGATTCTCCCGCCGATGTCTTCCGCAACCTCAAAGTGTTTGAAGGCTATTACAACTATAACCAGCGCACCGTTGGCGATTTCTTCAAAGATGTCGAAACCATGGGTTGGAGTGCCGCGTGGAGCAAAGCCGGCATGTGGGGCAGAATGCGAATGAGCCCCCGGGATATCCTGGATGTAACCGGTTCTGAATACACCTACCTGATGAATGGATCGCCTTCCGCCAGCAACTGGACCGGGCTGTTCCGTCCCGGCGAGAAAATTCGCCTGAGATTCATCAACGCCTCGGCGATGACCTTCTTTGATGTCCGCATCCCGGGACTTCCGATGACGGTTATTTCCGCCGACGGTCAGCCAGTGCAGCCGGTCGAGACCGATGAATTCCGCATTGGCGTGGCCGAAACCTACGACGTTATCGTGGAGCCAACGGGCATGGCCCATACCGTGTTTGCACAGTCCCAGGACCGGTCCGGGTTCGTGCGCGGCACACTGGCCAGCCGGAAAGGGCTGGAAGCCCCGGTGCCTCCCATGTACCCGCGCACTGAACGGGGCATGGCGGCCATGGGAATGGGCGCCATGGGCAAGAATGGTGGCCAGGCAATGCACGGCGGCATGGAGATGGCCCACGGCGACATGGCGGGGGATTCGGGCGGTATGAATATGAACATGGATCATACCCGGATGAGCATGGACGCCTCGCCTGACAAACCGGGCCTGAGCCCGGTTCCAACTGCGGGGCGCCCGGTATCCCATGGCCCGGACAATCACGGCCCCGGAGCAGCAATGGTGGCTTCCAGCCCCCAGTCACGGCTGGATGAGCCCGGCGTTGGCTTCGAAACCGTGGATCACAGGGTGCTGACCTACTCCCAGTTACGGAGTATTGATGGCTGGCCCGACAAGCGCCCGGCGGAACGGGAAGTGGAGCTCCACCTTACCGGCAATATGGAGCGTTACATGTGGTCGTTTGATGGCAGGAAATTTTCCGAGGTGGATGGCCCGATCAAATTCTACCATGGTGAACGCCTTCGGTTGATCCTGGTCAACGACTCGATGATGGACCACCCCATTCATTTGCACGGCATGTGGATGGAGCTGGAGACCGGGGCGGGTGAATATCGCCCACGCAAGCACACGATTTCCGTCAAACCCGGTGAGCGGGTGTCCGCGCTGATAACGGCGGATGCACCCGGTGACTGGGCGTTCCACTGCCACCTGCTCTACCACATGGACGCAGGTATGTTTCGTGTCGTGTCGGTAGTTTAACGGGATAGGGGATGATCACTATGATGAATCGCATAAAGCTGGTTGTGGGCGCGTCGGTCTTCACCATTGCCTCCGGGGCCGGTGCCGCGGGTACCGGAGTGCAGGCCGAGCCGGACTGGACACTGCCTGTTCATGACAATGAGATATTTGGCCAGTTACTGTTTGACCGGATGGAATATCAGCGTGATGGCAACAACGAGATCGCGCTCTGGGATGCCCAGGCCTGGGTCGGCACAGACCGCAAGCGGCTCTGGATTGAAACAGAGGGTGAGACGAATCTGGCCACCGAGGCTGGCGACATCGAAAACTTTGATGCTCAGTACAGCTATCGCCTGGCCCCCTTCTGGGACATACAGACAGGGCTGGGCGCTCAGGCAACCTTCGGTCCGGGCCAGAACAAAGAGCGTTATTCGGCACTTATTGGCCTGCAGGGCCTTGCTCCCTACTGGTTTGAGGTGGATACCAACCTCAGGGTGACGGAAGACGGCGACCTGTCGTATGATTTCGAGGCCGAATACGACTGGTTACTGACCCAAAGGCTGATTCTGCAGGGCAGGGGGGAAACCCTGGTGGCCTTCAGTGATGTCGAGGAATGGGGAGTCGGTAGCGGGATCAATAATGTTGGCCTGGGGCTCCGGCTGAGATACCACTTTTCCCGGGAGTTCGCTCCTTACGTTGGTGTTTCCTATACACGCTACCTGGGCAACACAAAGGATCTCCGTGAACGGGAAGGCGAGGATGTCGAGTCCTCCAGTTTTGTGGCGGGTATCCGGTGGTGGTACTAAGGCGCCCGCGAGGCACCTGCCAGCACCGGCAATAACCAGTAACAAGACGGCATTCCGCAGGAGGACTTCAGGAGGCAGGCCCACCGACCGGGCCTGCCTTAACCCTGAGCAAAACCACTGCAAGGAAGCGTCGGGGTTAACGACGCACAGCGGCCCCTACTCCAGCCCGTGATGCTTGCCTTCAAATAACTTGACGTTTCTGATGGTGCCCCCGTCATTTATAAGCTCATAACCACCATCACCGAGGGATTTGATTTTATTGCAGGAATAGTACCGCCCGTAGACAGTGGTACAGAATTTCCCGTCTTCAACCTGCCAGCTACCGAGATAGTGGGTGAGATTTCCTTGTTGTTCCCTGAACTTTGTCATGCCATAGATCGACCCGTCGGGGTCGTAGTATTCATGAAAAGTCCGGGTGCGGAAATCGTCCCGCGCATCCCGAAAGACCATTTGAACCGTGTTACCCACTAAAATATCTGCAACATCCTGACCTGAAAGGACTTCGCTCGCCTGTAGCAGTGGCGCTTTAAATACCATGAAAACCAACACCAGTTGTAAGATTTTCGTTCGCACTATCTGATCTCCCATCAATAAACCCGACAATTGTTCATCCGTTCCTGTCACTTCCATCAACGAACACTGAATTCAACCTGGAATATATCCCTTCTTGTCATTTTTTCGATATCAAGCCGCCCCTTTTAAACACCTCTCGAAGAAATGAATTGTGAGCGACGGGAATCCGTTGCTCAGCTATCATCATGGTTTCCCGCTTTGCCTGCCGGCCAATCCGCGAATGCGATAAAATAGAGCAGAACGAGGTTGACGATGGGTATCAGTATCAGAATGCCCATCCAACCCGGATAGCCCGTGCGCTGGCAAATACGCCAGGCCGGGATGACGACTACGATGGCAATCACCAGCATCCACAGCCAGTGCCCCGCCCACATGGTGTTGCCAAACATGTTTTCCCCCATCGTGATACTGCCCTCCATGTTGAATTCTGATTACTGGTGACCGTGAGCATGGGATTCCTCGTGGCCGTTTTTTTCGGCTGCTGCAGCCCTTTTCAGGAAAAGCTGCCCGGATACCGCGATCACGATCATTGTGGCAACCGCCACGCCAATGACAAACGGGTCGGTATTCAGTTTGACCCAGACAAAGCCGCCAAGCACGAGCAAATCCAGAACGATGGCCGTCGCCGGCACCCACGCCCTGGCCTTCACATCGTCACGCAGATAGCGAAGCACGCCCCAATGGATGGCAATGTCCATGACCAGGTAGAACACGATACCCAGGGCGGCAATCCGGGAGAGGTCAAAGAAGGCCGTCAGAACCAGCCCCAGAACCACAGTGTAGACCAGCGTGTGCTTCTGGATACTGCCCGGCATGCCAAAATGACGGTGAGGCACCAGTTTCATTTCAGTCAGCATGGCAAGCATGCGCGAGACAGCAAAAATGCTGGCCAGAATGCCACCCGCGGTGGCCATCATGGCAATGGCGACCGTGAACCAGAGGCCATAATCACCCAACGCCGGGCGCGCGGCGGCCGCAAGGGAGTAATCCTGCGTCTTGATGATTTCCGCCAGGGACAGGTTGCTGGCGACGGCAAAACCGACCAGGGTGTAGATCACCACGCAGGCCGCGATGGAAATGACAATGGCGCGACTTACGTTCCGATGAGGGTCCTGGACCTCGGAGCCGCTGTTGGCGATGGTGGTGAAGCCCTTGAAGGCCAGAATTCCGAGCGCCGTTGCACCCAGGAAATTGCCCGCGGTTCCGGCTTCTCCCGGGTTCGAGAAATCCACCGCCAGGCTGTCGGCAATCCAGACACCCACCACTCCGAAGATCAGTATGCCGCCGATTTTCAGAATACCAATAAAGGAAGCCACGCCCTGAATCATCCGATTACCGAGCAGATTGATCAGAAACGCCGCCAGGATCAGCGACACACCCAGAATGGACACCATGCGACCACTTTCATCACCACCGAACAGTTGCATGGTGTAGGAACCGAAAGTGCGCGCGAGGAAGCTCTGGGCGATCACCATCGAGAAATACATCAGCAAGGCGTTGAACGCGGTCGGCAGCCGATTGCCATAGGCTTTGTAAAGGTACATGCCAATGCCCCCTGCTGACGGCCAGGCATTGGAAATCTTGACGTAGGAATAAGAACTGAAGCTGACGATCACCGCGGCCGCCAGAAACGCCAACGGGAAAAGAACCCCCGTCATCTGCGCCATTTGCCCCGTAAGGGCAAAGATACCGGCGCCGATCATGACGCCGGTACCCAGCATAACGGTTCCCGTGAGGGTGAGACTGCCTTCCTTGTAGCGGGTGGTTCTGTCTTTCCCCCTGCTCATTCAACCTCCTGTTTTTTTCATGGGTGGGATTTTCGAACAGCAAAATGGCTCATGATTGCCTGTTGTGTGCTTTGGCCATGGGAGTGCACCTCGTTGCCTGAGTTACCCCCTTCCCTGTATCACACCATCCCAACCTGAACTGCAACTGAATACAGGAGGCAGTTCCGGGTGAACGTGATCTATATCAAAGTGTAGACGGAAACGGGCCGGGGGAATACCCCGGCCCGTCAGAGCAAAGCAATGGCGAATCCGGGTCAACGGAGATCAGGACTCGACGAGCAAACACCGGCCACCGTCCGGGATTGACTCTGTAGTTACTATAAGGTTTAAAACATGCACTCAAGCTCCGTTCAATAGAGGCAGGAATGCACAGCCACGAACCTAACAGCCACGACCACGGCCATCACTTCGACACTCATAACCGCTCCTTTGCCATCGCGGTGATTCTCAATACCCTGTTTGTGGTTATCGAAGCGGTTTATGGCGTTTTATCAGGGTCTCTCGCACTCATCGCAGATGCCGGCCATAATCTCAGCGATGTCATGGGACTGATAATGGCCTGGGTGGCCAGTTGGCTGGCCAGCCGGGCGGCGACCCATAGCAAAACCTATGGCCTGAAAAAGACCACCATTCTCGCGGCTCTATTCAACGCACTCATTCTTATCGCCGCGGTTGGCGGGATTACCTGGGAGGCAATCCAGCGCCTGACAAACCCCGCTGGGGTTGCCGGTTTGACCGTGGTCGTGGTTGCCGGAATCGGGGTGCTGATCAACGGCGCAACAATGATGTTGTTTGTCAAAGGTCAGAAAGGCGATATCAACATACGGGGTGCCTTCCTGCACATGGCCGCCGACACTGCGGTATCGGTGGGTGTCGTGATCTCAGGCATAGTACTGATGTACACCAGCCTGACCTGGATCGATCCGGTAGTCAGCCTTGTCATTGCCGCTGTTATCTTCCTGGGCACCTGGCAGTTGCTAAAGGACTCCGTAAATCTGGCTGTAGATGCCGTACCCAAAGGGATCGATCCCGCAGCTGTTCGCGAGTGTCTGGAGAGTCTGCCAGGCGTGCACTCTGCCCATCATCTTCATATCTGGGCCCTGAGTACGACCGAGAACGCGCTGACAGTCCACCTGGTGAAGCCTGATCCACTGGGCGATGACCGGATCATCAATGATGCCTCAGCGATACTGGCAGAGGAGTTCAACATCCAGCATACGACGATTCAGTGGGAACGATGTGATAGCGAATGCCCGAACACCACCCACTGTTAACGCTGTATGCAGATGGTTACGGGGGAGCTCGTGCGCGACACGACTGAACGCTATCAGCGTCTGGGCCTACCTCACCGCCGCCGGGCGATGTATCCTTACGTAAAACAGATTCTCACTGAATATCCAGGCAACGTGCGCTCAGGCCAACAACAAAAGACAACAACTGACCCGGCAACCCTATGTCTCTGATTGAGTACCTGGCACCATACGATTTCTCGCCGCTGACCGTACTGAGCTTTATGCTGGTACTGGGTTTTTATGGCGTCGGTCTTTTACGGATGCCGGAAGAAGACAGGCCCGGGTCGGTAAGGATTATGGTCTTCGTTCTGGGCGTTCTGATTGCTTATGGGGTCATGCAAACCCGATTCGATTACTACTCCCAATACATGTTCTTCGTCCACCGCGGCCAGCACCTCGTTCTTCATCATCTGGGCCCCATACTGATTGCCCTGTCCAACCCATTGCCGGTAGTGCGGTTCTGGTCCCGGCAAATAAGCCCTGGATTGAAGAGCCGGCTTCGCCCCCTGGGATGGCTGTATCGATTTCTTCAACACCCCCTGATCGCCTCCGTCCTGTTTGTGGGGCTCATCTATTTCTGGTTATGGCCGCCAATTCATTTTGATGCCATGCTCAGCCGAAACCTTTACTGGGTTATGAACTGGAGTATGTTGATTGATGGAATACTCTTCTGGTGGTTGATTTTTGATCCTCGCCCACCTGCCACCACCCCTTCTCTGGGCTATGGCAAGCGCATACTGCTCCTGGCCCTGGTGGCGATACCGCAGATGGTGCTCGGGGCTATGATCGTGTTTTCAAGAGGTATGGTGTACGACGTTTACGAGGTCTGTGGCCGGGCCTGGCCCATGGCGCCGGAGACCGACCAGCTTCTTGGCGGCATGCTGACCTGGATACCACCCGCGATGATGAGCATCCTCGGCATTCTGATTATCCTGAGACGCGCCATGCGGGAAGACGGGAGTTTCACCAGCCGTTCCAGCCAAGTGGGGGAGACAACTTAATGAGTACCAGCCCTTTTCGGCGACACACCGGCACACTGTCGCTTCTCGCCCTTATTCTGATGACGCTTGTTGTCAGCGGCTGTTCAGGGGAAGAGGAAAACTGGAACGGCAAAGACATCAGCGGCCTGATGCCCGGTCTGGAGTTTGAATTAACAGACAGCCAGGGCAGCTCCGTAACCGCCAAGCAGTTTGACGGCAAGGTAAGGTTGCTGTTTTTTGGCTTTACCTCGTGCCCGGACATCTGCCCTACGGCGTTGCAAAAACTCAATCAGGCCACTGAAGGCCTGCCATCCGGGCTTCAGGACGATGTCCTCACCTTGTTCGTCAGCGTTGACCCGGAGCGGGATTCACCGGAACGCCTGGCTGCCTACGTCAGGTTTTTTGGTAGCGGGATCGTCGGGTTAACCGGGAAAGAGCCGCAACTTCGTGAGCTTGCCAAACGCTATCGAACGACCTTCGGTTATGAGGAGCCTGACGAAAACGGCAATTATGCCGTTTCTCACAGCAGTGCAGTTTACGTTTTTGACCGCGAGGGAAAAGCCCGTCTTCTGATCAGGGCGGATCTGAGCCCGAAAGAGATTCGCCAGGATCTGATAGCCCTCGCCAGAACTGACACGGAGTGATCGGTCAGGAACATTCATGAACCCGGTTAACGGAATCACTGAGAGGATACAGTTTGAAGATCGGTGAACTCGCGAACGCAACGGGTGTTCCCTCTGAAACCATCCGCTATTACGAGAAAATCGGCCTGTTACCGGAGCCGGTCCGGGACAGCAGCGGCTACCGCTGCTACCGCCCCGCCCATCTGGACCGCCTGCTGTTTATCAGGCGTTGCCGCAATCTTGATATGGCCCAGGACGAAATCCGTGAGCTGATCCGGCTGGCCGAGCTGCCGGAGGCGGATTGCAGCGAAGTGGATGCCCTGCTGGCACGCCATCTGATCCACGTTCGGGAACGCCTGAGGGAACTGGCGAGCCTTGAAGAAACCCTGGTGCAACTCCAGGAGGCCTGTTCGGATCGTCGCACGGTCAGGGAATGCGGCATTCTTGGCGGGCTCAAGTCTGAACTCGAGACTCCGGAACCTGAGGGCCGGCACAACCATGTGCCAGGCACCCACGGCCCCGGCCAGACCTGACCCAGAACCCCACCAAAACGCTTGATCCTGTAGTTACTACAGGGTTTTCAATAAGGCCATCTGAACGCAGGAGGTCTTTATGGCGTGCAACTGCTCCGCCCCCGAACCCAAATCCCCGGCGCCGCCGGCAACGGCGTTGTCCTCACACAGCCATTAAAATGCCAGGGAAATCATCACCGGAATAAACGCCAGGGCAAACAGCGTGGTCAGCAGCACCGTGCCTGCTGCCTGCCTTGGCGAGGTATCGAGCAGGGTGGCAATGACCACCGTGTTGGCGGCAATCGGTGTGATCGAAATCAGGAACAAGGCCTGGTGCACCGCCGGCCCATAGATCCCCAGAAGCGTTGCATCGACCCACCAGAACACGATGGCCACCAGGGGCCAGACCACAAACTTCCCGAAAAAGGCCAGCGCGGTGAAGCGGACGTTGCCCGCCAGTCCCCGGAAACTGGTGATACTCATACCGATGATCATCATGCCCAGGATGCTGTAGGCGCCGCGCAGGTTATCGAACAACGGCACAAAAATCTCCGGAATGCTCACACCCGCCAGGTTCAGGGCCACCGCGACCAGAAAGGCGTACACCGAGGGCAGCCTCAGCACCCGCCAGAGGGCATCCCTTAAACCATACCGGCCTCTCGCGGCGAGGTAAAAGCCCACTGAATTCTCGAACAGCGTGGTACCCAGCATACACACAATGTAGAGCCCCAGCCCCTCTTCCCCGAACAGTAACAGCGCCACCGGCACCCCGAAGTAGCCGGTGTTGCCGGAGCCCACACAGAGGGGAATGAGGTTGGCACTGCCATCGGTAAGAACCTTTTGCGCCAGCTTCAACTGAACGATCCCCAGTACGGATGAGATTCCGAAAACGAGGAAGGGCAGCAGGATGACCTCTGGAGAGAGCGGCGCCACCATAACGCCGGAAAACACCACCGACGGGGTCACGATGTACAGCATGATGCCGGCTATATGCCGGCCGCTGGCCTCAAGATAGCGGCCGGCAATCCAGCCGAGGACGACGGTTACATAGAGCGGAATCAGCTTGAAGAAAAGGGCAAGAGCGGCAGCCATCGGCTCTCCATGGGAAAGGCAACATTTCCGGACAGATAGGGCGCGAAGTCTACCACCTACCCCTCCGGAGGTAACTCCCCGGCGCAATGGTGAAATAGCCAGCCATGCTTGATAATCATCAACAGCATTGTGGATGCATCTTTATATCCTAGCAGGGCAGTCAGGTATTTCACAAAGACCGAGGAGAGAGACCCATGGCCGAGCGCTTTACCAAAAGCATGGCCAGGAACATATACCTGGGAGGAAGTGCATTCTTCGTCCTGTTGTTTCTGGCGCTGACTTTTGATACCCAGTTGCGGGCAATGCCCGAGCGGGACAACCGAGACCAACTCACCGACCAGGTGGTTCGTGGCAAACATGTCTGGGAGAACAACAACTGTGTCGGTTGTCATTCCCTGATGGGTGAAGGTGCGTACTTCGCGCCGGAACTTGCCAATGTATTCGACCGCCGCGGTGGTAGTGACAGCGACGTCTTCAAGGCATACATGAATGCCTGGATGAACGCCATGCCCACCAACGTGCCCGGCCGCCGCCAGATGCCCCAGTTCAATCTGACCGATCAGGAAATCGAGGATCTCGCCGCCTTCCTGGAATGGACATCAAAGATTGATGACAACAACTGGCCACCCAACATCGAAGGCTGAGGGAGCAGACATGAAATACGAATCTCAAAAAGTGGCAATGCCCTACTTCATCTTTGCCCTGGTTCTGTTTGCCGGCCAGATTCTGTTCGGCCTGATCCTGGGACTCCAGTACGTGGTGGGTGACTTCCTGTTCCCGGAAATCCCCTTCAACGTAGCGCGGATGGTTCATACCAACCTGCTGATTGTCTGGCTGCTCTTCGGCTTTATGGGGGCAACCTATTACCTGGTTCCGGAAGAGGCACAAACCGAGTTGCACAGCCCGCTGCTCGCCTGGATCCTGTTCTGGGTTTTCGCCGTTGCCGGCACCCTGACCATCCTTGGCTACCTGTTCGTGGACTACGCCACCCTGGCCGATGTCACTATGAACAAGCTGTTGCCAACCATGGGGCGGGAGTTCCTTGAACAACCCACGATCACCAAGATAGGCATCGCACTGGTAGTTGTCGGTTTCCTCTACAACATCCTGATGACCGCCCTGAAGGGTCGCAAAACCGTGGTCAATATTGTCTTGATTACCGGCCTGATCGGCCTGGCGGTTCTGTGGCTGTTTTCTTTCTACAACCCGGGCAACCTGACCCAGGACAAGTACTTCTGGTGGTTCGTGGTGCACCTGTGGGTGGAGGGCGTCTGGGAGCTTATCATGGGTGCCATCCTGGCCTATGTGCTGATCAAGCTCACCGGTGTTGACCGTGAAGTCATCGAAAAATGGCTGTACGTGATCATCGCTATGGCGCTGATTACCGGCATTATTGGTACCGGGCACCACTTCTTCTGGATCGGGCCGCCCGAATACTGGTTGTGGCTGGGGTCTGTATTCTCCGCCCTTGAGCCGCTGCCGTTCTTCATGATGGTGATCTTCGCCTTCAACATGATCAACCGGCGCCGCCGCAACCACCCCAATAAGGCCGCCATGCTGTGGGCCATGGGGACTGCCGTGATGGCGTTCCTGGGCGCTGGCGTGTGGGGCTTCCTGCATACCCTGGCCCCGGTCAACTACTACACCCACGGCAGCCAGGTTACCGCGGCCCATGGCCACATGGCCTTCTACGGCGCCTACGTGATGATTGTACTGACCATCATCTCCTATGCGGTTCCCATCATGCGTGGCAGGCCTTACGGCAACAGCAATACCGCGCAGATTGTCGAGATGTGGGGCTTCTGGCTGATGACCATCTCCATGGTGTTCATCACCCTGTTCCTGACCGGCGCCGGTATCCTGCAGATCTGGCTGCAGCGGATTCCGGAGAGCGGTGAGGCACTGTCGTTCATGGCAACCCAGGACAACATAGCCCTGTTCTACTGGATGCGCCTGGTCGCCGGCAGCTTCTTCATGGCAGGCCTGGTGGTGTACTTCGGCAGCTTCTTCATCAAGGGGCAGGCGTCCCCGGCTGAGGAAGTCCGTGGCCCTGCCACTCAGGACGCATAACAACCGCAGGCCGGGGCCAATCGCTCCGGCCTGCCCAACCCTCAACGGATACTTGCCGTGCATGAGCAGAATTTCCCGAACAAGGACACTCTCCAGAACAAACGGTTGCTGACCCGCACCGCGTTCTTCGGGCTGTTTCTGCTTGCGCCGGTACTTAATATTTTTCGATACGACCTTACGGAAACCCACTTTGTCATTTTCGGGTTTCCCCTGTCATTCAATCTCGAACTGGCCTGGGTCAGCCAGAGCTCACCGGCGGAAGTGGCCGGGCAGATCCTGGTCTGGTTCGTACTTCCCATTACCCTCCTGGTACCCCTGGTGCTCTGGATCGCCTGGAAGTGGGGGCGAATCTACTGTGGCTGGCTGTGCCCGCACTTTTCGGTGGTAGAAACCATCAACCATCTGATGACCCGGGTTACCGGCCGCCCCACCCTTTACGAGGCGCTCCGGAAAGGCCGGCGCGGCAAGGTCCTGCACTGGGCCGGACTGGTTCTGGTATGCGCGCTGATCGGTTTTTCCTGGGCACTGGCGATGCTGTCTTATCTGTTGCCGCCGATCCCGCTGTATACCGATCTGGTTACCGGCAACCTGGCGGTCTACCCAGGCATTTTCCTGGCGGTAGCCACCACTCTGTTTACACTGGATTTCCTGTTTGCCCGGCACCTGTTCTGCAAATACGGCTGCGCCTTCGGGGTGGTGCAGAGCATTGCCTGGATGACCAACGGCAAAGGCAGGGTTGTCACCTTTGATACCGAACGGGCCGCAGCCTGCCGCGACTGCACCAGGGCCTGTGACGAAGCCTGCCCCATGCGGTTGCCGACCCGCAGCCACAAGCGGGCAAAATTCACCTGTACCCAGTGCCTGCAGTGTGTCAGCGCCTGCCGTGAGGTGCAGAAGAACAACCCGGAAGGCTCCCTGTTGAGCTGGGAACCCGGAGAACCCGGCAAACAGACCGTGCTGATTCCGGTTCGCCAGGTTGATCCGTCACCACGCAAGCAACACGCCGGAGCCTGAGGAGTTGAAATGGAAGAGTGGGTAGGCTTCAAATGGCACGAGTACATCACCCGGCAGGCCATGGGAGAGTTCCCCGAGCACGCGGTGCATCTGAAAGACGAGGCGCGAACCCTGGGTGTGCTGTTCCGGGCCCTGGGCGGCGACCCGGCCCTCAGCCTGGTTACCGCGGAACCCCGGCATTTCCGTACCCGGCGCCGTTTCCTGCAGAAGCTGGCAGGCACCCACAGAAAGTTCGAACTGGCCTGGCGGGATGAGCAAAGCCTTCGGCTGCCGGAACGCCTGGCCCTGTTTCCCTCCAAAGCCGTTAACCGGGATCTCTATCTCTGGCTGGCAGCCCTGGCCTCCCTTGGTGAACTGACGGACTCCGACTGGCTGACCGGCAACCAGGCCATGGTCCAGACCCTGCTGGCCAAATGGCCGGGGCTTGAGCCGGTTTACCAGCGCCTGGTACGCCATACCCTGCAATGGCGCCCGGATCCGACCACCCTGCCGCCAGCCGAAGGTCGCCGTGAAAAGGCCATTCGCCAGGCGCTGATTGATCCTGGCAGCGTGGAATGCCTGCCGCGTGCGGAGTCCGACCCCTGGCCGGTTGTCATCTGGCTTTACCCCACAACCACACCCGGCAAGGCGACCGGCCCGACCACCGGAGATGATGAAGCGACCCCGACACCGGGTGGACTGGCGAAAAAGCGCAAACGCCGGCGGGCCGAACGGGTGGACGCCTTCGATAAAGATCAGGGCCTGATGCTGTTCCGGCTGGAAAGCCTGTTTTCATGGAGCGAATTTATCCCTGTGGACCGGGCCGGTGATGACACGGAGGAAGAGGATGCCGACGCGGTGGCTGACGACATGGACATGATTTCTGTCTCTGAAGACCGCCGGGAAGCCTCCTCCGCCATCAAGTTTGATCTGGACCTGCCCTCGGAAGAAAACGATGACCTGCACCTGGGGCCCGGCATCCATCTGCCGGAATGGGACTGGCGCAGCCAGAGTTACCGGGAACGTTTCTGCTGCCTGCAGCCAATGCTGAGCAAGGATTCTATTCCGACCAGGCTGCCGGACCACCTGTCCAGATCGGCCATGAGACTGCGCCGACAGTTCAGTGCCCTGAAGCCACTCCGGCAATGGCAACGCCGACAGACCGAAGGCGAGGAACTGGACCTGGACGCCTGCATGGAACGGGAAGTCCAGCACCGCCGGGGCACCGGCGTCATCGACCAGAAGCTGTTTCGCCGCTGCAAACAGAATCAGCGGGACCTGGCGTGCCTGATTCTGGCGGACATCTCCATGTCCACGGATACCTTTATCAACAACAGCCAGCGGGTGATCGAAATTGCCCGGGACGGCTTACAACTGCTCAGCGAAGCCCTGCAGGCAAGCCGGGACCCCTTTGCGATTTTTGCCTTCTCCTCACGCCGCCGGGACCATGTGCGCTTCCATCACATCAAATCGTTCGACGAGCCCTACAACGACATCAGCCGGGGTCGAATCCAGGCACTGGAGCCGGGCTATTACACCCGCATGGGCGCGGCCATCCGTCAGGCCACCCGCTTGCTGCAGGGGCGCCACGAACACCAGAAAATCCTGCTCCTGCTCACCGATGGCAAACCCAATGACCTGGACCTGTACGAAGGCCGATACGGCGTGGAAGACACCCGAATGGCGGTTCAGGAAGCCCACAAGGCTGGCCTGACCCCCTTCTGCGTCACCATCGACGACGACGCCAGCGAATACCTGCCCTATATCTTTGGCAGCAACCATTTCGTGGTGATCAAAGACCCAGCGCAGTTGCCGCTTCAGCTCCCCAAACTCTATATGAACCTGACCCGCTGACACCCATGCACGCATCTGCCCCGACACGCCATCACCTCCCCGGCGATCTGGCCGTCTGGTTCTTCATATTTGCGGAACTGGCCGTTTTCGGCATCCTGTTCATCGGCTTCGGCGTTGCCCGCAGCCTGGACCCGGCAACCTTCACCGCCGGCCGAGAGGTATTACACCCCTGGACCGGCCTGATCAACACCATCGGCCTGATCACCGCCAGCTACCTGGTAGCCGTCGCCGTCCACCGCCTCCGTCACCGCCAGCCATGCGTTACCCCGTTGCTCTGGGGCGCCATCGCCGCCTCCTCCATCTACACCTTCGGCAAACTCTGGGAGTACGCAGACCTCTACGGTAACGGCTATAACCTGGGTACCGACACCTTCTTCATGTTCTATTTCTTCCTGACCTTCTTCCACTTCATGCACGTGGTACTGGGCCAGATTATCCTGGTGGTACTGGCGGTGAAGGTTAAGCGAGGCGACTACAACGGGGACGACATGAATGGCATGGAGTCCGGCGCGTCTTACTGGCACATGGTGGATCTGGTGTGGCTGGTGTTATTTCCGATGCTGTACGTTCTGGCGTAAGGAGGAGAGCCCATGTTAGCGGTTTACATCGCCCTGATGGTTTGCACCATGACGCCAGTGATTGCCATGCAGGCAGGCGCTGATGCTTCCGTTCTGGTGTGGCTGGTATTTGCACTGGTGATCGTGAAAGCCGTTCTTCTGGTCGATCACTTCATGGAAATGCGGCATGCACCCATTGGTTGGCGCTTTGCCGCGCAAGCATGGGCGCCGGTAGTGGTGGCAGTAATTGCAGGATTTCATGCCGTGAGCTGAACATGGGGTCAGATGAAAGCGTTCATCTGACCCCGTCTTCACATGGCTCCGCACGGTTTTGGAAAGCCTCCCCTGATCGCCGCCCAGAGCTCTTCGGTTACCGATGTTTCTGAGGAAAATAAGGCGGCTTGTCACCAATCGCCTGAGCCAGTGCGATCATCCCCCACAGCACAAACGACGTGTGCAGAGTGATCGACCAGACAATGGCACCGGTCCAGAAGTTACCGGTGTTGCCAAACAGCAGCCAGAGTACCCCCACACCGGAGAAAATCACCACCGCCCCGATGATCGACATATAAAACGCTGCGCGCGTATGAGCCTGTCGCAACGCCGGTGCCTCCCCGGAACGGATGAACAACCAAACCAGCACCGAAAACCCGATAACCGGCAGGGCCAGCAGGTTCAACAGATACCAGATCACTGGCACTACCGCACCACTACTGTCCTTCGCCTGACCTCCCGAATACCGCATACACCACCTCCATGAGTGCGCTGACCGTTGCTTCGTCGTCTGATAGTGGCTCTATCATCCCGGCACGGCAAGCCTCGCCGACCGGCACGCCGGCCCGAACCAGGTGGGCGGTGTGAATCAGCAGCCGGGTCGATGCCGCCTCTTCCAGATCGTGATCCTTCAGGTTACGAATTGATCGGGCCAGGTTGACCAATCGTTCCGCCAACTCCCTGTCGCAACCGGACTCCTCGATCACGATTGTCTGCTCCTCCGCCGCGCCCGGGTAATCGAAACTCATTGAGACAAAGCGCTGCCGGGTGCTCGGCTTCATTCCTTTCAGCAGGCTCTGGTACCCGGGGTTGTAGGAAACCACCAGCATGAACCCGGGCGCCGCTGTCAGCACCTCGCCGGTACGCTCAATCGGCAGTTCCCGCCGGTCATCCGCCAGCGGGTGCAGGACCACGGTCGTGTCCTTGCGCGCCTCCACCACCTCATCAAGGTAGCAGATGCCGCCTTCACGCACTGCCCGGGTCAATGGCCCGTCTTGCCAGTACGTGCCTTCCGGCCCGATCAGGTGTCGGCCCACCAGGTCAGCGGCGGTCAGGTCATCGTGGCAGGCAACGGTATACACCGGCCGCCCCAGTTTCTCGGCCATGTGCCGGACAAAACGGGTCTTGCCGCAGCCGGTGGGACCCTTGATAAGCACAGGCAGGCCGTTATTTGCCGCGGCCTGAAAGAGTTCGATCTCGTTGCCTGCCGGTTGGTAAAACGTCATTGTGTTGAATCCTCTGAATACTGACTGTCGGGCAAGGCAAAGCCGTATACCCATTCGGGGAAGACCACAAACATCTGCGGGTCGTCTGACCGCTGCCTCCGGCCCAATGCCTGTTCACAGGCCTCTGCGGCCTGGTTCCAGCCGGCCTGCCGGAACCAGCCTGCGGCCTTCACCGGTTCGCCCCGCCAGCTCACCACCAGGTTATTCCCGGTCAGGAACGGCTTCACAAATCCCAGCTCGGAAACCGCCGCATGGGTGTTGTTGTGAAGCAGCAACCCCAGGGCAGAACTGTAATCACCGGCTTCGTAAAGGCGCCCCGGCTCAGGGATGATGCCTTGTTGCCTGAGCGCGGCCAGCGGCAGGCTGGCCCCCAGTGGCTCCTTGCCGGCAACCGTTGCCAGGTCACGACCCCGCAGTTCCCGGATATGCCTCACACCGGCCGTCCTGCGGGTTACCCAGACAGGAACCGGTAGCCGGCCATCCCGGTTAACCGCTTCCAGAATTGGCACCGAACCCTCCGGAACGGCTGGCAGGAACGCCAGGGCAAGGCCCGGGGCCTCGGTATTAAACCGGATATCGGCCTCACAGCCCTGAGTTCGCAGATAGTCTGTCAGCCGATAGCGGGCGACCTCGGTGACACTGGTCGCGGACTCAACCCCAATCAGAATCCGCGCGTCCCCGGCACTGGCAGGTGCTGTAAACGACAAGCCAGCCAGTAGGACGCCAGGCAACGCCCGCCGTAATTCAAAGACCGAGCGCATGGGCCCGGCTGGTGAAGAAGATGCCGCTGGGCTTTTCGGCACTGAGCGTTGCAACCGGCTCCAGCGTACGGGTGTTGTATACGGTCACCCGGTTACTGTCCCTGGCTGACACCCACACTTCTTCGCCCCGGGGCGTGAATTCCATGTGCAGAACCGCATCGCCGGGCTCCAGGGTGCGGATAATTTCCCGGGTCTGTGAATCGATCACCTGAACCACATCGTTGTCCGGGTGGGCGAAGCTCACCCAGATCCGGCGATTGTCCGGGCTGGCCATCACGAACACGGGCTGGCCCTGCACCGGGATACGATCGGTCAGGGACCAGTCGCTCAGGTCAGCCACCAGCACCTGGTGGTGACCAACGGCCGGCACAAAGGCCTGGCCATCGGCGATGGCCCAGCCCTCCAGGTGGGGCATCTTGTACACCGGCAGCTTCTGCTCGCCCTTGCCATAATCCGGCAGAATTTCAGTCACTCCCTGCCCCGGTCTCCACAGATCCAGCATCGACAAGCCGTCTTCGCCAAACAGGCCGGCAATGTAGTAACGGCCGTCCGGGGTGATCAGTGCGTCGTAGGGTGATTTGCCCGCTTCGAACCGGGTGATTTCGGCCGACGTATTACTCATGTCGAGGGTCCAGATCTCTCCCGCGTCGAACAGGCTGAACACAAACAGGTTCCCCGGCGCGTCCACCAGCCCGACTGTTTTTGACTGGCCAGGCTCATCGTGCCCGCTGGTGTAGGTGGCCGGGACATCCGCCACCAGTTCCAGGGTCTGGCTGTCGAACACCTTCACACCACCGGGCTGGTAGTTGGAGACAGCCACATAGCGGCCATCCTGAGAGATAGCGCCGCCAATGCTGTTACCAGACTGGATAACACGGTCGACAATGGTTCGGGTCAACAGATCGACTTTGGTGAGGCCGCCATCCCGCCCGAATACGTAGCCGTATCGGGCGTCCCGGGAGTAGACCACTGACGCGTGGGACAGATCCCCCAAACCCGCAATTCGCCCCAGCACCTCATGGCGGGAGGTGTTGATAACCAGCACCGAGCCGGTGGCCCGCTCAATGATCAGGCCAAGATCGCCGGTGCCCATGAGTTCCGGTCGGGACTCTGATCCTGAGCCCTCCGATCCGGGGAACGCCTGGCAACCACTCAGGCCAATAGCCAGAAGTAGTGCCAGTAACAGATGTGCGGGCCGCTTGAATGCAGGATCCATGATTGATCATTCCTCCAGATTGGCCCTCAGGGCGAAACCAGTGCACCGGATTTCAGCTGCTGGCTGATCCAGTGAATTTCTTCCGGGGACAACAGTGGCTTCCAGGGTGGCATGGCGGTATCCGGAACACCTTCGCGGATAATGGCTGCGATGGCCTCCACCGGAAGCTCTCCGAGATCCTCTGGCCGCAGCGGCGGGCCCAGGCCACCACGCAGGGTGAGGCCATGGCAGGAGCCGCAATCCTGAACCACCAAATTGGCAAGCCGGGCCTCGTCCGCATTCCGGCCCCGGGCGTCGTCACCCATGGTCACGACTGGCGCCGTGACCAGACCGGACAACAGGACAGCCGAAACCAGAATCCGCCTTTGGTCTTCCCGCCAGAAACCCTTCACACGCTGCATCCTCCCGAGTGTTGTCCGCATCCTGACGACACCCATAAAACCCATCGTTGATATTGGTTAAAAGAGATCACTAACACCAGCACTATTATGGCATACCCCTGTTAGGGTAGATGGCGGTCAAACAACAGATATCTGACATAAATCAAGGTTCATCAGGGTAAAGAAGCGAAACCTAGAGGGACTCTTAAATCCAAGGAGAGAACCTGATGAGAGTCACCAACCTGTTTTTCCAACCACTGACACTGGCCGTCGCCGTTGCGTCGTTTGGCGCCCTGGCGGCCACTGATGATGCCAAACACCCCGACGACCCGGCCGCAACTGCGTATGAGGGCACTCCAAGCACCATCGCTTCGGAGTCAGCTAAAGTCGTTCGCAGTCCGGGTGCCCCGGAACTGACCGAGGCCGAATTCGAGAAAGCGAAGAAGATCTTCTTCGAACGTTGCGCCGGTTGTCACGGCGTCCTGCGTAAAGGCGCAACCGGCAAGCCGCTGACCCCCGACATCACCCAGGAACGCGGTCTGGACTACCTGAAAGCCTTCATCACCTATGGCTCACCCGCGGGCATGCCCAACTGGGGGACGTCCGGTGAATTCACCGACGCCGAAATCGAGCTCATGGCCAAGTATCTGATGCATCAGCCGCCCGAGCCACCGGAGTTCAGCCTGGCCGACATGAAGGCCACCTGGGAAGTTGTCGTCCCACCTGAAGACCGGCCCAAGAAACAGCTGAACGACCTGGACCTGAAGAACCTGTTCAGCGTGACCCTGCGGGACGCCGGCCAGGTTGCTCTTATCGATGGCGAATCCAAGGAAATCGTCGAGGTGATTGATACCGGCTACGCCGTTCACATCTCACGGATGTCCGCCTCCGGGCGCTACCTGTTTGTTATCGGTCGTGATGCCCTGATCAACATGGTGGATCTCTGGATGGAACATCCAGATACCGTCGCCAAGATCAAGGTCGGTCTGGAAGCCCGCTCCGTGGAAACCTCCAAGTACAAGGGCTACGAGGACAAGTACGCCATCGCCGGCACCTATTGGCCACCACAGTTTGTGATCATGGACGGCCAGACCCTGGAGCCGAAAAAAATCGTCTCTACCCGGGGCATGACTGTGGATACTCAGGAATATCACCCGGAACCCCGCGTGGCAGCCATCGTCGCCTCCCACGAACACCCGGAGTTTATTGTCAACGTCAAAGAGACTGGCAAGATCCAGCTGGTCAACTTTGAGGACCTGGACAACCTCAGCATCACCACCATTGATGCCGCCCGGTTCCTGCACGACGGAGGCTGGGACAGCAGCATGCGCTACTTCCTGACCGCCGCCAACCAGTCCAACAAGATCGCAGTGGTCGATTCCCGGGAACGGGAACTGGAAGCCCTGGTCGACGTTGGCAAGATCCCCCACCCCGGCCGTGGCGCCAATTTCGTGGATCCGGAGCATGGACCGGTCTGGGCCACAAGCCATCTGGGTGACCCCACCATCCAGCTGATCGGCACCGATCCCGAGGGTCATCCTGACAAGGCCTGGAAAGTGGTCCGCACGCTCAATGGTCAGGGTGGCGGCTCACTGTTCATCAAGACTCACCCGAAATCGGACAACCTGTGGGTCGATACCGCGCTGAATCCGGCCGAGGCGGTCAGTCAAAGCGTCGCAGTGTATGACATCGACAACCTGGACGCCGGCTATGAAGTGCTGCCGATCGCCGAATGGGCGGATCTGGGTGAAGGACCCAAGCGCGTGGTTCAGCCGGAGTATAACGTTGCCGGTGACGAAGTCTGGTTCTCCGTCTGGAACGGCAAGGAGCAGACCTCGGCCCTGGTGATTGTTGATGACAAAACACGCGGGCTGAAAAAGGTGATCAAGGACGACCGGCTGGTAACGCCTACCGGCAAGTTCAACGTCTACAACACCCAGCACGACGTGTACTGATCGGTTCCGGCCCGGGGGAGAGCACTGATGAGACTGGATACGACTGACAAACAACTGATCAACCTTTACCAGCGGGACCTGCCCGTCTGTGACAGGCCCTACCAGGCCATGTCCCGACAGCTGGGCATCGCCGAAGAGGAGGTCATTGAACGACTTCAGTCACTCCAGGACAGCCAGGTTCTCAGCCGGGTCGGACCGGTTTTTGAGCACAGCCGGGCAGGCGCGAGCCTGCTGGCTGCCCTGGCGGTGCCAGACGAACAGATCGATCTGGTGGCCGCCCGGGTGAATCTCGCTCCCGGGGTGAATCACAACTACGCCCGGGAGCACACCTACAATCTCTGGTTTGTCATGACCGCGCCCGATGAGGACACCCTGGAAGAGCGACTTGATGAACTGGAACACCAGCTCAGGCTCCCCATGCTTCGACTGCCGATGGTGGAGGCCTACCACATTGACCTGGGCTTCGATATTGACTGGGAGGCACTACCGTGAACCTTCGCCACGCCCCGGAATATCTGGCGGTGGTGCCGGAAATCGCCGGGGCCGGGCCGGTCAGTGCCTGGGGATTGCTTCGGCTTCGGCGCCAGCTGGAGCTTGGTCTTCCGCTAACACCGCGGCCCTATGAGAAACTGGCTGAGATGACCGGGCTCTCCGAGCAGGAAGTGATGACAGCCATCAGACAGTGGCAGGCCCAGGGGCTCATCAAACGACTCGGGCTGGTGGTCCGGCACCGGACGCTGGGTTACGCCGCCAATGCCATGGTGGTCTGGGATGTCCCGGACAGTCAGGTTCAGGATCTGGGCCGCACACTGGCCCGAAAATCCTTCATCACCCTCTGCTATCAGCGCCCTCGCCGACCCCCGGATTGGCCCTACAACCTGTTCTGCATGATTCACGGCGTTGACCGGCAACGGGTCATTGACCAACTGAACATGTTGATCGCAGAGCATGGCCTGGAACAGACACCCCATGCCGTACTGTTCAGCACCAGGGCCTATCTGCAACGGGGAGGCCGTTATGTCAGCAGCAACTGAGCAAACTCAGGCAACTGCCGAATTCACAGAGATGGAACGGGCGGTCATTAACCGTTTGCAAACGGGGCTACCACTGGTGCACCGACCCTATGCCGCGGTCGCCGGCGAACTGGGCATAACCGAGCAGGCGCTTCTGCACACCCTTGAGGACCTTCTGGACCGTCGAATTCTTACCCGTTTCGGTCCCATGTTTCACGCCGGAGAAATGGGCGGCGGCCTCACGTTGGCCGCCATGCGGGTCCCGGAGCAGGACTTTGAAGACGCCACCCGAAAGGTTAACGCCTTCGACGAGGTGGCCCACAATTACCGTCGGGAACATGAACTGAACATGTGGTTTGTTCTGGCCACGGAAGCCCCGGAAGACATCGCCCGGGCGATTGCCGCCATCGAATCCGCAACCGGCTATGCCGTCTACAACATGCCGAAAGAGGAAGAGTTCCATGTCCATCTCCACTTCCCGGTCTGACCAGGAATACGTGCTCTGCGAGCTGGACCGGAAACTGATCCTGGCCACCCAGGGCGGTTTGCCCCTGGTGCCGGATCCCTGGGGCACCCTGGGCAAGGAACTGGGGCTGCCGGCCGACGAGGTTCTGGCCCGTTTTCAGCGCATGCAGGACGCCGGCGTTATCCGCCGGGTCGCCGCCGTCCCCGATCACTACCGCCTGGGCTATTGCTTCAACGGCATGACGGTCTGGGATGTCCGCGACGACGCCATCACCGACATGGGCCGGCAGGTGGGCGAGTTGCCCTTCGTCAGCCACTGTTACCGGCGCCCGCGCCACTTGCCCTACTGGCACTACAACCTGTTCGCCATGGTTCACGGCACCAGCCGTGACGAAGTCGAGGCCAAGGCTTCGCAGATTCAGTCAGTGCTCGGAGACACCTGCCGGGGGCACACCATTCTTTACAGCTCGGCCATCCTGAAAAAAACCGGTCTGCGGCTGCGGAAATCATGAGAGAGGAAGCACCATGTTCAGAATGACCCGCTACATCAAGAGCCTGATGAACCCGGCTCCCGTGCGCCCGGTTCCGAAACCGGCCGGCCCGGTGGTAATCTGGAACCTGATTCGACGCTGCAACCTGACCTGCAAACACTGCTATTCCATCTCCGCCGATGTGGATTTCAAGGGCGAACTGAGCACTGATGAGGTCTACACCGTGATGGACGACCTCAAGGCCTTCGGCGTGCCCGTGCTGATCCTGTCCGGCGGCGAGCCGCTGATGCGCCCGGATATCTTCGACATCTCCCACCGGGCCAAAGCCATGGGTTTCTATGTCGGCCTGTCCACCAATGGCACGCTGATCACCGAAGAGAATATCCGGCAAATCGCCGAGGCCGGCTACGACTACGTGGGTATCAGCATCGACGGACTGGAACAGACCCACGACGAGTTCCGCCAGAAAAAAGGAGCCTTCGCGGCCTCCATGAAAGCGGTTGAACTGTGCAAGCAGGCGGGTATCAAGGTCGGCCTTCGCTTCACCCTCACCCAGGACAATTTCCCCCAGTTGCCAGACATGCTCAGACTGCTGGACGAACACGACATCGACAAGTTCTACCTGTCGCACCTGAACTACTCCGGCCGGGGCGGCCGCAACCGTAAGCGGGATGCCTGGTACGAGATGACCCGGGAAGCCATGACCCTGCTGTTCGATCACTGCCACGACGAGCTCCGGCGCGGCATCGAACGGGAATACGTCACCGGCAACAACGATGCCGACGGCCCCTTCCTGCTGCAGTGGGCCGCGGAACACTACCCCGATCAGGTTCCGGCCCTGGAACAACGATTGACGTACTGGGGTGGCAATGCCTCTGGCGTGAATATTTCCAATATCGACAACCTCGGCGAGGTTCATCCGGATACCTTCTGGTGGGACTACAACCTGGGCAATGTCCGGCACCAACCTTTCTCCCGGATCTGGTCCGAAGCCAGCGACCCGCTGATGACGGGTTTCCGCCAGACACCAAGGCCGGTGAAAGGCCGCTGCGCCGACTGCCGTTACCTGGCCATCTGCAACGGCAACACCCGGGTACGGGCCTATAATATTTCCGGTGATTTCTGGGAAGAGGATCCCGGCTGTTACCTCACCAATGACGAAATCGGTGTCCTTGATATGCCCCGGCGCGTCGCCGCCCCGGTTACCGAGATTCCGGTTCACAACCTCTAAGGACAAGCATCATGACAACCAGTCAAAGGAAGAAGTGCCTGGTGGAGTTCCAACTGGCGGAACAACCCTTACGGGCCGGAGAGGTAGCCATCGTGGGAGCCGGCCCGGGAGACCCCGGCCTGCTGACCCTGCGGGCGCTGATGCTGATACAGCAGGCCGATGCCATCGTGTATGACCGCCTGGTGTCGCCCCAGATCATGGAACTGGTGAACCCGGCTGCCGAACGCATCCACGTGGGCAAAGCCAGCGGTTGCCACTATGTACCCCAGGAAGACACCAATGAACTGCTGGTGCAACTGGCCGTAAAACAGCGCCGGGTTGTGCGCCTCAAGGGCGGTGACCCATATATTTTTGGCCGTGGTGGCGAGGAAGCGGAGTTCCTGGTGGACAACCACATCGATTTTCAGGTGGTACCAGGCATCACCTCCGCCGCCGGCTGCGCCTCATACTGTGGCATCCCACTGACGCACCGGGATTACTCCCAGAGCGTGACCTTCGTAACCGGCCACCGCAAGGCCGACCAGTCCCTGGAACTGAACTGGCGTGTGTTGGCAGCGCCGGGCCAGACCCGGGTGTTCTACATGGGGCTCCACAATGCCCCGACCATTGTCCGGGAACTCACTGCCCATGGCCTGCCGGGAGACTGCCCTGTGGCCCTGGTGGAGCGGGGAACCACGCCACAACAACACATGGCGGTCACCACCCTGGCAGACCTGGAAGCGACCATTCTCCGTGAAGGTTTCCAGCCCCCGACACTGATCATTGTCGGTGAGGTTGTCCGTCTTGCCGACAAACTGGCGCAACCCTCCACAGCAGGCTGGCATTGCTGCCAGAGTGAGGCCGCTGCAGCCAGTGCGGGGGCCGGCTGACATGATGAACCGAAAAAACGCCCTGCTGATTCTGGCCGCCAGCCTGCTGATCCCCGCATCGCTGCAAGCCAGCCCAGCCCCGGAAACCGGGGCGCTTTACCAGCAACACTGCGCCAGCTGCCACGGCTCCGATCGCCTGGGCGGCATGGGCCCTGCCCTGCTGCCAGAAAACCTTTCCCGGCTGAAAAAGCCCGAAGCCGAGAACACCATCCGCAACGGCAGGCCCGCAACCCAGATGCCGGCCTTTAACGATATCCTTGGCAGCGAATCCATCACGGCGCTGGCGGACTACATTTATCGCCCGCCCGCCAGCACACCCACCTGGGGCCGGGCAGACATCCTCGACAGTCATTTGCTGCCCCACCCACAAGGCACCTTACCCGATCAGCCGGTTTACCAAGCCGATATGATGAACCTGTTCCTGGTGGTGGAAATCGGTGACCACCAGGTTACCCTGCTCGACGGCGACAGGATGGAGCCCATCCATCGTTTCCCAAGCCGCTACGCCCTGCATGGCGGTCCGAAATACAGCCCGGACGGCCGTTACGTCTACTTTGGCTCCCGGGACGGCTGGATCACCAAATACGACCTGTACAACCTGAAAGTGGTGGCGGAAGTGCGTGCCGGCATCAACATGCGCAACATCGCCGTCTCCGCTGATGGCAACTACGTAATGGCCGCCAACTACCTGCCCCACACCCTGGTGCTGTTCGATGCCGACAACCTTGAACTCATGGACATCGTCCCGGTGGAAAACGATGCCGGTGAAAGCTCCCGGGTCAGCGCCGTGTACGCGGCCCCACCAAGGGACAGCTTCATCGCCGCCCTGAAGGACATTCCCGAAGCCTGGGAAATCAATGTGGAAGATGGCGAGGCCAAAATCCGCCGGATGCAAACCGACACCTGGCTGGACGACTTCTTCTTCGACCCTGGCTACGAGCACCTCATCGGCGCCGCCCGCGACGGCAAGCACGGCTACGTGATCAACCTCGACACCGGTAACACCATCGCCGAACTCCCTCTCCCCGGCATGCCGCACCTGGGCTCCGGCATTACCTGGGAGTACCAGGGCAAACGGGTCATGGCCACTCCGCACTTCCGGACAGGCGCCGTTTCCATAATCGACATGGACAACTGGGAGGTGATCAAAACTCTGGAAACGCAAGGTCCCGGATTCTTCATGCGCAGCCACGAGAACTCCCGCTACGCCTGGGTGGACGTATTCTTCGGCCCCAACAAGGACAAGGTCCACGTTATCGACAAGCAGACGCTTGAAATCGTCAAAACGTTACAACCCGCTCCCGGCAAAGTTGCTGCCCATGTGGAGTTTGACCGATACGGCAAAAAACTGCTGCTGAGCATTTGGGACAAGGACGGTGCCGTCATCGTCTACAACGCAGACACGCTGGAGGAAGAAAAGCGCATTCCGATGAACAAACCCTCCGGCAAATACAATGTCTGGAACAAGATCAATTATGAGGAAGGGACCAGTCACTGAGGGCTTACTCTGATGGCCAGCAGGAATGAACCCGGGGTCAGATGTGAACCTGGGGTCAGATGAAAACGTTCATCTGACCCCGTCTTCACCGAGCCATCCCTGGCCCTCCCGCTACTTCGCCGCTCTAATCGATTCAGTGAAAAAGCCTTAATGATTTAAGTCATTTCAAAACATGCTTTTTTGATACGATAATTGACCCACAGTCCAAACAGGGTCAAAGCCATGAATTCAATTTTCAGGCCAGACGTATCCTCGCCCCCCTGCATGCTCGGAGAAGACAATACGGATATCATCCGGCAAGATACCGCACCAGAGTCAACGGCGCTACTGAATGGCCTGAGCCGGGTATTCGGTATCCGCCTGGCAGGCCATGAAAACGATCCGGACGCACGGTTTCTGGCAGACCTGGCCCGCCTGTTTCATCCGTGCAGGGTTGACGCCGAAACCGCCATGGAGAAGCACGACACCCCCTGGGCGAACGTTTACCTGGTTCAGTACGGCATCCTGCGGCTTTTCCGGGAAGCACCCAGCGGCAAGGTCTCCGTACACCATTTCTTTTCCGAGGGCGATATGGTCTGGCCGGTCTTTGGCCGCAGCCGCACCGTACGAAACACACTCTGCCTGACCACGGTAACGCCGGTAACCGCCTGGATGGCTGATTTTTCCGCTTTCCGGTCCGCGATCCAGTCTCACGGTGAGGGGCTCTGGCCGAGATTCGCCCTTGCCCTGACCGAGGAGATAGCGGAGCTGACCAGCATGAGGGAGTTCCGGAAGCACACGATGCCCGCCCGGGAACGGTATAAGCTGCTGCTTGAAGAATATCCGGAACTGGTCAGGCGTGTACCAGACAATCAGCTGGCGTCCTGGCTGGGAGTGGTTCCTGCCACCTTCTCCCGACTGAAAACCGGTGCTGCAGGCAACCGGTCGTAAGCTCCGGAACAGGGCCGGCTACAACATAAAAAAATGGGCAGCAAGCTCTCACCTTCTGCCCTGAAAAACGCTCAACGCCTGACCAATACTTTGCTGTTAGCCGTGCAGCTTTACCGCCAGCTCAGCCACATGCCTGCCCTGATAACGGGCAATCGTCAGTTCTTTCTCGCTGGGCTGCCGGGAGCCGTCCCCACCGGCGATGGTGGACGCACCGTAGGGCGTTCCGCCGTTGGCTTCGGAAATGTCGAAAAACTCCGGAATCCCATAGCCCAAGGGCACGATCACCATGCCGTGGTGGGCCAGCGTGGTCCAGAACGAGCTGATCGTATGCTCCTGGCCGCCACCGGTTCCGGTAGAGGTGAATACACTGGCCAGCTTACCGTGGAGTTTGCCTCCGGCCCACAGGCCACCGGTCTGGTCCAGGAAGGTGCGCATCTGGCCGGCCATGTTGCCGAACCGGGTCGGAGTGCCGAAGATGATGGCATCGTAATCCGCCAGCTCCTTCGGATCTGCCACCGGGGCTTCCTGTTCCGCCTTGCCACCAGCGCTCAGAAACGCCTGATCAGCCATGGTTTCCGGCACTCGCTTGATGGTGACTTCAGCGCCGTCTACGTCTTTGGCACCTTCAGCGACTGTGTTCGCCATCGTTTCGATATGGCCGTACATCGAGTAGTAAAGGACAAGTACTTTTGCCATCGGAAAAACCTCCTCTGTCTGTCATTTGGTAAACTCAGAATAACCAGCGACGGATTACAGTAAAACCGGAAGTTTTCCAGCAGGTCGTTCAGTTTTTCTGAACAGGGTCACAGGATGTTCATCCCCGACTATTGCGTACACCTGTACGCTCAAGTAGTTTATGAGCATGACTAATACGGAAGACCTTTCGATGACAACAGCTCCATCCCCTGCGCAAAACATCCACCATCGCATCGAGGAGTGGCTTAACAGTGCCACCCATGGTCTGGGTGCCCTGCTCAGCGTTGTCGGGACCATCGCTCTGATCGTGGGTGCCAGTCAGCTCGGTGACGTCTGGAAAATTGTCAGCTTCGGTATTTTTGGTGCTTCTCTCATTCTGCTATATATGGCTTCTGCCCTTTATCACGGCGCCCGGCGTCCGGAATTGAAGAGCGCCTTCAAAACCCTTGACCATTGCGCCATCTTCCTGCTGATTGCGGGCACCTACACGCCTTTTCTCCTGGTGAACATGCGGGGAACCGTGGGCTGGACGCTGTTTGCGGTAATCTGGTCGCTGGCCATAACAGGCGTGGTGCTTAAGGTTATTTTCAGGAACCGCTTCAAGCTGGCGCGTGTCGGTATCTACGTGGCCATGGGCTGGCTGATCACCTTCGCTTCCTCGGATCTGATTGCCAGCCTGAGTGAGACGGCCCTGAACCTCACCATCGCCGGCGGCATTTTGTACACCGCCGGCGTCGCCTTTTATCTGGCAGACCGCATTCCCTACATGCACGCCGTCTGCACCCTAAACGTCAGGCTATTGACATTGCAACCTAAACGCACTATACTATGTACAAAACGTTTAGGGAAACAATATGGGCAGAGGTCAAAAATCAAAGGATAACCTTTCGGCAGCTAGTCGATTATCGAAAATCGATTTCTTTAATCCGAAAATTGTTTCCTGGGACACTTCTTCTGAAGAACCTACCGCTACATTCAAGCCCTTAAAGTACATTGACTTCCGTGAGGGAATCATCCCTCAACAAGAACGCCTCATACGAAACTTCCCTATTATTTTTAGAGACTCCGGCGAGCCTTGGGATCTTGGAAATCTTTACATCCAAAGATGCTTCTATGAAGCGGCTAAAGTAAAAGATCCAACGATCAGTACTTTCAATTCAAAAGCCAAACATCTCACCGCCTACCTACGCTGGGTTGAATCAATGCAGCAGAAAGGTCACGCCATTAGTGCAACGTCATCAACTTAAGCCCCGCAGAGTCCAAAATCCAGTTCCAGCCGAAGCCATGGGCGGGGTTTGGTCAGCATCATCGTAACGATATCGCGGCAATGAGCGCCAGCTGAAGCGATTTGTTGGGGGATGGACCGGATTTCAGGCGGGTCGTGACCTGTACAGGTGGGGAGGCGCGTTTTCAGGGCGAGCGGAAGCCGACCGCTCCGGAAGCAGCCTGTT
>Ga0208300_100454_pt1 | contig 29691 bp, 26 predicted proteins | sample 23_taG_FD_184096 | JGI IMG/M metagenome (GOLD analysis project Ga0208300, IMG submission 184096) | Marine viral communities from Cariaco Basin, Caribbean Sea - 23_WHOI_OMZ (SPAdes) (version 2) | ecosystem: Environmental > Aquatic > Marine > Oceanic | place: Caribbean Sea: Cariaco Basin...
GAAGAACTGGATGCCATTGCGTTTCAACTGAACATGCGTCCACGTAAGCGCTTCGATTTCAAATGTCCTATCGAAGTCATGAGCGAAGTGATGCAGAAAGCCTTGGCTATGCAATATGATGCTCCTGCGTCAATTCAATAACCGTGTTGCACTCAGCTCCTGCAACCGCCAGGGTTGACCCTTACCAGAAGATGTTCTTCGCATTACAAAGCAGTAATTAACCATCGCTTTCTGCCGATTCGGCTCTGTTTTAAACTCATCGTTTTTGTAGACCATCCCACGCTCGATTAGGCCATGCATGCATTACATGCATGCATTAAATGTATGGCGTTGGTCTGATGGGGAGTGGGTACCAAGCCGTATCACTTTGAATCAGGCGTGCCGAGGAAAGGTGAGTTCGAATGTGGTCCGACCGTCTTTGCTGGCGACGGCCACGTGGCCTTTGTGGAGGTTCATCACTGAACGGACAATAGCTAGCCCCAATCCTGCCCCACGAGGTTGTATGCCGTTAACGCGGTAAAAGCGGTCGAACAGGTGCGGGAGATGATCCGATTCGATAGTCGCGCCATGATTGGTGACAGCCAGCGAGACGATGTCTATGTCCTTCTCAAGTATCTTAATTTCGACCGTGCTGCCAGTATTCGAATGCCGCAACGCGTTGGATAGCAGGTTGGAAATGGCCCGTTGGACCATAAGCCGATTTCCTAGAACTATGGCATCGCCCGTTACCGTCGTTGCGACTCCGGCTTCTTCGGCGAGGACTTCGAGGTATTCACAGACGCGATTCGCCTCACTTCCCAGGGATAGTTGTTCGAGTTTCAGTGCTGGGCTGGCGTGGCTGGCCTGGGCGAGAAACAGCATGTCTGACACGATTCGATCCATACGTTCCAGTTCTTCAACGGATGATTCGAGTACTTCACGATACTGCTCTTTGCTTCGCTCACGTACCAAAGTCACTTGGGCCTTGCCTATTAGGTTGTTCAGCGGAGTTTTCAATTCATGGGCCACATCGTCCGAGAACTGTGACAGTTGCTGAACTCCGTCATCGAGTCGATGAAGCATTACGTTGAGGCTGTGCGCTAATGCCTGGAGTTCTTGTGGGAGCCGATCGCTGCGGATTCGGGGTGATAGGTCCTGTGTCGATACCTTAGTCGCCAAGACCCGGAACTTGCGCAGCGGTCGCAAACCATTTTGGGCGATTAGCCATCCAGCCAATCCGATCAATATCAGTAGCATCGGCACGATCACTAAGGCCGAGCGCAGGAATGCAGCCACCAGCCGTTGATCGGCACTGCGATCTTGCGAAAGCAAAAGCGTCATTGGAGCCAGTCCCGGGACCTGGATTTGCTTGCGCCCGGTTAGCATCTGCACGCCATCCTTCGTTGTCCAGCCAAGATAGTCGCCGTCCCTGCTCACGAGATCCAGCAGCTGCGGCGCATGGGCGAACCGGCCGATATTGAAAATGGCTGATTGCGCCGTATCGCCGATGACCGTAATCGAAAGGTTGTCATGGCCGAGTACCGTATCGCTCAGTGCGTGTTGCCAGGAACGACCCATACGGGCTTTGGTGTCTTCTAGGAGTCCATGATCGATCTGCGAGAGCTTGGCCGTCACCTCCTCCTGGGCGCGCAATTCCAGTTGGCGCACAAGTACCCAGTAGCTCAGTGCAATCAGTAGCGCGACCAAAGCGGCGCCGGTCAGTGTGATTTGAAGCGCGAGACGCGATGCGAGGCTGAGTGGCTTCAAGGCCGCGCCTCCAGCACGTACCCGACACCGCGAATGGTGTGTATCAGGCGATCGCCAAAGGGTTCGTCCACCTTCATCCGCAAGCGACGAATTGCGACATCCACCACGTTGGTATCGCAGTCGAAGTTAATGTCCCAGACCAAGGCGGTAATTTCGGTGCGCGTCAGCACCTCGCCAGTCCGGCGCATGAGCAGGTGCAGTAACGCAAATTCTTTGCTGGTGAGATCAATACGCTGACCACTCCGGTAGGCCCGATGCCGGCCAGGGTCCAGTTCGAGGTCGGCTACACGCAGGTTGCTTGGAAGTGCGACTGCCTCGCCTCGCCGCAACAGTGTCCGGATACGAGCGAGCAGCTCGGGGAACTGGAACGGCTTGACCAGGTAGTCGTCGGCGCCCAGTTCCAAGCCGCGGACTTTTTGCTCTAGGCGGGCGTTGGCTGTCAGCATGATCACGCGTGTCTGCTTACGCCGCCTGATGAGTTCGAGCACCTCCCACCCATCCATGGTTGGCAGATTTACATCCAGTAGCACGATGTCATAGTCGTTCTGCAGTGCCAGGTGAAATCCATCGAGCCCATCATCCGCTCGATCAACCGTGTAACCACATTCGATAAGGCCCTGCTGCAGGTAGTCCGCAGCTTTGTTTTCGTCTTCTACAACCAGGATGCGCATGTTTTCAGGTAGCTCGGTAAGGAGGTAGGGTGCCGGTTAAACGGAACCAAAAATAATCTATGTAGTAACTATAAGGTCAAGACAAAAGCGACCTGGCCCTAGCGTGAAAGACAGAAGCGAAGATCTGTCTAGGGAAGCGCGAAGCACTCTAGCGCCGTAAAAGACCTGCAGGGCCATCTTGCAGATTTGTAATCTACTGGTCAATTGGTTGACTGGCAGCGCAAGGAGGCTCACTCAAGCAAAAAAAGGCGCCCCTATGGGCGCCTGAAACACATCTTCAAACCAAGGGAGCAAAAAACGAAGATGTGGTGTTGCCCGTGGTGCTCACAGGATCGAGAGCGGGTACTCTGCGATGAATCGAACCTCATCGAGGTCGGACTCGAAAGCAGTCGCCCGCGTAGTAGCCTGGCGCACCCGCAGAGAGAGGTCCTTGAACGAGCCTGTCTGTACAACGTAGCGTGCTTCGACGTCGCGTTCCCAGCGTTTCTGTCCGGTCAGAGGGGCACCGTTATCGTCTTGGCGCATGTACACCTCGTTGGCGTTGCTGTAATCGGCGCCCCAACCGCGGGCGTAGCGGGTCATGAAGGTAAGGCCGGGTATGCCGTATTCCGCCATGTTCAGGTCGTAACGCAGCATCCAGGACTGCTCTTTAGGTGAGTTGAAATCACTGTACTGGATGGAGTTGTTCAGGTAGATCGAGTCCGCCTGGCGCAGGTAGTCAAAGTCGTTGTTACCGTTGTTTCGCTGATACGACGCCGTGACGGTGTGCGCGCCGAAGGCGACACCCAGACTGGAACTCCAGATGCTGTTGTTAAACTCGCCCAGCAATTTCCGACCTTCGTCGGTTGCCTTGTAGTAGTTGAAGCTGCCCAGCAGCACGACGGCATCGGAAAGTGGATAGGTGGCCGAGACACCGAAATAATGTTGATCCCAGGCATCCTTCAGCCGGCTGGTATACAGGCTAAGACTGAGGTTTTCGTTCACGCTATAGTCGCCGCCTGCGTAGCCGAGCCAAGGCGAGTCGACGCCGCCGCCATAAAACGTGACGAAGTCATCGTTCGTGTTGCTGGTATTGGGCTGGCTCATCGCGTGCAGGCGGCCGCCCTGGAGGGTGAGGTCGTCCAGCGAGTTGTTCACAACGGTGACACCCTTGAAAGACTCCGGCAGCAGCCGTGCGTCACCAAAGTGCACGACAGGAGTAGCGGGAAATACATCGCCTGCCTTGATCTCGGTGCCCAAGAACCGTGCTTTCACGGCCCCCCCTACTCGAGAAAAGTCATCCTCGGCATCGCCAGCGCTGTCGTGGGGAAGCAGGTCGATGCTGCCACCCACACCGGAGCGTCCCGAACCGGAATCGAGTTTGAGGCCGAGCATGGCGAAGGCGTCGACGCCGATCCCCACCGAGCCTTGGGTATATCCGGACTCAAAGAATGCCATCAGTCCGTGAGCCCATTCCTCAGAATAGCCATTGCCGGTGGCGCTCCCACCGTCGCGAAAATCTCGGTTGAAATAAAAGTTGCGATTTATCAGCGAAAGCGTGCTGCCTTCGATGAAGCCCTCCGCTGTTTCCGATTGGGCAAAGACCGGGGCGCTGCCCAGTGCCAGTGAAAGGGCTGTAAGTGAAAGGGCGGCCTTTTTGCTCATGATGATGCTCCTGATATACGGCATGTCAGCGCTCGAATGACGCCTTCGCCTTTTTGTTCGAGTGCCGGGCGATGATCTCCCCCTGTAAATGACCGCAGGATTAGCGGCAAATGACGATCTCGTAATCTTGAGCGGTGCAATCGCAGATATTCCTTGGATTACAAATTTGTAATGTCGTAGTCACCCGGCCGATATCCGCGCTTATCTAAAATCACGCCGCTTAGCCATCAGCTATCTGGCCGGTTTAGTGCGGCTGAGGAAACGCTATCGACGAAGGGGGCACTGCACTGCAGTGTTGCGTATGTATCAAAAGAAACGCTTGTATCTGCTTGCTAGCGGGCTGCTTGGGCTCGGGCTGGCACTAATGTCGCTCGAGGTGGGCGCGCAAGAAGGTCTGACACTGGAGCGAGCCGTGTCCCTTGCGTATGAACGCAACCCAGAATTCTCCGCCGCGCGGGCAGAGATAGGTATCGCGAGCGGGCTGCGCCGCCAAGCTGGGGTTATCCCGAACCCGGAATTAGGGTTCGAGGTGGAAGACACTCAGTCCGATCGCCAGACTCGCTCAATCACAATCACTCAGCCGATCGAGTTAGGCGGCAAGCGCGGCGCTCGAATCGGTGTGGCGGACGCCAATCGCTCGATGGTGGATGCCGACCTTGACTTTCGACGCCAGGGGTTGCGTGCAGATGTGATCCAGGCATTCTTCGCCGCCCTGCGCGCCCAAGAAGGCATGCGACTGGCCGAGGCCTCTCTGTCATTGGCCGAACGGGCTGCTAAGGTCGCCGATGCACAGGTCGATGCCGGAAAAGTTTCGCCAGTGGAGGCGACGCGCGCCGATATGCAACTGGCGACCGTACAACTGGACCTGCGGCGAGCACGCCAGGAATGGGACAACGCTCGACAGATGCTAGCGCGCCTGCTCGGGACCGACGCACCGGAGTTTGGCAGTTTGCTGGGCAGTTTCGAACACCTGCCAGATGTGCCTAGCGAATCTGCATTATTGGCGCGCGTGCGTGAGAGTGCCGATATGCGTAGGGCTCTGCGCCAAGTGGCCTTGAGTGAAGCCGAGCTGGGGCTTCAGCGAAGCCAGCGCTACCCGGACATAAGCGTCAGTATCGGTAGCCAGTACGACGAAATCGAGCGTGAGCGCGTCAACCTCGTCGGCCTCTCTGTTCCGCTGCCTTTATTCGATCGTAACCAAGGCAATGTTCTGGCGGCCGCACGGCGGGCGGAGCAGGCGCGTGATCTTCGTAATGCGGCAGAGCTGCGCGTTCGTGCGGAGATCCAGCAGGCCCTTCGCGACTGGCGTACCGCACGTGCAGACGTCGAGGAAATACGCAACCGGATACTGCCGGCAGGACAGCGAACCGTGGAAGCGGCCACACGTGGTTTCAGTCTTGGCCGCTTCGCGTTCCTCGACGTGCTCGACGCACAGCGTGCGCTGATAGATGCACGCACGCGCTATCTGCAGTCATTGCAAGCCGTGGTCGACGCCTGGGCGCGTATCGAGCGGCTGTACGGACCTACCACTACCTTCGAATGACCGAAACGCCGCCATTACGTATTGGCGGTGGGGGAGCTTGCATGAAAAAACAGACGGGAATCGCTCTGGCGGTCGCTTTGGTACTGCTGACCGGCGTTGGCGTAAAACAGGGCTTCGTTCTTGAGGCGCAGGCCAGCGATAACAAGGCTGAGCACGCCGAGGATGGCCACGCGCATGAGGATGGAGAAAGCGGTCACGAGGAATCTGAGAACGACCATGGGGACGAAGACGGTCATGACGCTGAAGGCGATGGCCACGGCCATGGTGACGAAAGCGGTCATGGCGGTGAGGAGGACGAGCACGGCAACGAAACGCATGCCGAAGGTGAGATTGAGCTTTCCGAAGAGCAGATACGTGCCGCAGGCATTCAGCTAAGCAAGGCCGGACCGGCTGAAATCGGCTCGTCTGTATCTTTGCCGGGCGAGCTGCGTTTCGACGAAGACCGTACCGCACATGTCGTGCCCCGTGTGGCCGGCGTTGTCGAATCGGTTTCGGTCAACCTGGGTGACCAAGTGAAGAAGGGCCAGTTGCTGGCGGTTATCGCCAGCGAGCAGCTGTCCGAGCAGCGTAGTGAGCTGGCTGCCGCCGAGCAGCGCCTCCGGCTGGCTCGCACCTTGTTCGAGCGTGAGCGCACCCTATGGCAGGAGCGTATCTCTGCAGAACAGGACTATTTGCAGGCCCAGCAGAGCCTGCGCGTAGCAGAAATCGACTTGCGTAATGCCCAAGAAAAAACACGGGCGCTGGGCGGCGGAAGTGGCGCAGGCGTAGGCAACCGCTACGAGCTGCGCGCACCTTTCGATGCAGTGGTCGTCGAGAAGCATATTGTGCTGGGCGAGCGTGTGGATGAAACGACCAGCGTCTTCACTCTGACTGATTTGTCGCGGGTTTGGGCCACGTTCAGCGTACCTGCCCGTGATTTGATGCGCGTAACCGTCGGCCGAGAAGTCGAAGTTGTTGCCGGCGAGCTAGGCGTGCGAACAATGGGGAAGGTCGCCCATGTGGGCAGCCTGCTGGGCGAGCAGACGCGTGCCGCGACAGCCCGCGTGACCCTGGCCAACCCCGATGGGGCTTGGCGTCCCGGTCTTTTCGTGACGGTCCGAGTTAGCGCCGATGGACGCAGTGCACCGGTCACGGTGCCGGTCGAGGCGGTCCAGACCGTCGAAAACGCGCCGACGGTTTTCGTTCGCACGCCGCACGGCTTCCAGGCGCACCCGGTTTCGCTGGGCCAGCGCGACGAAAATCGCGTGGAAATTCGTGACGGATTGCAGGCCGGCCAACAGATCGCGACCGCTGGCAGCTTCATCCTGAAATCCGAACTCGGCAAAGGCTCCGCCGAGCACGTTCACTGATCCTCCGGATACCTAACTCATGTTCGAACGTATTCTTCGCTTCGCCATCGAGCAGCGCTGGCTAGTGCTGCTGGCGGTCTTGGGCATGGCGGGCGTCGGGGTTTATAGCTATCAGCGCTTACCTATCGACGCTGTGCCCGACATCACCAATGTACAGGTTCAAATTAACGCCGCAGTCCCAGGCGCGTCGCCGCTTGAAACCGAGCAACGCGTTACCTTCCCCATCGAGACGGCGATGGCCGGCTTGCCCCACCTGCGCCAGACACGTTCATTATCGCGCTCCGGGTTCGCTCAGATCACCGTAATCTTTGATGATGGCACCGATCTCTATTTCGCCCGGCAATTGGTGAGTGAACGGCTGCAGGCCGCGAGCAACGAGCTTCCGCAGGGCGTGGAGGTCACTCTCGGTCCCATCTCCACCGGCCTGGGGGAAATCTTCCTCTGGACGGTCGAGGCCGAGCCCGAGGCGCGCCGTCCTGATGGTCAGCCCTACACGCCGACCGACCTGCGTGAAATCCAGGACTGGATCATCAAGCCGCAGCTGCGAAACGTTCGAGGCGTTGCCGAGATCAACACGATCGGTGGCTTCGCCAAAGAGTATCAGGTAGCGCCCGATCCGAAGCGCATGGCCGCTTACCGAATCACTCTGGAACAGCTCGTCGTTGCGCTTGAGCGCAACAATGCCAACGTCGGCGCCGGCTTCATTGAGCGTAACGGCGAACAGTTGTCGATCCGCACACCTGGCCAGCTCGGCTCCCCCGCGGACATTGGCAATATCGTCCTGAGCAACGCAGGCGGCGCGCCCGTGCGGGTTCGCGATATTGCCGAAGTGGGGATCGGTCGTGAGCTGCGTTCAGGGGCAGCCACCGACAATGGACGCGAGGTGGTCCTTGGGACCGCGTTCATGCTGGTAGGAGAAAATAGCCGTAGCGTGTCGCAGGCCGTCGCGCAGCGCTTGGAGATTATCAACCAGAACCTGCCAAAAGGCGTAAGCGCGATAACGGTCTATGACCGGACCGACCTCGTAGACAAGGCAATCGCCACGGTTCGCAAGAACCTGATCGAAGGCGCGATCCTGGTTATCGCCGTGCTGTTTCTCTTCCTCGGCAACCTGCGTGCAGCCCTGATCACAGCAATGGTCATCCCGTTGTCCATGCTGTTCACCTTCACCGGCATGGCCACCAACAAAGTCAGTGCCAACCTCATGAGCCTAGGGGCTCTCGACTTCGGCATCATCGTCGACGGTGCGGTGGTCATCGTCGAAAACGCCATCCGCCGGCTTGCCCACGCGCAGGAAAAACATGGCAGGATTCTGACCCGTAGCGAGCGTTTCCACGAAGTATTCGCGGCGGCCAAGGAGGCACGGCGTCCGCTCATCTACGGCCAGCTGATCATCATGGTGGTCTACCTGCCCATCTTTGCGCTCACTGGTGTCGAGGGGAAGATGTTCCACCCCATGGCATTCACCGTGGTAATCGCACTGTTGGGTGCCATGATTCTATCGGTCACCTTCGTGCCCGCTGCTGTTGCGCTTTTTGTCACCGGTAAGGTGCAAGAGAAGGACAACCGCCTGATGCGCGCGGCGCGCAATGGCTATGCGCCCGTGCTCGACTGGGTCATGCGTCATCGCACATTGGTATTCAGTGGCGCCGTCGCTAGCGTGCTGCTGTCTGCCCTGCTGGTGATGCGAATGGGTAGCGAGTTCATTCCGAGCCTTAGCGAGGGTGATTTTGCGCTTCAAGCTCTGCGCGTTCCAGGGACCAGCCTCTCCCAATCCGTGGATATGCAGCAGCGGCTGGAAAAGGCAATTGCCGAGCAGGTCCCGGAGGTCAAGCGTACATTTGCCCGAACCGGCACCGCCGAGATCGCGGCTGACCCGATGCCGCCGAATATTTCGGACAGCTATGTGATGCTCAAGCCCAAGGAAGAATGGCCAGATCCGGACAAATCCCGCGAGCAGCTCATTGAGGACATCCAAAAGGCGGCCGCATCTGTGCCGGGCAGCAACTATGAGATGTCTCAGCCGATCCAGTTACGCTTTAACGAGCTGATTTCCGGAGTTCGCAGCGATGTGGCCGTTAAGGTGTTCGGGGACGATATGGATGTTCTCAACAAAACAGCTGATGACATCGCGGCGATATTGCAAGACGTACCAGGCGCTTCCGAAGTTAAAGTGGAGCAGACGACGGGCCTCCCATTGCTGAGCGTCAATGTGGATCGTGACAAGGCGGCACGCTTCGGGCTCAACATCGGCGATGTGCAGGATACCGTCGCCGCCGCGATTGGCGGACGGGAAGCCGGAACCTTTTTTGAGGGTGACCGTCGTTTCGACATCGTTGTTCGTCTTTCCGATACGCTGCGTGCCGATCCGGATGTGCTGGCTCGCCTGCCGATTCCGGTGCCAGCGGTAGCGGGTGCTGCCAACGACCGAATCGACTTTATCCCGCTGGCTGAGGTTGCCACGCTGGAATTCGTGCTGGGCCCGAATCAGATCAGCCGTGAGGATGGCAAGCGTCTGGTGGTGGTAAGCGCCAACGTTCGAGGGCGTGACATTGGCAGTTTCGTCCAAGATGCGTCTGCAGCAATCGCTGAACGAAACCCGGTACCGCCCGGTTACTGGACGACGTGGGGTGGGCAGTTCGAGCAGCTGCAGGCTGCCGCCAAGCGCCTGCAGCTGGTCGTCCCAGTCGCCTTACTGCTGGTCTTCGTGCTGCTGTTCATGATGTTCAACACACTGCGCGATGGGCTGGTCGTCTTCACTGGCATTCCGTTCGCGCTTACTGGGGGAATTCTTGCACTCTGGCTCCGGGACATTCCCCTCTCAATTTCCGCTGGCGTCGGGTTCATCGCGTTGTCGGGTGTGGCAGTGCTGAACGGACTGGTGATGATTGCTTTCATTAAAGGATTGCTAGAGGAAGGCCGGCCTTTATCCGAGGCTGTGCGTGAGGGCGCACTGGTGCGATTGCGCCCAGTCCTGATGACAGCGCTGGTGGCGTCGCTCGGCTTCGTCCCAATGGCGTTGGCCACAGGGACCGGCGCGGAAGTCCAACGGCCTCTGGCGACCGTGGTCATTGGCGGCATCCTGTCCTCGACAGCACTGACGCTGCTGGTATTGCCTGCGCTCTATTACACGGCTCTGCAGCGCCGCATGAAACGCAACGAAGAGGATGAGGACGCGAGCTGATATTGGTTTTCTCCCAACGTAGGCCAGGCTTGATGCCTGGCCTTTTTATGAATATCCAATCGAAGCTTCGAAGGGTTCACTGAAAGGATTTGTGGCCCCAATGCGCTGGTAACGACTGACGGGTACGTTATCGAGAAACAAAAAAAGCGCCTCGAAAGGCGCTTAAATACAGGTTAAAAACCAATGGGCCACGAACATAACCATAACACCGAAGCTATAGGCGATAAGCGTCTAATTGCTGCTATAGGCGTTAACGCCGCATTAACACTGGCACAAATAGTCGGTGGAATACTCTCTGGTAGCTTATCACTCATTGCTGACGCGCTACATAATTTGAGCGATGCCGCATCACTGGTTATTGCGCTGATCGCACGTAAGATCGGTCGCAGACCGCCAGATGCATTTAAAACCTTTGGCTATCGACGCAGTGAAACCATAGCGGCTTTGATCAACTTGGTCACCCTGATCATCGTCGGTCTCTATCTTATTTACGAGGCCATAGGCCGGTTGTTTTTCCCGCAGCCCATTGAAGGTTGGACAGTGGTCGTGGTCGCGGGAATAGCCTTGGTTGTAGATATCGTCACGGCCTTTCTCACCTACACAATGTCCAAGAACAGCATGAATATAAAGGCGGCATTCTTGCACAATGTGTCGGATGCGCTGGCCTCCGTCGGCGTTGTTATCGCCGGGACATTGATACTTCTGTATGGGTGGTACTGGGCGGATACTGTACTGACACTGATGATTGCTGGCTACGTGCTCTGGCAAGGCTTTAGCATGCTGCCTAAAACCATCCATCTGTTAATGGAGGGCGCGCCAGAAGGCGTTTCCGTCGCTGATATAATCAATGTCATGGAACAAGTAAACGACGTCGAGGGCGTTCACCACGTGCATGTTTGGGAAATCGCTGAGCATACAATTGCACTGGAAGCACATGTTGTCATCAAGAAGGCGAGTCTGCCTGGGATCGAACGAGTGAAGACTGATTTGAAACGTGTACTCCATGAGCAATTCAAAATTAGCCACTCGACACTCGAGATGGAGCTAGACGGCAGTGTTTGTCTCGACACCAAGCAGACCGACAATCACTGCAGCGAAGCATAAGCTTACTATGCGCTACAATTAAAACAAGGTATTAACAGAGCGAATAGCCGAATATCACTTATTGGCGCTATGCCCTCGACCTGCGACATATTTCAGGTATATAGATAAGCAGCTCGTCACGATAAAATTCAGCTAACTCAAGTGCACCTGCCGCAGGCTGACGCGATAGCAAGTCTCCTAGCCACTACCACTGACAACGCTCAGATCCAGCGGCGGACGCGGGCGCGGTAGCGAACGAATGATTCGCCGAACAGCGCCTCTAGCGCCCACTCTTCGGGTGCGATCTGGAAACGGTTCATGTACAGCACGAAGGCAACCACGCCCAGCAGGGTTAGAGGCGAGCCCAGGGCCAGCGCCCAAGCTGCTAGGATGATGGCGAAGCCCAGATACATGGGGTTGCGGCTGTACTGGTAGATACCAGATTCCACCAATACCGAAGCCTGCTGCGGCTGCATTGGATTGACCGTAGTGCGAGCGCGGTGAAACGATAGTACGCCGGCGAAGCACACGCCGAGCCCCAGGAGCAGTACCGGCAAAGCGAAGGTCAGGCGCGCGGTCCATGCCATTTCAGTGCCCGGCAATCTAGGTCCCGATAAACCCATCAGCAGAGCGATCAGGCCCGCTACGAGCAGCGGTGGCACGCGGTTCTCCAGCGCGCTCATAGTGTCATTTTCCTACCTTGGCCACTTCACTGCTCACCAACCGGCGCAGCGGCTCCGGGCCGAACTCGCTGAGCGCACGACCATTGACAAAAAACGTCGGGGTGCCACGAACCCCAACGGCATTAACATCCTGCATGTCCGTTTCCAGCACGGCGTCGACGCTAGGCGTATGCATGTCCTGGCGGGCCTGCTTCAAGTTCAAACCGACGCGCTCGGCAGCAGCCCATGCCTGCGTTACCTTGGGGTCGTCGTGCCAACCGGGCTGGGCCTCCAGCACAGCCTCCAGCACTTGTTCATGGAGATTTTGCTTACGCGCCGCCTCCAACATTCGCGCCACCTCTTCGGAGCCTTGATGGAACAGTACATAGCGCAGCACCAAACGAACGTCTTCCGGGTTCTCGGCTAGGATCTGCTTCACATAGGGATGGAAGGCGCGGCATGCCTCGCAGGAAGGATCGAAAAATTCAACGATGGTCACTGGAGCCTGCGCTGGACCGAACACTGGTGAGTGGAAGCGAACCAACTGGCCGCCGCCTTGTTTGGTTTGTGTCGCGGCCTCTTGGACGGTCGAGCCGGGAGCCTGGGCCTGTTGAGGCGACTGGGAGGGGGAATAGAAGAATGCGACGGCAGCAAAGACGGCCAGGATCACGACACTGAGGATCATGACCACGGAACGGCGATTCATGGAGTGGTTCTCCGACGGATGATAATGAGCAGAATGGCGATAAGGAAAAAAGCGAACAAGGCGATTGCCGGCAGGGGCACCACGCCGAAGAGAGTCATCCCTGCGCCTGAGCAGGATGGACCGGTGGCTGCGCAGGGCTGGATCGGCTGGGGAATCAGCCCGGCATAGAGTAGCGTGTGAACAAATGCCAGGGCCGCACCGATAGCGGTCAGCGGTAGGGCGTAGCGCCAGACGGCGAAATCCGAGCGGTAGCAGGCGATGGCGAGGATCACTGCCAGCGGAAACATGAAGGCACGCTGGAACCAGCACAACACACAAGGTGTCTGGCTCATCACCTCGCCAATAAACAGTGCGGACAGGGTCGATACCAGTGCGACCAGCCAAGTTAGCAGGAGCAAATTCCAAGCCATGTCTGAAGGTTGAGGATTCATTGCGGTTAACTCCTGGCGATGGCGAACACTTGCCTCAGACCCGCCATCCAGTTATTTCGAAACATCATGCATCCTCTTATCGGCAGGACCTGTTAGGGGGCTTCGCCCAACGGCGAAGCGAAAAGCAACCAGCCTCAACGCTGGGTTAAATCCGTTGCCAGTGAGAGAATGTCGCCCTTGCGCAACAAGGGAAGATATCAGATGTGGCGGGACTGGCTGGAAGAACACCAGATAGCATTTTATTTCGCGGCGGTAATGGCCGCTGCTATTGCAGGTTTGAGTTCTGCGCAATTCACCGGGCTGACGGCCATGGCCATCACACCGGCGATTGCCGTGCTGATGTATGCCATGTTTCTGCAGATTCCGTTTTTGGAGCTGCGAGAAGCTTTTGCCAACCGCCGCTTCGTCGGTGCCTTGTTGCTGGCCAACTTCCTGTTGGTGCCATTAATGGTGTGGTTGGTGACATGGCCGCTCTCATCGAACAAGGCCTTGTTGGTCGGCGCGCTGCTTGTCCTGCTGACGCCTTGTATCGATTACGTGGTGGTCTTCACCCACCTGGGCAGAGGGGACTCTCGTCTGGTCCTCGCGGCGACGCCATTGCTGCTGTTGCTCCAGCTTCTGCTGCTGCCCCTCTACTTGCAGCTAATCCTTGGCCCCGAAGCCGGCACAGTGATCGAGCTGTGGCCCTTCGCAGAAGCCTTCCTGTTACTGATCTTCCTACCCTTGGCAGCCGCTGTGCTCACCGAATTTGGCGGACGCCGATCTCTGCTGCTTCGCGCATGGAGCGCAGGTTGGGCCTGGCTGCCAGTGCCTGCAATGGCCCTGGTTCTAATCGTGGTGGTGGGTTCGCAGATCGCGGCTGTCGTGTACCAACTCGACATCCTGGCGCCGTTGCTTCCGGTATACGGAGCGTTTCTACTGCTCGCTCCGGCTCTCGGCGTACTCAGCTCCCGGCTATTTGGCTTGGAGGCTTCTGCCGCACGGGCAGTGGCCTTTAGCTCAGGCACTCGCAACTCGCTTGTAGTGCTTCCCCTGGCCCTAGCGCTCCCCGAGTCCATTCGCGCGCTGGCCGCGGCGGCTGTGATCACTCAGACACTCGTAGAACTGATTGGTGAATTGATCTACTTACGGGCGATTCCAGCCATGGTCAGGAACAGGTGAGCCTGGTCGAAATCGGCGAGAGCGCTCATGGTTCGTGGTTTGGTGCAAGATCGATCAGCGGCGCAATGAGGAGCTGAGCAGCACGAGCCCAGGAAACCAGTGCCTCAAGATCCATCTGCAGAGATTCGGCCTCTGCCCAAATACAAGCACTCTCGGCAGGCGCCGTAAGAGCGATGCCCTCAACTATCGTCAGAGACATCGCATGCAATCTCAGCAGCTCGTCGCGAATGGCGGTGATTCCACCCACTTCCAGCAAGCAGGCGTCCAATCGATCAACCAGCCGGAGCAGTTGAGAGGTGTCGAAGCCGTCGCGCAGGCTTTCCAACGCCACTGCATCGACTTCGCCGTACGGTGTAACGCGAAAGGATGCGGGAGGAACATTGATCATGTGGTTTTCTCGGTATCTAGCTGGCGAGGGGTGATCACCCGCAGCGAGCCGGCAGCTTGTTGGAACACTAAGTCCTTGATCCAAGGCTCCGGTGGCCGGTTGAGCTTGAGGTTGAATTCGCCGAAGCGCTTGACGTTGCTGGTCAGGTAAGGGCTGAGGAAAGACACGTCCTCGTCGGTGAACTGCCAACCCTCTCGGGCCAATTTCTGCAGGATGCGCATCATATCTACAGTGTTCTGCAGGATCACCGATGAGGCCACCATGTCGTTGTAACGTAGACGTTTTTGCTGTTCGTCCGGATCGTACTCGGCAATCACGTCGCCACCGAACGAAAGCCACTTCGAGAAACCGTTATAGGACTCGATCTTGTTGGTGTTCGCGGTGACCTCCTGGCGCAACTCGCGGCTGCCGATCCAGTTGAGCAGGAAGATCGTGCGGATCACGCTGCCCAGTGCCTGGGCCGCATGGTAGAGCTTGTTGCGCCGGCTGTAGGAGCCGAGCTTTCGCAGCAGCATAGGCGAGGAGATTTTGCCGGCCTGGATGGACAGCGCGACCTGCATCAAATCTTGCCAGTGAGTTTCGATCAAGTGCCAGTCGGCAGTATCGGTGAACAGGCGGTTGATATGCTTGTACGACGCGCCGCGATCCGGCCGGCACATCACCAGGTCACGCCAGTTGCGGATACGCGGCATCAGGTTGATGCCCAGCAGATGGGTGAATGCAAAAACTGTCGCCGATTGCCCCTGCGTATCTGAATACACAGTGTCTGCCTCAACACTGAGATCAGCCTTTAGCAGCCCCTCAATTACGTAAATCGCCTCCCAGATGCCAGGTGGGATGAAGTGCTGGAACACAGCGATGTAGTTGTTGGCCACGTGCCGATAGGCCACGGCACCCATCTTGCGGTAGCGGAAGTGGTAGCCGGCCAGCAGGTTGTCATCATAGAAGTCGAACTGCGTGCCGTCCGCTGCCACCGCCTTGCCATCGCCCCAGAGCTTAGGCAGATCAAGTTGCAGATAGAGTTCCACTAGCTCGCGGTTAGCCTTGTCCAGCTTCTCCAATGATAGGTGGCGGCGATTCGTATAGGACAGCATGTGTGGCGTGACATTACCGGCCAGATGCCGCGCGGCCTGGTTGGGGCCGAGATTGCAGCCCATGGCGAAGATGGTCATCAGATAGCGCTCGGCAGGCTCTTTGAGCTTCGGCTCGTTACCGGACATGGGACCGAAATGCCGCGTGAACTGAATCCAATGCTCGATGTTGGCCATGATGTCGAGCACGTGCCTGGCCGGCATACGTTGCATGAGGGCCGTCTGTAGCGAGATGGCCGATGGCGGGATGTCGCGCGCCGTCACTCGGCGCAATACCGGTTCGCCGGCTTCGTTGATCGATACGTCCCCTCGGCAAGAGGGGAATTTGTCATCCAGTTGCTGCGCGGTTTCCTCCAACTGGGTCTTGAGGGAGGTAACAAATTCCTTCGCCGTGCCAGGCAGTTCCATCTTTTCGCAGTAGGCTGGTAGTCGCTGGAGACATTCGTCCCAGGGTAGCAACTGCTTGCGATAGTCGGCGAAGGATTCCGACCCTTGTACGCACATGTCACCGGATCGCAGTTCGTTGGCCAGGTAGGAGAATACGCAAACTTCCAGATAGCGCCGGTTGGTCGGTGGCCCCTCACTGGCTGGACGACGAACGACCTTGACCCAGCGCTCCGACGCAAACGACAAGTCGACGTGCTCGTCGATCCACTCGCGGTGCAAATTCTCGCTGTCCTGTATCAGTTGAAGTGCCTGAACCAGCGACCGATCCTGAGTCGTGGGCTCCAGTTGGAGAAGGTGGCTGACACGGAACAACAGCGAGCGATGGGACCTGAAATGCTTCCAGATCAACGGCAGGTAGTTATTACCGCCAGTAGCTTGGACTTCGGCGCACGTCTCGCGCAAGCGATCCAGATTGCCATCGGGGGAGAGGTATTCTCGAATCAGGCTGCCAGCTTCCTGGTCATCCAGTTCTTGAACAAGAATCTGCACCACGCCGTCCAGGGTCGCCGCCAATTGCTCCAGCTTCTGGCGTTGCCGCGCCTGGATTTGCTCCAATTCCTCCTTGGCGCGTTTATGGATCGTCGATATCCGTCGGATGAACATCTCGGCCAGGTGATCACGGGTCCGTACGCGCATGCGGTAGATCAAGGCCAGCATCAGCGTGTAACGCTTCGGCAGCTAACAGTCCTTAAGCTCGACGACGTCCGACGCCGCAGCTTGGGCAGCGAAGTGGCGGATCCTGGTGTCGACTATTCCTTCAAAAATGGCACCCAGATCCCCGAAGCTTTCGAGCCAAGCCAGATGATCGATCAGCACCTCCAAGTGCTTGCGAGATGGTTTCTTGGGCGCCTGCTTCAGCGCATTGAAGTCGCTCTGGCGTCGGCCGAAGTCAGTGTCGAGCAGATCCTTTAGCTTGTGGATCACCTCGACTGGCGTTCTGGTTACTACGAGGTTGAATATTGCCTCTTGGGATTCGGCATGAATTCGCTCAGCGAGATCATTTAGGGTCGAGTACGCAGGGAGTTCATAATCCTGGCGGATCAACTCTTCGATTACGGAGTTGATGATGTCGGCGCGTTGGTCAAGCACAAACGACATTGCTTTGGCATGCCGCTCGGCGAGCTCCATGGCTTCAGAGCCGTAGAATGCCGTCACACCGAGGCGAGCTCGAATCGCGTTCATGTGGCGATATTGTTGGAACCACTTGTATTCCGCGAGTTTGACCTTGCTACGCTGACCCAACTCTCCGCGAATGAAGTCCACCAGTTGATCAGGTGCGTCGGTGATATCAGGAAAATATCGGAGCACCTGAAAGGTCTTGAGGAGAACGGCGAGATTGAGGTGAAAGGGGGCCTTGGACTTGCTTCGTACCCACTTAATCTCATCATCTGAGAGCGAAAAATCACGCTGCAGCTCAGCTTTTGAATACGCCTTTGGCAGAGTGGGATACGCCGTACGCTCTAGTGAAGCCATAGCAACTCCTTTTCTGAGGAGTCAGAAAAGATAGTCCACGATCAGAGGCTGTGCGGTCTATTTGGTAAATTCATTTGGCATCAACACGTTACGGGCGAAGTGAGTGAATTTTCCTGATATCTCGGCATGACCCCTAGCCCAGCTGCTTCCGCTTCGGCCTGCGCCGCACGGATACGCGCTCCGCGTTGTCCCCAGAGTTCCAGCGGCTGGCTGATAGATATCGTGGAATCCGCGCTACCGTAACCGGAGTAAGGACCGCTGCCATAGGCATTTTCTGCCTCCAGCGTTATAGAGGGGTTGGGTAAGGCTCGTGCCTGCCGCGCCTGAGCTTCTGCAGCGTCGTACAGAGCTTCGGCTTCGAGCGTGGCAGGTGACAGACCGAGTTGGTCGATCAGAACTTCATAAGATGGTGCCGGGGCAGCCAGTATCGATGGTGTCGATATTAATGAGGCGGCCACCATGGTACACCCGATCGCGCGTAGCGATCGGTTAGGTAGCATAGGCATGCAAAACTCCCAAAGCGATAGTTGACAAAGCACCTGCGGAAGCAGGTATAGAAGCTCGTCAAGCTTTGGGGGGGCGTATTAATCCGTCGGGGGTATGAGAGGGAGCTTTATTGAAACCCATCAAGTCATATCTTACGCGGTCGACCGGCGCTGTGCCTGAGGCACGTGCGGAGACATGTGATGTTGTATGATGGCAATGGCCATGATCGCAATGGCCATCCACGAAAGCAAAAGAACTTCCTTTTTCTTGTGTCTGATGATCAGGCTGTTTACCCCCATCGGCAGCGATGGGGACATCAACCGTCCCAACCTCTATCATACAAGCAGCAGCATCAACAAGAGGTATGATCGCGAATGCTCCCAGAAGCAACGCGACGATCATTAGCCTATGTAGATGGGAAAATCTGTTCATGATCGGGAGGCAATCAGAGATGCAAACATCGCGCGATATACCTGGCTAGTGAAAATCTGTAACCGCAAAAAACTTAGTCAGTGTAATCCACCCCTACCTTATCTGGGTTGCAGCCTAGCTTTGGTTGCGATGACTGTCGGTCTCCCTAGTATCTATACATACATTGCTGTCCAGCTCCATTTCAAGTGTCGAGTGGTCAACTTTGAATTGCTCATGAAGCACACGTTTTAATTCAGCCTTCAGCCGCTCGATGTCGGGCAAATCAACCGTCCTTATGACAACATGGGCTTCCAAGGCAATAGTATGTTCGGCGATTTCCCAAACATGTACATGATGGACGCTCTCAACGCCGCTCATATCCTCCATGACATAGATGATATCAGGAATGGACACTCCTTCCGGCACCCCCTCCATTAGTAGGTGAATGGTTTTGGGTAGCATACTAAACCCCTGCCACAAGACGTATCCAGCAATGATTAATGTCAGTACAGTATCCGCCCAGTACCAGCCGTACAGAAGGATCAATGTCCCAGCTATAACAACACCAACGGAGGCTAATGCATCCGAAACATTATGCAAGAACGCCGCCTTTATATTCATGCTGTTCTTAGACATCGTGTAGGTTAGGCTGGCTGTGACGACATCTACAATTAAGGCTATTCCCGCCACCACGACCACTGTCCACCCCTCAATCGGTTGGGGGGAAAAAAAGCGACCTATAGCCTCGTAAATAAGGTAGAGACCGATGATAATCAGTGTGACCAAGTTGATCAAAGCCGCTATGGTTTCACTACGTCGATAGCCAAAGGTTTTAAACGCATCTGGTGGTCTGCGGCCGATCTTACGTGCGATGAGCGCTATTATCAGCGATGCGGCATCACTCAAGTTATGTAGCGCGTCAGCTATGAGTGATAGGCTGCCAGAGAGCACTCCACCTACGACTTGTGCGAATGTCAATACGATGTTGACGCCGATAGCAGCAACCAGACGCTTATCGCCTAAGGTTTCGGGGTTATGGTTATGGCTCATTTTTCTTAACCGCTCCTAGAAAAAGCCAACGTAAAGCCACAGGATAGATCCGAACGACCCAAGGGCAATAGCGTCAACACCGTTTGACAAGGCAATAATTTGCCAGCACTCCACCGATTACAATACGACCAGCGCTGTGCGAATTCGTGCCGTCACTTTCGTCCACATACAGATAACTGGACGATCCCGCGAAACGCCTCGCCATATATGTAACCTATCCATTGTCTTATGTCACCTGACAAATTTGTAATCCCTGTACGGTGCTTTTTATTAAGACAAAGCGGCGCAAATACTTCCTGTCAGTCTTGTAATTTCTCAGTCATCTGCAGGACAGCTTAAATCGGTATGCTGTTGTAAATACACTTATGGGGGCGAGGTATGATTAAGACTTCAGTAGCGGCTTTACTTTTTGTTTTTACACTAACGGCGCAAGCCACTTCATTCTATGGTGACAACCAAGCACTCCTAGAAGAGCATGAGCGCTTTGTAGAGTCTTATGCCGAAAAAACAGGGCAAAAAGTCCCTGCAGTAAAAGATTATGAATACGGAATGAAGCTTGACATCGCAAACTCGATTCGAGTTTCAAGAGACCCAAAGAGTTGCGGTGTTTTCAAAAGAATGTCGACATTTGAAAATTCAAACGGGGAGTTGGAAACCATAAGGTATTCCATGCTATCAAGATGCCCAGGGGAAAATTAGGGCAGCTGCAAGAACTAGCACAAATTGAAATGCCAGGCATTTCCTGGCATTTCACTATTCGCTTATATCAGAAAATAACAGCAAGCGTTAACCATTATCCCGGGATTCATCAGAAACTTTTTCTTTCTCTTGATCGCTTTCGGTTACTTGGGCCGCTGACGCCCGTTCAGCTCGCAAGCGTTCCTGGTTGGACCTGAAATTCTCATAGAACGCCCTCATACGATCAAGGCCACCATTTGCTTGCTCGTTAACTGCGTAAACTGGACTCAAAAAGCCCATAAGCATCCCTACAGCTAATAGACGTATAATAATGGTCATCGGAAGCCTCACTTATTCGAGTGTTGATGATGAAATTTCTTCTTTAGTTTAAACTGCTTCCGATAACGCAAAGATGAGCAGAACATTACAATTCTGTTATCTTGCAGCTAGCCATGGCGTGCGCTGACCAAGCCATGGCCATCCGATACTGCAATTTCTGTGATGCTGTTAAGATTCCAGCTCCGTAAAATAGCGCTGCAACAGTCCCTTCGGGCTATATGCTCGCGCTTGGCCATGAGCACTTCCAGATGAAACTTTATCGCTAGATTGAGGCCAGAGCTTCGGGCTCCACCTACTGGTAATCTGTAAGAACACCGAATTGCTCGGTTTCCCGATCATCTTTGCATCCCGCGCTCAGTAAAATAAGCTGCTTCTCAACTGCTTGCAGAGCGATTATCTGTGGCCGCATATGAGAGATGTGACTATCGAGCAAGACAATGATGGCGGTACAAGACTGGCGACGATCAGCCTGATAGCTCGGAGGCTCGGAAGCCTCTGCCAATGACAGATCAAGTGTTCGGCTGCTGCGAATGAAGACCAGCCACTTACCATGCTTGTCGGTATAGGCACGTAATTGATTTCTTGCCGATCAGGATGGGGTAGCAAGCCTGCTGTGCATAGGAAGGGGAGTTTGTGCACAGCCCTACTAATCGTGCCAACTGACCAATGCGCCTCAGTCTCTTCAGCCAATCCTCTTTCAGCTATACCATATATGGCTACTATATGGTTTTGAGTGGCATCACACATTGGTCAAGTGGAATAGTAGCATGAGAAAATCCTGTGGTAGCGCCTGTGACGGTGACGCAACGCCCGCAGTGGATAGCAATATGCATGCCTCCTCCGAAGCGTCAGGGAACTGGGTCAGCGTTTATGCCGTGCCGAAGATGGACTGCCCATCAGAAGAGCGAATGATTCGCCTGGCCCTGGACGGCTTTGAGGAGATTCGGGCGCTGTCCTTCGACTTGTCGAACCGCCGGCTCAAGGTCGTGCATGACGGCGAAGTCGAGCCCATCACCTCGAAACTGAAGACCTTGAGGCTAGGAGCCTCGCTTCAGGAAACCGTCGCTGCAAATCCGGAGACCATCAAGGCCGCTGAGTTCTCGCCAGCTTCTGCTAAGCAAGAATCCAGGACCCTGCGTTGGTTGCTCGGCATCAATGCACTTCTGTTCGGGGTGGAAATGACTGCCGGTCTAATCGCCCAGTCCACCGGGCTGATTGGAGAATCCCTGGACAATTTTGCAGATGCAGCCGTCTATGGCCTTGCCCTTTATGCGGTCGGGCATAGCGTAAAAATGCAGGTACGCGCCGCGCATCTAGCAGGCTGGCTGCAGCTAATTCTGGCTATAGGCGTACTTGTGGAGGTGGTGAGACGCTTTGTATTCGGTAGTGAGCCTGAATCGCTGGTGATGATGGCTATCGCATTTGTCGCATTGATTGCCAATACCAGTTGTTTGCTGCTCATATCCAAGCACCGTGAGGGCGGGGCGCACATGAAGGCAAGCTGGATATTCTCGGCCAATGACGTAGTGATCAACCTGGGGGTTATCATTGCCGGAGCTTTGGTTGCCTGGACAGGATCCAATTATCCGGATCTGATTATCGGCACAGTCTCGGGGGTCATTGTACTTAACGGTGCCAGGCGCATTCTGGCGTTGAAGTAATGCCCATCATTGGCAAAACTCTCGCCGTATGCCCTGTTGCCCATATCAAGCCTGCTGGCAGCGTCTGATCAGGCTGTAAAGTGGCTGGTGCAGCAATCAATGGTCTAGGGCGAATCTGTTTAAGTGATCCTGCTCTTTAACTGGGTGCATCTATGGAGCACCCGTGCCGCATTCAGTCTTTTTGCGCATGGTGGGGGCTGGCAGCGCTACTTTTTTAAAAATCGTCATAAAAGAGAATTCATTGCATACCGTCTTATCCTCGGTGGCACCATGGGCAATCTGACATGCTTTCCGAGTTGCCCAGTGTCGTACTTTTCTTCCAGTCGACAGCCTTAGAGGACACCGCGGGAGACCTCCTGACAGGGCTGATCGCAGCCTACTGCTTATACGGGTGATAGATGTCATTCCACGGCTTCGGAAGGAAAAGCAGACCATGTAAGCCTTGAACCACTTGGTCACCTCAGTGGGACTGTCAGATTTTTTGTGTTCGGGCTGTTAATGGCCTGCCATCAGGTAGGCCCTCACTTACCAGGTTGGCTTGGTGAAACGATCTTCGTACAGGATCACGAACTGAGTCATAGCGGTTTCCAGTCATGCGCCGCACTACCCCAGTTGGCAGTGATATTACGTAGCGCCAACCAGAATACCTTTCGTATGGCAGGCGGGAAGACAAGGAACGGAATGAACCTATCCCATCCACGCCGCCATTGTCTTGCTGGCTGAATACGAAGCAGCAGCTCCCAGCTTGCGGCGCACCGAGTCGAGTCCAGAAACATTCACTTTGCCACCCTGGTGAGCCCGAGGAATGGGGTGATGGGATTGAATTGAGCGGAGCAAGAAAGCATGAGCCACAGGATTGATCTTGATTTCCGAGGCGAGAGCATTGGGTGATAAGTGCGCGCTACTCTTCGACCTATCCACGGGAATGCGCTACAAGACTCTTGTAACGAGGGTGATGGCTTTGCTTGCCGGAGGCGCCATGCCGCTTGCCTTTGCCCCTTTTGGTTGGGCATGGCTTGCGGTGGTCGCTCTGGCCGCATTGTTTGTCCTGACCGCGCAACCTTCAAAGCGTCAGGCGTTATGGTCGGCTTACTTCTTTGGCCTTGGTTACTTCGGTGTAGGTGTCTCCTGGGTCTTCGTCAGCATCAGCCAGTACGGCAATGGCCCCGTGGTGGGGATGTTAGCTACAGCGGCCTTTGTCTCGCTGCTTGCCCTCTTTCCATGGGGCGTCGCGTACCTCGTACGCCGCCTGCACCCTGAGATGGATGCGACGGCCCTCTGGCTAGGGCTACCAGCGACATGGGTGTTGAGTGAATGGATGCGCACCTGGTTCTTAACCGGCTTTCCCTGGCTCTTTGTCGGCTACAGCCAGACCGACACCACACTCGCCACTATCGCGCCTGTCTTTGGTGTGCTTGGCGTGAGTTTTCTGGTGGCCTTGCTCGCTGGCGGCCTGGCTTGGGTTGTTTTAAATCCAAGCCTGCGCCGTGCAGCGGTAGCCGGTGCCGTGTTAACCGCTACTCTTGCCAGCTTGCAGCTCCTGGATCATGAGTGGACGCAGCCAGCCGCTGATCCTATCAATATTGCCCTCTTGCAAGGAAACATCGCGCAAGACAGAAAATGGGACCCGGATTCACGGGGAATCACGCTGGACCGTTATCAGGCGCTTACGAAGCAGCATCTCGGGGCCGACATTGTGATTTGGCCAGAAACGGCAATCCCGATGTGGCATGACGAGGCTAGAGAATATCTTGCTGAGCTTAAGGCGTTAGCCGATCAGGCCGGCACCTCGTTGATGATTGGCGTCCCGATACGCGAGGAGGACGGTCGCACCTACAACGCGGTGACAAGCCTCTCCGATCCCTCAGGCTTCTACTACAAACGTCACCTGGTGCCCTTCGGTGAGTATGTTCCGTTTCGGGAGTTTTTGGGTTCGTCCCTCGACGTGCTCGGGGCGCCCATGTCCGATTTCACACCGGGACGGGAAGCGCACGTCCTGAAGGCAGCAGGGGTGCCTGTAGGGGCACTCATCTGCTACGAGGCGGTCTTTGGTGCTGAAGTCACGGAGTTTCTGCCCGAAGCGCAGTTGCTGGTGAATGTCAGTAACGATGCCTGGTTCGGCAGCTCGCTCGGCCCTTTCCAGCACTTTCAGATGGTCCGCATGCGTGCCATCGAAACCGGACGTGACCTACTGCGAGCCACGAACACGGGTATCACAGCAGCTGTCAGCTACGAGGGAAAGGTTCTTACACGCGCTCCTCAATTCCGCGTAGCCACCCTCAGTGCCGAAGTGACCCCCAGAACTGGCGCAACCCCTTATGTGCGCTGGCGGGATTGGCCTGTCCTTGGCGTGATCGCACTCGGACTCGGCTTGCTCCTGCTTCGTCGAATTCGGCAGTATCATCGCTTGGGTACATGACAGCGAGCAGATTTTAAATCGGATGAGGAGGAAGGGATTTGTCTACATGTGGCAATTGGCTATCAAGAAAAAAGCTCACAAGCCGGGAAAGCGATGCGTTGCTGTGGCTCTCGCTCCTGTTAATGTTGGCGGCGTCTATATGGAGAAGAGATATGAGCACTCAAACAACCTTCTGTTTAAGGATGCAAGCGGCCAATGGCGGGGTCAGACCGGACGTTTCAGTCGGGAATCGTGGGAAGGGCTGGAATAGCTGAATGATCGATCACATTCCCTCTTTACTCATCGCCAGCCAGCTCTTAATGGCGACAGTGGCAGGTTTGCTGCTCAACCTGACGCCCTGCGTTTTGCCCGCGATTCCTATTAAGGTCCGGACTATCTTACGAGAGGCGGGCAGCCAACGATCGCACCGCGTGCTGGCCGCATTGGCGTTCACCGCAGGAACACTCGCGTTTTTCTTGACGCTGGGCGGATTGACCGCATTTCTTCAGTGGAGCTGGGGCACTTTGTTTCAGTCCGCGGTGTTCGTTGGTATCCTTGTTGCCTTGCTGGTCGGGTTTGCGGTGGTCACGTGGCTGGATTTGCCCATTCCGATCCCGTCGTTCGCCGCCTCGGCCCATGGCCGGCGTTACTCTGAAGCATTCTTATCGGGGTTATTGAGTGCGGTTTTGGCTGCACCTTGTGCTGGTCCTTTCCTGGGTGGAGTCCTAGCCTTTGCCGTTACCCAGCCGGCGCCGGTAACTATGGGGATATTCGGCAGTATCGGGCTGGGGTTGTCGCTGCCCTACGCGGCACTGATCCTCAAACCCAAGTGGCTGAGCCGGTTGCCCAAGGCGGGGCCCTGGACTCTGGCCATTCGAGAAGGGCTCGCGCTGGTCTTGCTGGCCGCAGCCGTCTTCTTCAGCGCGAGCCTGATGCCCAAAGCGGTTTATCCCTGGCTATGGTGGTCTTGGCTGGCACTGGTGCTGGCCTGGGGTGCTCGCCGTTTCGTCCAGGGTAATGGTACCGTGCGTGTGATCACCACAACGGCGGCAGGCCTTGCCCTTGCGATGACTATGGGATTTGCATCCCCGCTGGACAGCAACGGAGACGAACTCGTCTGGCAACCCTACTCCGCAAAGTTACTGACGGAGACAAAAGCCCGGGGCACACCCTATTTGCTGGAGTTCACCGCCGACTGGTGCATCAACTGTAAGATACTTGAGCGCACGGTCTACCAAGAGCCCTCCGTGGCCAAAGCCGTGCGGCGCACCAAGATGGTGCCTATACAAGTGGACGTGACAGCGAGCAACCCCGAAAAAGATGCGCTATTAACTGCGACCGGTGGGCAGGCCTTACCCTTCGCAGTGGTTATTGACGGTGACGGCACCGTTATCGCCCGTTTCACGGGGCTTTTTGACGCCGACAGCTTGGTCGAAGCTATCAGTCGTACCGAAAACCTACAACCTTAGATACTGGAGATGAATCATGGTGATTCGACATAAAGGATTGCTGGCTGGTGTAGTGGCTTTTCTCCTCGCGATCGCTGCGTTCATGTTGATCGACACCAACGGAAACAACCCCGACGCTGTCCAGACTGAACGAGCCGCTCTTGAAGTCCCGGTTTCGGCCCGAACAGGATTGGCGAATTCCGCTGATAAGGTACGCCTCACTCTTGCGAAAGGCGACGCAGCATTGGCGGGAAAGCCTGGTGAATTCGTTCTGACATTGAACATTGAACCGGGCTGGCACGTGAATGCCAATCCGGCCTCTATGGAGTTCCTGATTCCCACTGTCGTCAATTCTTCAGTCAACGGCCAAGCGCTTGAAATCCCGACGCAGTACCCGCGCGGCCGGGTCAGTGACATTGTGCTGGGTGACACCGCCCTTGAGGTGTATGACGATGGTGCGAGTATTCGGCTGCGGCCCGACGGAAAACAGATTGCCGTGCTGGAAAAGGTAGGCAGGCTCGAAATGATTGTACGGGCGCAGGCCTGCAGTGACGAGGGCGTCTGCCTGGCACCGACTGACATGCCTGTTGCGCTGAATCTGGACGATACCAGCCGACAATAAGTCAGAACGCACTTTGGAAGTGACGCAACTGGGGAATGACTGTGAACAGCTTATTCAGAGTATCCCGATTGCCGTGGTTGCTCTTGGCAGCTCAAGGCCATGCCAGAGTTCATGTCTAGAGATGGGCGAGACTCGCTTCGTTAAACGGCAAACTTACATTGTAATTCGCACATTCCGCATGATGAAGTGGCTTCGGGGAAGTGTCGGCATCCTGTCCCAGATAATCGATAAATCTTGTTGGGGAATCTCGTATTGGAGCGAGCGAGCCAGAAAACGGGCTGCAACGCTCATCAAGGCGCCGGCAACGCCTTCTCCCGGACAGCGATGGTTAACATGCGGGTCGCCTGGTCCTTGCGGGATTGCCTGCCCAGCGCACCGTAACTGTTGAGGGTCAGCCTTTCATTCTTTGACTCGGCCGGCTTCCGCCTTTGGGCTCAGCAAACTGCCCAGGATCAACATGGCGGCGCCGACGACGATACCAATATCCGCCAGGTTAAACGCAGGCCAATGCCAGGACTGCCAGTAAAAATCCAGGTAGTCGATTACATGGCCTCGAAATGCGCGATCGATCAGATTCCCAACTGCCCCGCCCAAGATAAGGCTATAGCCTAGCGCTTCACTGTTGACTCTGGGCTTACGCAATACCAGAGCCAGCACGATTGAAATGACCAAAGCTATGACGATGAAGAAGTAACGCTGCCAACCGCCCGCGTCAGCCAGGAAGCTGAACGCTGCACCGGTATTCCAGAAATGAACCAGATTGAAGAACGGGGTGAAAGGAATCACGGTGCCGACCGGGAGCGAACCCGTAACTGCGCTTTTCATCGCTAGGTCGGCCGAGGCAATGGCCAGCGATAGCATCCACCAGAACCAGGGAGCAGCGAGAAGTGACCTTCTAGGAGACGAGCTCATCGCGTTTCTCCTTGAAGAAGTCGCTGCAGCTCCGGTGAGATGGGCATCGGAGCAAAAGCACTGACCCTGGCGCGCCCGCTGTTTCCGAGCGGCACCCAGATCTTAGAGAACAGCAGGGCCGCTATGATTCGCGGAACTTGGCTGGGCACCTCTCGAAAGTCGCGCAACTGCCAGCCAGCCCTTAGCATCAGCCAATGGCTCTGAGCATGAAGAATAGCCATTCGCTGGCTCAATATGTGGGCTCGCTCCAGCCAAGAGAAAGCCTCGGTTGGTAATCCCCCCTGAAATCAGCCCTCGTCAGAAGTAGAATTTTCTCCTAATCGGATCAAGGAAGTTTTGCGTGAAGACATCGCGTTTTTCGGACAGTCAAATCATCGCCATCCTCAAGCAGGCTGAAGTCGGCAGCCCCGTGCCTGAACTGTGCCGCGAGCATGGCATCAGTTCGGCGACCTTCTACAAATGGCGCGCCAAGTTCGGTGGCATGGACGCCTCGTTAATGGCTCGACTGCGCGAGCTGGAGGAGGAGAATCGTCGTCTGAAGAAGATGTATGCCGAGGAGCGCCTGAAGGCCGAGATCATCCAGGAGGCGATGGCAAAAAAGTGGTGAAGCCATCTCGGCGACGAGAGATGGCGCAACACGCGGTTGCCTCAGGCAAGGTCAGCATCAAACTGGCGTGTGTGTCGTTTGGCATCAGCACGACCTGCTATCGCTACCAGCCACGGTTGTCGGCAGAAAATGCCGAGATCGCCAATCACCTGATCCGACTCACACATAACCAACGCAACTGGGGTTTCGGCCTGTGCTTCCTGTATCTGCGCAACGTGAAAGGTTATCGCTGGAATCACAAACGGGTGTACCGGATCTATCGGGAGCTGGAGTTGAACCTGCGGATCAAGCCGCGCAAGCGCATCGTGCGAGAGAAGCCCGAGCCATTGGCCGTGCCGGAGGCAATCAACCACTGCTGGTCGATGGACTTCATGCATGATCAGTTGGTCGACGGTCGCAGCTTCCGCCTGTTCAACCTGATCGACGACTTCAACCGCGAGGCCCTGACCATGGATATCGATCTGTCATTGCCGGCAGAGCGGGTGGTGCGCGCACTGGATCAAGTGATCGAGTGGCGTGGCAAGCCCCAAGTTATCCGCAGCGACAATGGTCCGGAATACATCAGCAGCAAGCTCGTGCTATGGGCGGAAAAGCACGGCATTCGACTGGAGCATATCCAGCCTGGTAATCCACAGCAGAATGCCTACGTCGAGCGCTACAACCGCACGGTGCGTTATGACTGGCTGGGGCATTACTTGTTCGAGTCCATTGCCGAGGTGCAGGAGCATGCAACGCGCTGGGTATGGATATACAATCACGAACGGCCAAACATGGCCCTGGGTGGCATCACCCCCAAACAGAAGTTGGCCCTTGCGGCCTGACCTCTACTTCTGGCGAGTACTAAAAATGGGGGGATTACCCACCCAGCGGGTCTGGTGCTTCTCGACGATCTGCGGTTCGAAGGTGCCATGCCGATCACGCGGTATCTCAATGGGCAGCTCGCCGAACTCGCCCTTGAGCTTCTTGCGGCTAAAGCCGTTGCGGGTATTGCCAGACGAGTTACCGACCGGCTGATGCTTGTCGTGCCCCAGATGGTGAGTCAACTCGGCATCCAGCGCACGCTCAACCAGCTTTTTGGTCAGCTGCTTGAGGATGCCTTCGGCACCAATCAGGTCTTCAGGTTTTTGATAGTTGGCCAAGAGCTGATCCAGCAGCTCGTCGGTGATGGGATGTAGTTTCTTGCTCATCGTGTCTCCGGTTCGGAGCGACAGTGTCGCTCATTAGCCGGTTACACAAAAATTCGTACACCCCCATGCTTGCGGGAGCAGCCTGGTCATCTTTAACTAATAAGCGGCATAACCATGGCGGCGGCAAAAACTGAGTGCAACACCTGACCTTTCCGGTACGGTGCTGCCCTATGTCTTATTCCGAACTCAGCGTTGAAGAGCGTGCCACCATTCAAGTTAGTCATGCCCAAGGCCTCAGCTTGCGCAGGATTGCCTGCTTGATCAACCGATCCCCTTCGACGGTCAGCCGAGAGATGCGCCGCAATCGAGATGC
>Ga0208300_100457_pt1 | contig 29512 bp, 38 predicted proteins | sample 23_taG_FD_184096 | JGI IMG/M metagenome (GOLD analysis project Ga0208300, IMG submission 184096) | Marine viral communities from Cariaco Basin, Caribbean Sea - 23_WHOI_OMZ (SPAdes) (version 2) | ecosystem: Environmental > Aquatic > Marine > Oceanic | place: Caribbean Sea: Cariaco Basin...
GCATACAATCGCGCCAAATTCATCGCTGAACGTACCGAGATGATGCAGGTTTATGCAGACTACTTGGACGAGTTGAAAGTAAACGATAACGTCATACATGCCATATTCAAGGCAAAAGCACAAAAGATAGGCTAACGCTTGTCTGCAACAACTATGCAAGGCTAGGACTAATTACCCGAACGCCAGTCGTTTTACACACCCTCAGACTGGCACTGCCTTGCACCTTATTTGTTTTCAGGGGTGTGTATGAGGGTATAAGTATGAATACTTCAAAGTCTTTAGATGTTATCGACCAATCTGTGTTGCTCGCTGAACTGGGTGAGCTAATAGCTCTCTCTGATCATGTAAAAAAACAGACTATCGTCTGTCTTGCTCAAGGAAGGCCTTTGTCTGACGAACTCCTTAAAGCAATCGCGGCTGTTGCTAATATAGAAAAGGAGCTTACGAAAAGTCTTGCTAGGTGTAAAACACGAAGTGCCGAGGATGCAAACCTAGAGGCTAAAGAGGTTGATAGCATCAAAAAACCCGACCAAGAAGCCGAGCTGCAAAAGCAACTTGCTGAACTTCAATTGCGATTAGATGAAAAAGACAAAGCGCTTGAAGCAAAAAATGAAGAGCTGGATGCCTTAAAATCCGAGAGTATCAAGAAGCACGACCAAGAAGCCGAGCTGCAAAAGCAACTTGCTGAACTTCAATTGCGATTAGATGAAAAAGACAAAGCGCTTGAAGCCAAAGATAAAGAGCTGGATGCCGCGTTGGAGGCAGCTAAGCAGGCTGGCTTGCCCACCAACGATGGCGATCAGTTAAGTGAGCACGAAGAAATGAGCTATCAAGTTATATCAGGATTGCTTATTCGCCTGCTACTTGCTAAGAAAGGGGTGAACGATAAAGCACCATACCCGAGCGAAGCAGAGATTATTCGTGAAATTGAAGATATAGACCTTTATGGTTACAAGAAAGTGACTCTGGCCAAGCGGTTTAAGCATGCGAGGGAGAAGCTTGAAAACGAGTTGAAGAAAAAACAACCCGCCAAGTATCGATCTACAGCATAAAGCAAACCAACATGCCAAATGGCATACCAATCCATATCAACTGAGATACCAGTCCTAGTAAATTATCGTTCACCCACTGGGTGAAGGGTCATTTTCGGGACTTCGGATAGATATGCCCAAGTTTGGGCGCATCTACTCTGACGACGTGAGTCATCGACCCTCTAATCTTGGTCGCATTTGAAATGTGACCAAGACTTATCTTATAAATCAGACAACGCAAGAAACAAAAAGAGGTGAGCTTAAGTGCTCACCTCTTTTTTATTGTCAAAAATTCATACCAATATGAAATCTACATACCAAATGATACGCCAGTTTGTATCAAGTGGGATGGTGATAAGCGCCCTAAAGCCTAAGCTAACAACAGTTGATACCAACAGTCACTAGCAAGTATCAGGAGCTATCAAAATGCTAAGACTATCAGAAGATACACCTCTTACATCTGAATTACACCCTTTGGGTCAAACCCGCGTATTGCCTGCGGCTGAATTGGTAGGCGTAAGCCGTCAAACCTTGCGCCGCTGGTATAGAGCAGGCAAGTTTCCCAAACCAAAGCAAATCAACGGCATGTTGTTATTCCAAAATTCCGACTTAATTGAATGGTTGGATAACTCTGCCTCAGATACCGAAGAGACACAAGGAGGATAGACAATGACGACTCCACGGCAAACAGTCACAGCGACTCAGAGAAGCACTATTAAAGCGCATTTAATGACGGGTGCAACGATATCAACATGGGAAGCATACGAGCGCTATCAAATCACAAGCTTGGCGCAGCGCATTTACGATCTAAGAAGGGCTGGCATGGCAATCCATAGCAAGTCTACTGTCGAAAATGGTAAGCGATTCAACCTTTATTGGGTTGATGAGGGTGTGAGTGCCCGGAACGTGAACGGCAAGGGCGGCACCCATGCTCAAAGTTGAGCAGGGATATCAATGATGTTGTCTGAAATAAGCGCAACCATAGCGGAGTTAATCACCAGTGACTGATAACAATAAACATTACATACGAATTGAAAGTCTGGCTGTAATTATGACTATTACTCAAGCGATAGCACTATCCGGCTGCAACAAGGCTGAATCCGATATCGCTATTATCCACTTAACCAAAGGGCTGCAGACAGGCGCATTGGATAGCAATAATTTCAAGATTTTAAATTCTCGCGCACCACGTTTGATGCAGGCTATTGGAGACGGTTTGAATGTGAAGCGCCGAGCGCTAAAGCAAATGGCTCAAGCCGGCGAGTTGACAACTGACATTGTAGTCAAGGCTATAGAGTCGCAATTTAACGTAATTAACAGCGAATTTAAGGAGTTACCCATGTCATTAGGTGGCGATAAACCAACCAACCAAAGCCCTGTTGCAGCCAGAATCCTAGCCGGATTGTGCGGTGGTGCGGTAGTGATGGTATTTTCATTAACCAACTGTAGCCCAGCAAAAGCAAAGGGTTATGTGTTACAGGGTAACGATATTGCGTTACAGGGTAACGATTTTTCGACGCCATATTATGGTAATGGAATTAATGCAAAATTACCCCTTGCTAAATACAAGGACAATGGTTATGATGGTGTCCTCTCTAAAAACAATAGCGGACGAGCCAACCGTAGTTATTTGGCTTTTTACGTGACTGATAGTAATATGGACTCTCAAATCCATACCAACCAATCAGACACAGCCCATGAGTGTTTTAAACGCGAATGGGGAAGTACCCCTTTGTTTATGGTCGCAGATGGACGCGCACCAACCCCCTATGAGGGGAAGACATCGCTTAATAAAATAGCCTTCGGGCGAATAAGCGGGGCGGTTGCTATTGTTGCCGAGAGTGATTCCTCTCACCCTATATCTTTATCGTATAGCGTGATACCTACTCAAAAAACAATAGGAGCTATCCATCATGGGTAATTCAAACACTGCTGCGTCAAACCAAACCTCTAAAAGCATCACCACCCCTAAGCCTATCAGTTCAATAGCCAATCAAATAACCTTTGATGCTGGTGATGTTGTTCTGTGCCCGTCTGTAGGTAATGGGATTTATAGACTATTCAATGATGAAGAGAATGATTGTCTCTGTTTCACTACTAACAGCAAGACATACCATTATAGATCTGATGGCAAGGTCAGCCGCCATGACACCACCCCTTCTTTGTTTCATAACACTCTAGCAAACCGCCAAGCGATAGCCACGCTATACCACGGCGCGCAGCCACAAAAAACTACCGCCAAAACCAACGACATCACCATGTCAGTCGAAACGCTGAAAAGCATCGCTAGTGAAATGGATGGTGCAAGCCAAGCATTGCATGATGTGGGTCTTCTGTTAAATATGATTTATCGAGAGAAGATAAATCCTCGTCAAGCCATTGCGCTGGCACGCTTATCTCATGATTCTACCAATACGTGGTCTGAGCTTTTATTCGACAGTTTAGAGTCAGTCAATAACACCCTAGCGTCTGCTAGCCCTGCCAGCGTAGGAGTGTAACCATGAAAAACAGTTACCCATCACCTAAGCAGCGCCGTCGCCACACCAAGCGCAAAAGTCACTACACGAAGTACCAGTCTGCACGCAAGCCAGCCAAACAAAGCCGCAAGCATGGAGGGAGTGATGACTACCATACCGCGTAAAACTAACAGCCACAAAAAAGCCCAGGCGATTAGCCCAGGCTTCTTTGAACTGATAAATACTTTCGCGCTAACTCCACGGCAAGGAATAGCAAATAAGCGAAAATCATTCAGAACAGTGGTTAAAAACCACATTAAAGATAATAGCATACCTGACCACGGTATTGCACCTGTTTCAGGGGGCATGTGATGCACTACTACACATTTCACCCAAAAGACTATATGAGCAAGACAGGCTTCTTGGAGCCTTTGGAGGACTTAGCTTATCGTCGAATGCTGGATTATTGCTATTTGAATGAAAAGCCATTACCGAGTGATGTTGATGAAATCGCATTGCTAGTAAGTATGCGTTCGCATAGCGATAGCATAGCGGTCGTATTGCGTTACTTCTTTGAGCTTACAGAAGATGGTTATATCAACGATAGAGTTGAGAAAGAAATAGAGGCTTATCAGGAGAAATCAGAGAAAGCACGCGTATCAGCAAGGGCAAGATGGGATAAAAGAAAGCCAAAAACAGCGCCTAAGACCAATGATAGCAATAGCTCATGCGAACGCAATGCGAACGCATCCGAAACGCATGACGGTCGCAATGCTAACCATAAACCATTAACCAATAACCAGGAACCAGTAACTAATACTAATGGCGATGATGAAAAAGCCCTGAATATTCCTTTTGATGTTTTTTGGAAGACCTATGCCAAGTCAGTAGCTAAAGATAAGTGCAAGGCTAAATGGGAGTCTTTTAGCAACAAGGTACGTGAGCAGATCATGGAGCACTTGCCAGCATACGTTGCTTCAACGCCAACCAAGAAGTTTCGCAAAGACCCTATGACTTACCTGAACCGTAAGGGCTGGCTTGACGACATCATTGCTGATGAACCCAATGTCAATCAGCAGACAAAGCCCTCTTACAGCAATATGAACGTAAATGCAAAGTACGAAGATCCAAATTACGACCCTTTGGATGGATTATCTGGCACAACAGGAGCACCTAATGGAAGTTATTAAAGAATTATTGCGGATTGATTTAGGCGAGACCGTTGTGCGTGAGGTCTTAGTTGAGTGCGAAGTCCATGGTCAGGCACTTCATAGAGAAATAGCAGGCAAGATTAATTGCTGTGCATGTAGTGAAGATAAGCGCATACGTGACAATGAAGAGCGCCTCAAAACCGACCGCGGCATCATGAGAGCGTTAATGCTTGCCAAAATGAAAACTAAGGGCGTGAGCGCGAACATGGGCCGCTTTAGTGAATGGCAGTACGACTCAGTGAAGGGTGATGATCAGCGCGCCAAAATCGCACAGCTGCAGCAGTACAGTAAAACCATCGATGGCCGGTCACGCAATATCGTTATTCTTGGCCCTACTGGTACAGGCAAGACGATGTTGGCCAATGCAATCGCGGTCAATCATTACTTGATCAAAGAGCGGTCGCTGCCAAGCGAGTTTAAGAGCTACAACCAACAAGACTTTTACGACCACACTTGCGAGCTGATAACGTCTTTTGACATTGGTGCGCAGGCAAGGGGGCATTGGGGTAATTATCAGGTTAGTGAATATGATTACCTTCAGGAGCTTGTATCGAACGAGCTTTTGATTATTGACGACTTGGGCGCCGGTGACGGTCACGACAAAGACCGGGCTCGCATTGCTCAGATAATCGCCTTACGTTACAACCGAGCGCCGACCATCATAACCACCAATATGGACATTAAGAGTTTGCGTGAATACCTAGGCGATAGAGCATGGGACCGCTTACAGCAAAACCTATTGGTGACGCATTGCGATTGGGGTAGCTACAGAACCAAAACATCAGATATTCAGATTGCAGGGGCTGCCAAATGATTGACGACCAAAAGAGGTTTATCCAAGTTGAGCAATGCGTACTTAATCAATTGCTTGGCAGAGACGGTGCATTCGATATGGTCAGTGACGTTGTTATTGCTGAGGACTTCGACGCGCTAAGACATCAGATTATCTATCAGGCAGTCAGTGATTTAGCGATAGACGGCAAACCTTACGACCAGGTTATGGTGATGGACCTGCTTGAAGAGCGTAAGCAGCTCAATGAGGATTGCTGCCCGCCGGGTTACTTCGCTCAAATGAGTTTGATACCAAGTATTACGTTCAGTAGCTTGCGTCACCATGCCCAGCTGGTCAAAGGCCGTTCAATTCGCAGACAGTCTATTGCTCATTTGATGCATGGCATACAGAAGCTTGAGGAGGGGAATCATCAGACCATTGATGTGAATAACGATGTTATGAGTGCTATTTCCAACCTTGAAGTGGGTGATACCGATAAAAGTAGCGCTCGAGTAGGCGACTTGATGGGCGGCATGATTGAGCGTATCGCATCAGCTAGGGATGGCGTCAGCAACTTTATCTCTACTGGATTCCCTGAGCTTGATAACTTGATGATGATTGATGCTGGCAACTTGGTTGTGGTCGCCGCTCGCCCTTCAATGGGTAAGACAGCCTTGGTCATGAACTGGCTTTCACATATTGCTAAGTACCGAGAAGGCGAAGCTGTATTTTTTAGCGTAGAAATGCCACAAGAGCAGGTCATGGACAGGCTGGCAAGCGCCGAGGCTAAGGTTGAGCTGACTTCTATCAGAAAGGGGCAGTTAAGTACCGACGAATGGGGTCGTATGCAGCGCTTTATCTCGGACCAAGAGAGCATGCCTTTGACCATCGTAGATGAAAAGGATATCAGTATTGCGAAGATACGCACCCACTTGAACCGTATAAAGCGGGAAGCTGGCGGGAAGCTATCGGCTATCGGTGTTGATTATCTGCAAATAATGGGCGGGCTTGATGGGCAGTACAAGATTGACAACATCGGCAAAGTTACTCGCACGCTAAAAGCATTAGGTCATGAGTTTGGTTGCCCCGTGTTTCTACTGTCGCAGCTAAGCCGTGATGTTGAGAAGCGCCCAAATAAGCGCCCTATCATGTCTGACTTGCGTGATTCAGGAACGATTGAGCAAGATGCTGACATTATCGCCTTTGTTTACCGTAACGATTACTACGAACAAAAAGAGAAAGGTGGCAGCGCCAAGCTTGATGGATCGGCAGAGATTATTTTGGCCAAGAGTAGAAACGGACCTACTGGAACCGTAAGGCTGGGCTTTGAAGGTCAGTATGTGCGCTTTGCTAACTACATACCAATGATGACCGATTTGGATGAAGTGCCAGAATATGGTGGTTAGTGGTACGCCCTGCATCACGATTTCAGTGACGCAGGTGCTAAAACAGCCTATTACTTTGAACATACCGATACATACATGATTAAGGGCTCCTTATGAAGATTATAAAATTCAATAAAAGAGAATACGAAGTTGTCAATTCATGTGAACACGCTCGCATAAATATCGACAGAGCTACTAGAACGATAAGGTGCATGGTTTGTTTTGAGCTACTAGACCCTTTCACTACAGCGATTGAGTATGTGGATGGGCTTGATGAGTACAAGGAAAGGCTAGATGCGTATCGAGAAGATTTGATTCGAGAGAAGGCCCGCAATAAGTTGCTTGCTCGCAAGCTTGAGAATCGCAAAAGAACCAAGTGCGGTCATTGCGCTAAGATGACGAACATCAAAATCAAAGAGCCAACCATTTTGGAAATCCGCGCAGAAGTAAAAGGGGGTGAAAAGTGATTAGTGTTATAAAAACAAGGTTTGGCGAAAGCCCGTCCTTAGAGCTAACCAATGGGGAGTGGCTCAAAAACGGTATGGGCGCTAAAACTGCCAACCTTAACGGCGGTCATGGCGGATTATCTCCTGAAATAAACTGGGAGGATAAAGCGGCATCTGTTGCTATGATTGACGACACGCCAGCCAAATCGCTGGCAAGCATATTGGTATGGGGTGAAGACCCTAATTGGGATTGGTCACGCCATTTTCAGGAGGTGGTTAATTATTTAGCGGCTAACATGATTAGGCGTTGCCAAGAAGACGGTCGCGGCGCACCGCAGGCATGCACTCATAGCCTGACGGAGCTAGCATGGCTGATGGCGCGTATGGTGTTACACTTTGAACTATATGAGTTATGGGATATTTATACAGTTAAAGGGCGATTGGGGTTCTCAGGCATTGCAGTGAAAGCAAGTACGTACACCAATGTATGGCTGACCTACCAAAAGCAGATGACCCATGATTTGTTTGATATGGTTGGCAAGGCTGATTACTGTGTTAGCGAGTATCGCAGACAGCTGAATAATCTTAGCTAATTGATACCGCTTGACCCATGACCCCCGAATGGGGTAGTATTTGTCATACTGGCTTCAGTCGTAAGTACAGCCAATCAAGTTATAAGCGAAAGACACCTCTCCGGTCCTTTCGCTTTTTTATTCAGTGCAAATGCTAACGTAAGCAGCAAATGCCTAGTTGACTGACAAAGCGTCCGGTTAAGGTCGTAAACCATAGCAAGGGATGATTAAGCGGATAGTACAGCGAAGTAGACGTAGAAATCGTCTAGCCCAAGCGTATAGTAGATGAAGCTTTATGTTGAAGCATGGATAACAACAAGCGCTTGTTGTTATTTGGAATACGGTTAAATTCCGTGCGTCTACCCCAATACCTAAAGACCCACTTATTAAGTTAAGTGGGTTTTTTTACACCTGTCTGATTTAGCCACAGCCAGCACATGCCAACGAGAAACTGCCAGCAGATGACGACTGCAACATACGATGAGCTGTCAATGACTATCTGATTTGCATGTGATAATGATACGAGTTGATAGCACCTTTTTTGCCCGATATGTGATTTTCCATATCGGGCTTTTTTATGTCTACGATTTAGCAGGGATTGCTCATGGGTCACATAATTGCAGAACAAAAAGCAAAATCCGCAGCTTGGTCTGCGATGATGAGCGATGGGGTTATGATATGAACTTCTTTCAAAGGTTATTTGCAAAAGATGAATATATTAAAATGCGGAGGTACCAACTCGCGTGCCAAGAGCTAGATAGGTGGTTGGCAAGCGACCCAAAAGCGGTAATGATAATTAAGCATATTGATGATTACGCTAATGATAGAAGTGCTCTATGGCCTGATAAATTGCGTAGACAGTTATCTGAGTTAGATAAAAACGATGTCGACAACTCAAAAGGGCCTTTAGAGCCGCCCGTATTTTGATTTTATTAAAAACAAACAAGGCCTCACTTTTTAGTGGGCTTTTTTATGTCTACGATTTAGCAGAGAGTGCTATGTGCGAGCTAACTAACCAACAAGCTTATGATTACTACAAAAGTTTGAAATCGCCAAGTGCTAAAGATTATTGGCTCAACTTTTTGAAGAGTAGATCTAATAGAGGCGGTAAGGATGCTAAGGGCGCGCAAGAGCAGCTCGATAAGATTAAGTCTTATAAGTAATGACGGGCCCATAGCTTAAGGGTAAAGCAACCGACTCATAATCGGCAGATTGAAGGTTCGAGACCGTCTGGGCCCACCATATTGAATAACCAGTTTGCCCTCCTTGATTGGTCAGGGTATTTTTTACATGAGGTAAAAAGCGATGGGGCTCAAAGCGCTAAAACCAAGACTGCACGAGATAAGCAGTACTGGTATCGATAATCATCAGCCAAAGTCACGATGGGGGCATGGCCGTGGTGGTCGGCCTTGGCGTCGCTTGAAGGACAGGATGCTTCTGCGAGATAGGCATACGTGCCAGCACTGCAAGCGAGTAGGTGGGGAGTTGGAGTTAGATCACATTATTAATGTTGCAGCAGGTGGCACGGATGATGAATCCAATCTGCAAATACTTTGTGTCGACTGCCACAAGATAAAAAGCCAAGTAGAAAGCAGTAATGGTCAATACGGTTTAACAAGTAGAGATGATTTCTAGTTAATCAGTGTTAAATAACCCGGGGGGAGGTGATTTTATTTTCCTCTGAAAGCCACAGGACACCTCCCTCCATCTCATTTATAAAAAAATTCTGTCTTTACCGAATATGTTAAAGCACTCCGAAAAAGTTAAAGGAGGTCCTGATGGCGCTCACGCTAAAAAAAAGATTATATGCTGACGCTATCATGGACGGCGAAACTAAAGCTGATGCTGCCTTAATAGCAGGGTACTCAAAGGCTACAGCCTCGCAAGCGGGTTCAAGATTATTCAAAGATGAAGATATTATTCAGTATATCGAAACCAAGACTTCGGAAAAAAAACAGGTCGAAGTTGGTGCGGTCCATGTTAAAAAAAACGTGGTCGACCCTAAAGAAAGGTTGCTGGAATTATTAAACGACCCAGACCCAAAGATTCAACTGAGCGCGGCCAGCACGCTGATGCCATATATGTACGCAAGAATTGCACCGGCCGGTAAAAAAGTAGGCGAGAAAGAGCAGGCCATCGAAGCAACTAAGAGTGGCAGGTTTGCAACACTTGGTCAGCAGTCGGACAAAATACAATAAGGATTTCCCATGCCTATATTCCCAGATCATTACGCTATTAATTTTTATATCAGAAACGATGTAAAGCGGTTTAGTCGCCGCATACTTTCACAAGTTCCAAGCTTTGGCGACACCTTGGTGTTCAATAAGCAGCGGTATCGCATACATAGCGTAGAGTGGTGCTTGGATTATAACGCGACCAATAGAGAGTATCAGGCGCTCATAAATATAGAAATGATAAAAGCGATGGGCGAATAAATCAAAGAATGTACTCCATTAAAATGATAATAGATAACAAGCCGCCTTAATGGGCGGTTTTTTATGGGCGACGATAAATGATTACTAAATGGACCACGGCGCTACCTGATTGGGAGAAGCGCATAGTCCAGAAAAAATCATTATTGCCTTGCGCGCCGCTCAATCAAGAAGTTGCTGATATTGCATTAAGGGTTTTTAACAGTCTTATCTTGGTTGATGTGATTGGCAAGCCTACATTGGGCGAAGCGTCGCTCAAGTGGTCATCGGATTTTGTGGCATCTATCTTTGGTGCGTATGATCCTGAAACCGGCATTCGCATGATTACCGAGTTCATGCTACTTATTGCGAAGAAGAACGCTAAGTCTACGTTGGCCGCCGGCATTATGATGACCGCGCTTATCTTAAATGAAAGACACAGTGCTGATTTAGTGATTATTGCACCAACCAAAGAGGTTGCCAGCAACTCATTCAATCCAGCTCGAGATATGATAGCCGCTGATCCTGAATTGTCAGCTATGTTTAACGTGTCAGAGCATACTCGCACCATTACTCACTTAGGTACAAACGCAAAACTAAAGGTTATTGCTGCTGAATCAGAGGCGCTGGCAGGTATTAAGGCGTCTTATATATTGGTCGATGAGTTGTGGCTGTTTGGCAAACGAGCTAATGCTGGCTCAATGCTACGTGAGGCAACTGGTGGTCTTGCATCTAGACCGGAAGGCTTTGTTATCTACCTAACAACCATGCCTGATGAACCACCAACAGGCGCGATGAAACAGAAATTGGATTATGCCAGGGGCGTTCGAGACGGAAAGATTGATGATCCTCAGTTTCTAGCCTTGCTTTACGAGTTTCCACAAAAGTATTTAGATGACGAGCTTTATCTCAAGCAAGAGAATTGGTATATCACCAATCCCAATATGAATGCTTCAGTTAATGAGAAGTATATTGAGCGTGAGTTTAAGAAAGCGGCTGACGAAGGCAAAGAAGAATTGCAGGATTTCACTGCAAAACATTTGAACGTTCAAATCGGTGTATCAATGAGGGCTAATAGATGGGCTGCCAGTGAGTTTTGGGAAAAAGCAGCAGCACCAACCCCATTTACTTTAGAGCAGCTTATAGAGGCGTCAGAAATCATCACCATGGGCATTGATGGCGGCGGGCTTGATGATTTGTTAGGAATGGCAGTTATTGGCCGTCTGCCAACGGTTATCCGTGAGTATGAAGATAAAGTCAGCAAGCAAAAGGTACAGGTTAAGCCGTGGTGGGTATGGACCCGTGCATGGTGCCATGAGATAGCATTGGAGCGCCGTAAATCTATCTCTGATACGCTGCGTGATTTTGAGAAGCAAGGCGACTTATCTATTGTCAAAAACATTGGCGATGAAACAGATGAGCTCGCCAATATTGCTAAGCAGGTCTTTGACAGTGGCAAACTTAATAAGATTGGACTTGATCCACTAGGTATTGGGGCGCTGATTGATGAGCTCGTTATGATTGGCATACCAAGTGAGATGCTGATAGGTGTGACGCAGGGCTTTAAGATGTCAGGCTATATTAAGACCGCTGAGAATAAGATTGCGCGTAAAGATATGCTGCACGCTAGTCAAAACATTATGGCGTGGGCGGTTGGTAATTGCCGCACAGTCGTCAGAGGTAGCGGGACGATGCTATCAAAAGCTGAGAGTGGTACCGCCAAGATTGACCCAGTTATTGGCATGCTAAACGCAGTCGCACTGATGAGCGAAAACCCTGAAGTTCCTAAATCAGACGTTCCCACAATGTTTTTTGTTTAAGGACCAACTATGTTAATCAGAATTCTAAGGGCTATATTTTGTATGAGGTAAGTGATGAGCGATGACACCAAGGGCACTTGCTTCGCATTGTTTTTCATGGCTTTGTTTGCATTGTTTTTATTTGCAAACGACCATAAACAGGGGTTATTGAATGAAACTAATCCTACTGCTACTTGCCGATAAATTCTTGCGATACATGGATAGAAAGATTAAAGCTGATGACGAGAAGTTATCTAACGATGGTGACGACGAAATGCTACAATAACTCTATTAAACAAGGAGTTATTTATGGAAAGGGCTTTAAGAAGACTACCAGAATTCAAGGGTTTCATATCGAGATATGACAGCGGTATGGATGCCGTTGTCTTTAATAGTATTTATAATAATTTTACAAAAGCATATCCATTACACGATGTAATTAATTTTGAACGCATGGGTATGAGGGATTTTTTAGAAAAAGACCTAAATGAAGCCTGTGATAAATACTTTAATTAAAATTTATTTGAGAGAAAGCTAATAAGCCACTTTAACGAGTGGCTTTTTTATTGCCTAAAATTTATAAACGAGAACCACTATGACAAAAGCGTATAGCGTACTAAAGGTTAAAGCGATAACCGAAGACGAAGAAACGCGCACTATCACCGGCATCGCATCGACGCCGAAGCAGGACCGTGATAATGACATTTTAGATATGGTCGGCGCTAAATTCGCTTTGCCTATTCCTTTACTTTGGCAGCACAACTGCAATCAACCGATTGGCGAAGTTACTGATGCAACCGTCACAGAAGAAGGCATTGAGATCACTGCCACTATTGTCAAAATCTTAGAGGAGGGCACTCTCAAGAATCGCACTGACGAGGCCTGGCAGTCCATTAAGTCCGGATTAGTCAAGTGTCTATCCATTGGTTTTAGACCGCTTGAGTACAACTACCTGGAAGACAGTTGGGGTATGCATATCAAAGTTTGGGAATGGTATGAGTTATCTGCTGTCACGGTGCCTGCCAATCCTGAAGCGGTAATCACTAGCGTTAAAAAAATCAAGCAGGCATTTTCGGATGCTCAAAATCATACAACCCCATCTTCAAAAGTGAAGACCGAGCCATCGGCAACTGAGCCGCAAACAAAAGCCCCAAGCAGCATCAGCGTTCCAAATTTAAAACAATCTCGAATCATCACCTTAGTTGACCCTAATCAGGGCAGCATACGCTTACTATCTGGAGAATAACCTATGTGGGAAAAACAACGTGCGCAAATCCTTGCGACCATCAAGTCTAAGAAAGGCAAACTTCAAGACATCATGAAAAAAGCTGCTGACGATGATCGCATAGCTGACGACGGTGAAGAAGATGAAATTGCCGTACTAGAAGCTGAAATCGAACGTCTTAAAACTAATCTGGCACGAGTCGAAGGTTTTATTGACGACGCCAAGCAAGTCATTACAGACGCGACCCCTGCTGCTGGTGACAACGAAGAAGAAGCAGCCGCAAGCGCTGAAGGTGCAGCCGACCCAGCAGATGCCGCCAAAAGTGTAACAGTTAAGCCAAACCACGCCAAAAAAGGCATTGGTTTTGCTCAGCTGACAAAAGCGAAAGCTTTAGCGGTGCTACAACAAAAGAATGGTAATTATGTCAGTCCGCTCGACATTGCCAAGTCGCAAGGCATGGACTCACGCGTCATTCAAGCGCTAGAAAAAGCCGCCGCCGTGCTGGACACCTCTAACTCAAGCGGCTTGATTGTAGAAAATCAGCTCGCCAATGAGTTTATCGAGATGCTACGCGCTGAGACCATTGTTGATAAATTATCATCACAGATGCGCGCCGCACCATTTAACGCAACCATCCCGGGTATGGCGACTGGCGGTATTGCCGCTTGGGTTGGTGAAGGCGAAGCAAAGCCCGCGACCAATCCGACATTCAATACAGTCGAAATCAAGCATCATAAATTGGCTGGTATTGTCGTGCGTACTGATGACTTACTCAAACTATCCACACCAGGCACTGACCAAATGCTACGTGACGATATGATTGAGGCGTGTGCTGCACTTATTGATAACACGTTTATTGATACCGGCGCGCAAACCACCAAGCGCCCTGCCGGTGTGCTCAACGGTGCTACTAAAATCGACCATACTGGTACCACTGTCAGTAATTATAAAGCCGATCTTGCAGCTTTACGCGCGGCATTTATTAGTAATAGCTTATCATTAAAAGGCGCTTGTTATGTGATGAGCGAAACCCGTGCCAGTGACATAAGCGAGCTAACCGATGCGCTGGGTAATCCATACTATCGTGGTATGGACGCGCCCTTCGGTGAAAAAACACTCAAAGGCTTAAAAGTCATTGAGTCTGAGACCGCCGCTGATGTCATCGCTTTAATCAAACCGTCTGAGCTGTACTTGGCAGACGATGGTGCGGTTGAAATTGCATTTAGTGATCAAGCAACTATTAATATGGGCACTGACGCTGAGCAATTGCTAGTAAATTTATGGCAACAAAATATGACAGCCATTCGTGCTGAACGTCATATCACTTGGGCGAAACGCCGCGTAACTGCCGCTGCTTATATTGACTACACTAATGTAATTCCATAAAAGAAAAACCTGTTTAAATTAAGACCGACCAAAACCTCAACCATGTGTTGGGGTTTTTTTATGAGTAGGTATTGGTAGTGCCCTTCCTTCGCTATCCGTATCTACTCCTAAAAAAATACGAGGTCATTATGAGAATTAAATATATTAAAGACGCGCCAAATGGTCCTGCAGGAATGCTAGATGAAGTCACTGAATTTGAAGGCAACGTCTTAGTATTGACTGGATTTGCTGTCGTCGATGACGGTATCAAAATTAAACCATCAATCGAGCCAAAGCCTAAAACCAAATCAAAGGCTAAAGCAACCACTAAAACTGATAGCGAGTAATAATTATGGGCATGCTTGATTGGTTCACCGGCAAAAAATCTGCAAGCACCGCCCAACCAGTTAATGGCGGTGGTGTTTGGCATACCATACATGATCCGTTTACCGGCGCATGGCAACGCAACGAAGAGATTGAAGTCAGCAAGAACGACCAGATGCGCCATCATGCCGTGTTTGCTTGTGTGTCATTGATTACCCGTGACATTGGTAAGCTCAAAATCAAGACTAAAAGAAAGGTTGAGGGCGTCAGTCAGGTCTGTACCAGCTGCATCAACACTTTACTAGCCAAGCCTAACGACTTTCAAAACTGGCAGCAATTTGCCGAAGCGTGGGCAACCAGTAAAGCCACATCAGGCAACACATATGTGTGGAAAGTCCGCAACATCTATGGCGAAGTATGGAAATTACAGATACTTAATCCTGAACGCACCAAGCCATTGGTCGACCCAAACGGCAATGTGTTTTATCAAGTCCGTAAGGATCGTTTGTTTGATTTAGATGAGGATGTTGTGCTTCCTGCGTCTGAGATTATTCACGACCGCTTTAACTGCTTCTATCATCCATTGGTTGGCCTGTCACCGATCACAGCTTGCGCACTATCAGCCAGCCAAGGCATCAGTATTCAGCGCAATGCTCAAGCATTTTTTGCGAACGCCTCACGACCATCCGGAATATTGGTTGCGCCGGGGGCAATTACTGAACAGACCAGTAACGAGTTAAAAGAAAACTGGCAAAAAAACTATTCAGGAAAAGGTAACGGTGGCACAGCGGTAATGGGTGATGGCATGAATTACGTACCAATCTCCGTGGCCGCCAATGACGCGCAACTTGTAGAGCAGTTGAAGCTGTCGGGTGAAATCATCTGTACAGCGTTTAGCGTTCCCGCTTTTAAAGTTGGGCTTGCAGCATTACCCACTGGCAAGGTAAGCGACCATAACGACATCTACTATAGCGACTGCCTACAGCACTACATAGAATCCATTGAGACATTACTCAATCAGCACTTGGACTTAGAAGATGGTGTCGAAGTTGAGTTTGATTTAAAAGCCCTACTGCGTATGGATTCAGGCAGTCAGATGTCGTTCCTGAAAGAAGGTATTGGTGCCGCCATACTATCGCCCAATGAAGCGCGCGCTGAGCTTGGCTACGCAGCGGTATCAGGCGGTGAAAGTCCGATGATTCAGCAGCAGAACTTTAGCCTTGCTGCTATCGCCAAGCGCGATAGTAGTGCTGATCCGTTCGCCAAAACACCTGCTCCAACAAATGAAGAACCAAAACAAGGAGAAGATGATGGTTTGGGTAACGCTTGAAGACGCAAAGCATCACCTTCGTTATGACGATGATAGTAACGACCCAATGCTGGTGGCTTATATTGCTGCTGCTGAGGCTGCTATCAATCGATATATAACAGATAAGGTCACGCCAGATACCACTCCTGATATTAAAGTCGCAGCCCTACTGCTAGTTGGTTACTACGACTACCACCGCAACATGGATAAAGATATGCCTAGCGATGGTAATTATTTGCCAGCGCCAGTCAGGACTTTACTTTGGCCGTATCGCAAACCAACTGCTATCTAAAAGATGTTTATAAGGAACTGATTATGTATGTACTTACTTTAAAACGCATGATGATTGGCAGAACCATTGTGCAAAAGGGCGAGACTGTTTCTGTCAGCCAAAATGAAGGTCATAAGTTATTAAAAAAAGGTGATGTGCTTGCCGTCAAAACTCTAGACCCTGCAGACGCAAAGCCTAAAACAACAAAACCCAAAGTCGTATCAATCAAAGACGATCCTAAAGATAACGTAGGGGATTGATAACAATGGCTTGTAAAGGATGCGAGGCCCGCCGTGAGTGGATTAAACAAAGAACCGAAGAAGCCAGAAAACGAGCAAAGCAACTTATTACCAAGCTTAATAACACTGGTGACCAAACTGGTCGAACAAAATAACGTACTGATTGAGCAGTCAGCCGAAAAAGAACGGGTGATATTGCGATTGCTTGATCAGCATGATGAGATATTAAACGAGCTTGTCGAACAGCAAGAAGATGACGATGAGCAAACAGGATCTACCTTTTTAGATATGGACGGATGATATGGCAGTAAATGCTGGCGAGTTACGCCATAGAGTGATTATTCAAGAGTATATAAAAGGTGGTCGTGATGATGATGGTTATGAATTGCCATCGCAATGGACTGAATACATTAAGCTTTGGGCAAAGATTACACCGCTATCTACCAAAGACTTGTTAAGCGCTCAAGCTGCGGATTCAGAAGTAACCGCACGTATGAAAGTGCGTTATCGCACTGACATCGATACGACTATGCGTGTTATTTGGAAGGGCCGTATCTTCGCCATTGACTCACAAGGCTTGGATGATAACGACACGGGAGTGGAACATACTACTTTCAACCTAAGTGCTGGGGTCGAAGCATTCAAGGACTAGGCTATGGCAAACGAAATAACCGGACTCGATGAGGTTCAAGCAAAGCTACGTCAGCTTGGCAACCAACGTAAGGCTAAGAATGCTGCTACACGATCTTCACGTAAAGCAATGAACATCGTCAAAAAAGCGGCTGTGCTCAACGCCAAAGCACTCGATGATAAAGACAGCCCTGAGAGGATTTGGAAAAACATTATTACCAAGGCTGGCAAAACCAAAGGTGTTGATAATGTGATGATGAAGGTTGGTGTCAAAGGAGGCGCTAGAAATTATGGTAACAATGCAAGCAATAGACGCGCTAATAGAATAGGTCGCAGGTATCAAACCCAAGGAGATAAGAAAAACCCCGGCGGCGATACTTGGTACTGGAGATTGGTGGAATATGGAAGTGCAACCAACAACGCTACTCCTTTTATGCGCCCAGCACTGAATAATAATACGGATGCGGTGCAAACTGAATTCGCCAGAGCTTATAAAGAAGAGCTTGATAAGGAGATTGCCAAATTATGAGCAACTCAAACGTAACAACCGAGATTTTAGAAGATCGTATTTTGATTACTCAAGTTCCGCCCTCTGGTCGTAAGTCTAACGCTGCTATTGTGGAACTTAGCTTTAAAGAATGGGTGTCTTTGTCTGATGCAATCAACAAGGAATTAGAAGACAAGGCGGGTAAGCTATGAGCTTTTTACCTATCTATCGTACGCTTAAAATAGATGCTGACGTAAGCGCTCTGATTGATGTTGAAAGTAAAGCGTTTGAAGATATTGCACCGTATGGCACACCGGCGCCTTATGTCGTATGGCAAACCATCAGCGGGCAGGCAAACAATCATTTGGATGAGCCTGCAAATTTTGACGACACGCAGTATCAGTTGATGGTCTACGCAACAGATGCAAAGACCGCCTATGAGCTACGTGATGCTTGTCGAGCAGCGCTCGAAAAACAATCTTGGATATCAAATCCATCTATCAGTCTATATGACAGCAAGGCAAAACTTTATGGTCGGGGATTCGATGCAAATTGGATCTTAGAGCGTTAAGAAAACACACTACTCACAGGAATAAAATTATGGCTAAGATTAAAAAAGGCGTACTCACGCAAGGCACGAGTGTTTGGATTAAGCACGGTGAAGCTAGTGCTGCGATATTAACTAAGATGGCTTGTATTACTGGCATTGTATTGGGTGATGATAGTCCAACCGATATCCCTGACACTTGCTTAGAGGAAGAGGATTCAGCAACGTCGACTTATGGACTAAATACACCGGGTGAAGGGTCTATCACGATTAATACCGATCCCGAAAACGCTACTCATATCACTTTACTGCAGCTTGCTGATGACCGTGAAGGTGTAGAAGTATTTGTCGGCTGGTCTGACGGCAAGGTCGTACCAACAATAGAAGCTTTGACTGGCGTAGTAACGCTGCCTGAAGGCCGTACTTGGACCTCGTTCACAGCCTTGCTGAAAAATAGCGCGCCTACCTTCGATCCTGATTCATTGGTTAAGCATACTGTTTCTATGAAGCGTCAGTCTCGAGCTATAACAGCCTATAAGACTGTGCCATAAGCGTACTACTACCCCTGATCAGTCAACAATAAGCCTCTTAATTGAGGCTTAACTATTTTTAGAGGATTAAAAAGATGTCAAAGTTAAATTTATCAGATATTAAAGCCGGTAGTTTGGTAGGAGAAATCCACAAAGAAACGGTTGAGTTCCACCATAATGGCGAATTGTGCGAAGTTGATATTCTATTCAAGACCCTTCCATTTATAGAAAGCGAATCGCTACATAATCGCATGAATAACAATGAGAGTGTGGCGGCCGAATGGATTAGCAAGTCTCTGGTTGATGAAAAAGGAAAATTGCAATTTACACAGCAGCAGGTTGAAAAGAATTTTATTCAACCATTAGCAAATGCCATATTTCATAAAGTATGGGGGCTTGACAGCCTAAAAAAGGCGATGGAGAAAGCCAAGGTCAAAAAGGATTCATAGCTGGTGAGAGTGAATTGCTGTTTGAGCTTGCGCTGGCTGGTATTGGAGGCAATACAATACACCAGGTAAAAACCAATCTAACCATGGTTGAGATAAATCAGTGGGCTGAGTATCGTTCAAGGCGAGGCAGTTTAAACACGGGTAGACGGGTTGAGCAAACCGCAGCAAATATGATGTCAGTTTATATGGCAGCAGTACATAAGCATGAAATTGAGCCGTTGGAATTAATGCCGTATGAAGATGATGTTGAAATTGGTTTTGAGGCACAATTTGACGATTAGTTTGGATAATTACTTTGTTATACACTACTATCTCTAGATGATTAATTATTTAGAGGTTGTTATGAAACTATATGTACTGGCTAGTGTAATTGGTTTTAGCTGCTTTAGTGCTAATGCCGCTACAAGTTATGGTGATTATAGAAGCACCCCTTGCGTTAGTGTCATGCAAGCCGCTGAAATCACTATGAATAATCATCAAGTGGGTCAATCCTTTAAAGAGATGCTTTTGAATAGCACAAAACTCGGCGATAACTTGTCTGAGAAAACAGGTATGCCATTAAAAGAGGCGCAGCTCTTAACTTATAGGATGGCTAGTTCTGCAATGAAAGAGCCAGTGCATGAAAATTCGTTTTATAAAAACGTAGCGGTAAGTAAGTTTTCTTCCGAATACCATACTTTATGCGAGATGAAGCATAGAGGTTTGTAACCCTTGAGATATTCACGTCTATACTTAGATGGCGAATAAAAGCAGAAGAATAATTATTGCCATAATTAACTAGTTTTAAGAAGCCCTGATTTATTTCAGGGCTTTTTTTATACACAAAATAAGGAAAATGCAGTCATGGCATCAAGCTCACTTGGCACATTAACATTAGATTTAGCGGTAAGGCTGAGTGAGTTTACTGACGGCCTGTCGCAAGCAGAACGTGAGACAAGGAATCGCACACAAGAGATGGGCGATTCCGTTGGTAAATTTAAAGAGAAGTTGATAGATGACCTAAGCGGCACCGCTATCGGCGACGCTGTAGGCTCTCTTAACGAAAAACTATCTTCCATCACTGAGGCTTTTGGCGAGAGGGGTTTGGCGGGTGCAGCCACAATAGGTGCGGCTTCTGTTATAGGATCGGTCGTCGCTATAGGTGCCGGCCTCGTGACATTGGCGTTGCAAACAGCAGAAACAGACCAGCAGCTACAAAGACTGGCAACAAGAGCCAATACTTCTACTGCGAACCTACAGGTATTGACAGCAGCTACTGCCGCGTATGGACTGGAAATGGACAGCGTCGGCGATATCTTAGCAGACGCTCAGGAGAAGCTAGGAGAGTTTAGTGCTAATGGCGGTGGCGGATTGGTTGATACCTTAGAGCTTATGCAAGAAGCCACTAAGAAGACTGATGCAGAGTTAGAAATATTCGGTAAAAGCTTGTCAACAATGGATAGTGTCGATGCTATCCAAGCCGTCGTAGATGAAATGGAAAAAGCGGATGCGACTACCCAAGAAGTCCGGTTTGTCACTGAATCGCTAGCGAGTGGCCTAGGTGATATTATACCGCTCTGGGATAATAACGGCGAAGCGCTACGGAACTACGAGCGCGACCTTAATGAAGCTGGCGTAATCAGAACCAAAGAGTCTATAGAACAATCTCAGATTTTAGCAAATGAGCTGTCAGGGTTGCAGGTTAAGCTTGAAGGGATGTCTAACGAAATCGTAACAGCCACTTTGCCAGCGATGGTAGGCTTAATTGAATATATGAAAACAGGTACTACGGACGCGGACGGACTGAGCGATAGCTTGTCTTCTATGGGTGTAGTGGCAGCAGTTATAGCAACCCCTTTTATAGGGCTGATGTCGGTATTCAAACAAACAGCAACTGTAGTAGCAGGGTTAATGGGTAGTATTAGCTCTTTGTTTAGCCTTATGTCAAATGTATTGTCTAATCCTTTTAAGATAGGTACTTATCTTCAGGAGTATGCAAGATCTACAGGCCAGTTAGGTCAATATATGATAGAAGATATGGCCGCAGAAAGAGATAGGGCTGTAAATTCCTTACAAACTATTTGGAGCTCTCCTAGGGAGCTAGCCGATAAAAGAGCTGCGCAAAACTATAGCAGTTCTTATGGTAACTACGGCAATAAAAATAACGGTACCAATTTTAATTCTATTTTAAATGGTGGCTCTAATACTGCTATTCCTTATAGAACGGGTGGCATTCCTTATGGAACTGGCGCCGCAGCCGATGAGATAATTGCTTCACGAGCAATAGCTGATGCTGAAGAAGAAGAAGCTAAGGCCAAAGAAAAAACCGCTAAGGCTAATGACAAGAAGACAGCATCCATTAAAAAACAAGCGGAAGCCCAAGCTCGCTTGGTGGGTATCAGTGGCGACACTGGGGTGGGTAACGCTCACCTACATGTACAGTATCGTGATAAAAGCCGACCAGTTAGTGCAGCTGACCTTGCTAGATTTCAGGCAGGTGGCAAGGCTATCACTGACTATAAAATGACATCGGGTTACGGTAAACGCAATACCGGTATCAAAGGCGCGTCGACCAACCACAAAGGTACTGATTTTGGCGTACCTAAAAATACTCCTATCACAACGAATGTACCAGTAAAAGGCGTTAAGACATGGCTAGATAAGAAAGGTGGCGGTTATGTCTCTACCGTTACTTTTGGTGATGGTGTTGTCATTGACTTATTGCATCAAATGCCTGGCGTTATGGGTATTGAAAAAGGACAGACTACTGGTAATTCACAGATAGATGGAGCTATTAAAAACGCAGCCGCTATGCAGCAAAAGTCTGCCGCTGATGCAGCTCGTGCACAAGAAAAAGCCGCGGCAGATGCAATTAGAGCGCAAGAAGAAATATTGCGCAAGCAAGCCTCTGTCGCTGGCAAGTGGGCTCACGAAAAAGAGAAGATTGAGCTTGATTACCAAAACAATGTCACTGAAGTTAAAGAAGCTTACGCTGAAGGTTCCGCTGACTATATTAAATACATGGCTCGCGTAGAAGAAGATTATACCAAAGCCAAAAACGCAGGACTGCTATCTATTACTGAGAAGTATTTTAGTGAAGAACAAAAAATCCACGACGACCACAAAAAAGAAATAGCAGCTATTGAAAAGGAGTTCGTTGAAGGCGATCCAAACAGAACGCTTTTTGTTGACCTACAAAAAACTGCCTATGAAAAAGATTTAGAAAACTTTAGATGGGCATCTGGTGCAAAGGCGCGCGAACAAGATGAGATGTACCAGTCAATTGCTAATAGCGCTCGCGCCAATAGCATAAATTCCTTGTCCACTGGCTTGGATAGCATGGCTCAACGCACCATGAGCGACGATGATTATGCGGTTTGGCGGTTGAGGCAAGACCGCGCCGACGCTTTTGGCTCAGTAAATAATCAGTACAGTGATCGTCAAAAAGAGATCAATGCTAAAGATGAGCGCGGAAAGGAATATCTGTTACCTGAGCTTGAACGCAATGAATTGTTAGAAATCGCCAAGCAAGAACATCTGGATAATCTATGGGCCATGGAACAAGACTATGCATTGAAGCAGCAAACCTTAGACGATCAACTACAAGATGCTAAACTCCAAAATTACGGCACAACATTGGGGGCAATGGGAAGTCTACTTGGGGCCTTTGCCGGTGAGAATAATCGTATTAGTCAAATGATGTTTTCTGCACAAAAAGGCTATGCGCTCGCCCAAATATTTATGAATAACAAGGTTGCGCTATCTGAAGCTTGGGCATCCGCACCATTCCCATACAACGTACCAGCTGTAACGATGGCTGCGCTTGAAACAGGTGCGCTAGCTGCGGCCGCTCAAGCTATAACGCCAATGTTCAGCGGTATTGCCCATGGTGGTCTTGATTACGTTCCAAAAGAGCAAACGTACCTGCTCGATAAGGGTGAGCGCGTACTGTCACCCAATCAGAATAAAGACTTTACCAATTTCATGCAGGGCAATAAGAATGGTAACGGTTATAGCGGTGATGGTGTTGGTGAAATCAATATCGTTGTAAGTGTAGATGCCAAAGGCAATAGCTCAGTGACTGGCGATACTGCTAATACCTTTGCTAAAACGATGGCAAAACAAGTAGAGCAAACGGCTCGGAATGTGGTTAGAAAAGAGTTAATGCAAGGTGGTATGATAGATAAGCGTCTTAGAAGATAAGCTTGCTATTGGAGCAGCTTTGCATAAGAAGGAGATGGTTGTGAGCGATATTGACAGTATAGCGGAAGGTTTTGGAGAGGGCGTTAAGCCTTTGTTAGAAACTATGGTTAGCCTAGATTATGCAAATACCTTTTTGGTCTCGGTGTTAGTGAAACACTTGATTGATGAAGGTGTTATTAGTCTTGATAAATACTTGGCGAGCAACAAACACTACGAAGAATTGCTTAAAGAAGGGTTTTTAAGGCAGGACCCTGAAAGTGAATCAGCGCAACAAAACGTGATGATGCTTGAAAAAACCTTTGCTGGCCACAGAAGTGATCTTGCCAAACCTGAGTGAGAGATTTTATTATTAATTGGAAAAACCACCTTAATCGGTGGTTTTTTAATGGATGAAATATATGACATTGAGAACGTTTACATGGTGCATCAATGCAGGTGCGACGCAAAATACCGAGATTAGAACCAATACCACACGCTTTGGCGATGGTTACGAGCAAGTTTCCAGCTTTGGTATCAATAATGCCCGTAAGTCATGGCAATGCTCAAAAACAGCATTGTCGCCCGAGATTAATGAAATACATGACTTTTTGTTAGAACATAATGGCGTAACTCCGTTTATTATGACTATCGATGGTGAAACTAAGACGTACCGTACTGAAGGTGATATCAGCAAGAGCCACATTAGTGGCAAAGTTTGGCAAGTGTCGTTTAATATCCGACAGGCCTTTGTTCCTTAGTTTTGATAAAAACCTATCTGCACGATGAAAAGCCCACCTAAACAGGTGGGCTTTTTTTTGTGCCTAAAATTTGATAAACAAACCGCCAAAGAGATGGGTGAGCAGTTATAAGACCCTGCTCAAAGTTGAGCAGGGGTGGCGAGTTGATAACACTGCTCAACTTTGAGCAGTCGGCATATAGGGTCTCCTCAAGCAAATTTGGATGCATCTATTTAAATACCCCCAAACTTGGGGGTATCTCCTAATCAACCACAACAAACTAAGCGCTATTCAGAATATATAATTTTGGCGGCTATCGCCTATCCTGCGATAGACAAATGGGGTCATTTTGTCGGCGTAAGCCTATCCTGCAATCAAAGAAAACAGGTAACAAACGAAGCTGAACCACTTAAATAATAACCTTAAGTTGTCTTAGGTTGTCTTAGGTTGTCTATAGTTGGATTGGCTGGCTTAATATTCAAATATTGGTTGTTTTAGGTTGTTTTAGGTTGTTTTAGGTTGTTTGCCCTCTTGCTGCTTCACAAAATCTCACATTGAGAGTGAATCACCACCACAGTTTACGTTCTAATACGTTCTAATACGTTCTAATACGTTCTAATACGTTCTAATACGTTCAAAATCTTATATCGCTGACGCTATCGCAAAAGTAAGCAGTAGGCAGTAGGCAGTAGGCAGTAGGCAGTAGGCAGTAGGCAAGGAATATAGGAATATAGAAATACAGGAAGCAGAAAAGGCAAATTATAAATATTGGAATAATTCGAACGCTTTATATAGCAAGCCCGTCCAAGGAATAATAAAATAAATAGGAAGCAAGAATTGTAATAACCTTAGTAGGGGTCACATTTGAAATGCTGCCCTTGGTGATGCTGGCACGTTACACGGTAACAAGTGACAGGCCTAACTATTAACTGATAAGTTACACGGTAACGGAGTAACTCAACGCTACTGACTAATGTTACAGGGTAACGCCATATGAAAGAATTACAGCGCAGAAAAGCAACCTTCCCACTTGCCAAGAGCAATGCTCAGCGGCAAAAGGAGTACAGACAGCGGCAGAAGAGTAAGCAGGCTGTCAGGATTGATATGTACTTAGATAATGACATTCACTACATGCTTGAGCAGTTGGCAGAGAATGGCGATACCGACATGAGAACAGTCTTAAGCACCATCATTAAGAAAGAGTATGCTGAGCAGTTATAGTCCAACCCCCAGTGGGGGATGAACACTGCATTACCGGTAACGCTGATATGACCTTCAACACCTTTATAATAAAAGTTCTGCATTTGAAGTGCGGAATACATGGGTCCATCCTCAGTTTGAGGTTAGATAAACGACATCCTCAAACTGAGGAAGTTGATTTATAGGGTCTCCTAGAAAATAGTAGACCCCTGGGGCGTACCATCTGGTACACCCAAACCTATAGTACCCACAACCCTCATTGATGGATGTGTAAAAGGTGCTGACGAGATGCATCCAAATTTGGATGCATCTATTTAGATGCCCTCAAACTTGAGGTTATCTTTATATAGACGTTTCCACCAATGGTGGCAGCGTTTATTTGCGGAAACGAAGGGGTGTCGTATTTTTGACGATACCCCCTAAAAAGCATTATTAGGTTATTAGCTGACGTGGTGCATACTAAAAAAACCATCTGCAAAATAGCCTAGGCAAACTTAATGGAATTGTATTTGTTTAGCAGACACAAAGGTTTGGGTTTTCAATTCAGTCACTGCCCAACTTTGGGCAGTGAGGTCACGTTCGTCATTATGACGAACCCCTGATAGTTGGCCAATAAAATTGGCCAATATTGGAAACACTGTATCAATTGAGGTGATAACTCTGATTCCCTCGAACCTTACCGCTTTAAAATATAGTTAGCTGTATGGTCAATCATTACGTTTTAGTGATAGATGGTTTTTCTTATCAAAAATAAAAACCATCACCAGTTTATTGAACGTGACTGTGTTTGCCTAGGCTATTTTTAATAGGTTTATCAGCACATTCTGAGTTAGTTATAATTAGGTTTACCTTGCTCACTAATCATATTGAAAGATATAAGTATTAATAAAACAAATAGGTTTTTAATGCTTTTAATGTTTTTAAAGCTTTTACGTGCTCTGTAGCCTTTGGTGCGTAAGGCTTTCAACCCCCATTCAAGGACGTTTATCGACCCATTCAAGGACGTTTATCGACCCATTCAAGGACGTTTATCGACCCATTAAGGGACGTCTATCGACCTTTAAGGGACAAATTTACAATAAATGTCCTTTAATGTGTTATCATTCATCAATCGATAGTTAAAGCTAAAAGGATGTTTTGATATGGCAAGACAGCAAATGGTGGTTAAAGATAACAGCATGATAGGCGCAAGTTATAGTCTTGGCGTGGCAGAGCAGCGAATTATATTTCTAGCTATTGTTGAAGCGCGTGAACAAGAAACTCTTATCAAAGCGGGCGGGTTGCTAAGAATAAGCGCGCAGAACTACGCTAAGCAATTCAATGTAGAAAAACACACTGCGTATAAGGTGTTAAAGGGAGGTGCGGATGGGCTGTATGATGCAGAGTTCAACTATAGTTATGCAGATAAAAAAACGGGTAAGCTATTCCATGCCCGTAGTCGTTTTGTGCAAAAGATTGCTTATGCGGATGAATTAGGCTGTGTCGAGCTTGTTTTTGCCGAGGACGTGGTGCCACTAATCACAAGACTTGAGGAGCGCTACACTGAGTACGAGCTCAAGCAGGTCAGCGCTCTGCAAAGTGAGTACGCTATAAGGCTGTATGAGCTGCTGATCCAGTGGCGTAGTGTAGGCAAAGTACCTACCATGGATTTAGAAGAGCTTCGAAGCAAGCTGGGCGTGGCAGAAGGGAGTTACAAGGAGATGAGCGACTTTAAAAAGCGCGTGCTCAAACTGGCTCTTTCTCAAATCAATAGCTTCACAGATATCATTGCCGACTACGATCAAGTTAAGAGTGGACGAAAAGTTACAGGTATATCATTTCGGTTTAAACACAAGCCAACTCCTAAAGCTGAAAAACCAAATGAGGCCGTCAATGACAATGCTTTTATAAAAATGACGCCTGACCAAATAGGCACTTTCAGCAAAAAGCTAGCTGCATTACCTGAGCTTGGCAGCAATGCGCCAATTGGAATGAGTGGGGCTGACTTTGTTGCAATGGTTGCTAATGACCTCAGAGACGCGGCCAAACAGAAAAAGTATCATAAGTACTTAGCAAAATTAGGGTTTAAGGCAGCAAAGAGCGAGGCTTAAGCCAAGCAAAAAGCCCAATAAATACAAAAAACAGCCTACTTAATTGTAGGCTTTTTATTGCTAGCCACATAAGCAAGGTCAAAAAGCACCCATCCCAAGCAAAAAGTTATAAATGCTACCAACTGCCCGGCAATCGATAGTTAAACAATCGCTAATACTGTAAGTGCAACATTCCCCAAAAAGCTACGCACTTACCACCACTACGACTTATTGGATGCCCGTGTTACGTCTGGTTATACAAACGGCTTTCTAAAAATATTTGATATTAGCTACCAAAATGGCTACCAAAAACGACTAATCAAATAACAAACCTATAATTATCAATATCTAGAGAGGTTAAAGCAGGTACTGATTAGGTAAATGCTTACTGGTATCAGGTGGTATCTAGTGGTATCATGAGTCTTGTTGTCAATAATTAGAAGGCCTTGAATATTAGTGAATATTCGACCTTAAGCCAATGTTTGCAGTAGGTCATTATAAAAGCTACCAAGGCGGCTACTCATAACAACAATAGTAACGGCTGTTTATTCGGCTACCAATGGTAAGGGCTACCATCATGGCAAAACCAAAACCAAAACCAATAACCACTGCTAACCAAATAGATAAAGCCATTACTGAGGCCGTCAAAAACGGCAAAACCGTGTCTTTGCCAATCGCAGGATTTAAAGGACTGGAGATAAGAATAAGACCTTCAGGAAGCGGCAGAGGTGCAACCACCACATTCAGGCACCGCTACAAATCACCCTATGTGAATAAGCGCCCATACATGACCATAGGGACCTACCCTTACACGACACTAGCCCAAGCGCGGGTTAAACATACTGAGAATATGGTGCTGCTAGACCAAATGATTGACCCAATAGCGCAGCGTGATGCCGATCATAAAGCCAAGGTGCAAGAGCTGACGCACGGCTTTAGCGATGTTGCCCAGCAGTGGATAGACAAAGAATCTGACGGTATGTCACACCAAACCTTAACCGGCTGGAATCGTGCCGTGCAATCAGGCATTGAGGCGTGGGGCAAAGACATCCCTATTAAAAACATTACCCGCTCAATGATATTGAAGCTCTGCGAGGACGTGGCAAGGGACACGCCTGCCACCGCTAAGCGTATGGCAAATGTTTATAAGCGTATTTTTAGTTATGCCCTTATGCGCGAATTGGTTGATGTGAACCAAGCCGCCGAAATAGCAGGTCAGTTAAAGACCAATAAGGTTGTTCACCAGCCTGCCATTATTAAGCCCGGTCCCTTTGGTAAATTATTGCGCGATATCGATGCAATGCCACACATACATGAGCGCACAGCACTACAGCTTATAGCGCTACTGTTTGCCCGCGTTGGTGATATGAGCGCTGCAAAGTGGAGTGATATAGATTTTGATGCCGCCCAGTGGACGTTTACACCTGAAAAGTCAGGCAGTCGTACCGATATGGTTGACGAGTTGGTAGTACCGCTACCCAAGCAGGCTATTGCGCTACTTAAAGAGCAATACGAGTACACAGGTCATCGCGAGTATGTCTTCCATAACCAACGACGAGTAAGACGCAGCGCGCCGCATCTGAATAGCGCAAATCTAAGCCGTAAGCTTGGTTTGATTAATAAGGGGCGCTACAAGGGCGTGCACGTTCCGCATGGCTTTAGGGCATCCGCATTAACAATGTTGCAAGAGCAGCTTGGTTACCCTAACCACTTGGCAGACGCCGCACTCGGTCACGCAGTCAAGGACACCAATGGAGCGGCATACAATCGCGCCAAATTCATCGCTGAACGTACCGAGATGATGCAGGTTTATGCAGACTACTTGGACGAGTTGAAAGTAAACGATAACGTCATACATGCCATATTCAAGGCAAAAGCACAAAAGA
>Ga0208300_100460_pt1 | contig 29409 bp, 22 predicted proteins | sample 23_taG_FD_184096 | JGI IMG/M metagenome (GOLD analysis project Ga0208300, IMG submission 184096) | Marine viral communities from Cariaco Basin, Caribbean Sea - 23_WHOI_OMZ (SPAdes) (version 2) | ecosystem: Environmental > Aquatic > Marine > Oceanic | place: Caribbean Sea: Cariaco Basin...
TGAACCCTATCGAAAAGAAATGGGCTCAGGTGAAGTTTCTACGCCAAGGCTGGATGGAAAACGACTTATCCAAATTGTTTTATGATATTTGTCCTAACCATAACAATTTTATTTTGAGCTGACTATATATATGAAATGCCAGCTTGAGAAGCTTCTTTTATTAGATAGTCATAGTTTACTATGTCCATTGGAAAATATCCGAATATACATAACAACTTACCTTTAAATCCATTAAAAGAAACTGGACTAAAAAACTTAATATTATCGAACGTTTTCCTTAGATCACCCCATGCTAATGAGTAAGATATATCGATATTTAATTGTGGATTAAATGAGATGATATTGAGATCAAAAAGTGTTCCATATTTTATAGCAGCATAACCAGCCATAGAGGAACCGAATATAAATATGTTTTTGCTCCCATACAAATCTACATAACCCCTTAAGCATTTGTAATAAGAAGTATTCTCTATATTTTCTTCATTCTCTAGATAATAAGAGTTATTATTATCAGTCAAAAATAAGATATTAGTATCAAAATTAGAAAGTATCTTTTTTACACCAAACAAAGAGTTTTTCTGATTATGAGTACTTAAAATAATCATAAGCTTATCGCTTGAATTATTTTTTATAAACAAAAATCTGCTATCAAGTCCAAAGCACTTAACCTCATTAACAAGTATCTCTTCAATAACATCTGGCGTAATTTGCATATTACTTTATCCAAAATAAAAAAACACCCCATTGTAGGGGTGTCTTTATCATATTTCAATATAGATTTAGTAGTTTAACTGTAGACTAATGCCTATCTTACCAACCAGTAACTTCTTTTAGCTTGTCGCCAAGTTTAGATGGGTCACGTGTATACGCGATGCCTGCATCTTCAAAAGCTTTGAATTTCTCTTCAGCAGTACCTTGACCACCAGAGATGATAGCGCCAGCATGGCCCATACGCTTACCTTCTGGAGCAGTAACACCAGCGATATAACCAACAACTGGTTTAGTTACATGGTCTTTAATATAAGCAGCAGCTTCTTCTTCAGCAGTACCACCGATCTCACCGATTAGGATGATAGCTTCAGTTTGTGGATCAGCTTCGAACAGTTTCAATGCGTCAATCTGGTTCATACCAGGGATAGGATCACCACCGATACCGATACAAGTTGACTGACCAAAACCAAGCTTAGTTGTCTGAGCTACGGCTTCATAAGTCAATGTACCAGAGCGTGAGATGATACCTACTTTACCTGGCTGATGGATATGGCCTGGCATAATGCCGATTTTGCACTGACCTGGAGTGATAACGCCTGGGCAGTTAGGACCAACTAAACGCACATCGCCAGCTTCTTCAAGATAGCGTTTTGCTTTTAGCATATCGATAGTCGGTACGCCTTCAGTGATCACAACGATCAACTTAACGCCAGCATCGATTGCTTCAACGATAGAATCTAGTACAAATGGTGCTGGTACGTAGATAACAGAAGCGTCAGCTTGAGTCGCTTCCATGGCTTCCGCCATAGTGTTAAATACTGGTAGGCCTAGGTGCGTTTGACCGCCTTTACCTGGCGTCACACCACCAACTACTTTTGTACCATATTCGATGGCTTGTTCAGAATGGAACGTACCATTTTTACCAGTAAAACCTTGTACCAATACTTTGGTATCTTTATCGATTAATACACTCATTATATTTCCCTTGTATTCGGTTGTCTTGTAACAGCGGTCTTTACAACTATCATTATCAAATTTTGATAACCAACTTTTATTATGAAAACCACTATTACGATTTGACTACTATGCTTAAGCGTCTATCTCTAAACACTTATGTTTAAAGACTTACGCTTTAACAGCATCGACAATTTTTTGAGCCGCGTCAGATAAACCTTGAGCTGAAATCAATTTCAGACCAGACTCTTCTAGGATTTGTGCGCCTAGCTCAGCGTTGTTACCTTCTAAACGAACAACAACTGGTACTTGTACGTCAACTTCTTTGATAGCAGCGATAATAGCTTCTGCAATCATGTCACAACGTACGATACCGCCGAAGATGTTGATTAGAACGCCTTCAACACTGCTGTCTTCTAGGATGATTTTGAACGCTTCAACAACGCGATCTTTAGTTGCGCCGCCGCCAACGTCCAAGAAGTTAGCAGGCTTGCCGCCATACAATTTGATGATGTCCATGGTCGCCATTGCAAGACCAGCACCGTTAACCATACAACCGATGTTACCTTCTAGAGCAACATAGTTTAGGTCAAATTCAGCAGCTTTAAGCTCACGCTCATTTTCTTGAGTCTTATCTTGTAGCGCTGCGATTTTTGGCAAACGATATAGTGCGTTTGAGTCGATACCGATTTTGCCATCAACACAAACGATTTCGCCATTTTCACGAACCGCTAATGGGTTGATTTCCATTAGAGCAAAGTCGTTTTCAACGAATGCCTTATAAGCGCCAGTCATCAATTTAACGAATTGATTGATTTGCTTACCTTCTAGACCAAGTTTGAACGCAACGTCGCGCGCTTGGAAAGGCATCAAGCCAACTAAAGGATCAACATTTACTTTGAAGATTTTTTCTGGAGTGCTGTGTGCTACTTCTTCGATATCTACACCACCTTCGGTAGATGCCATGAAAGTTACACGACGAGTTGCACGATCAACGACTGCGCCAAGATATAGCTCAGTTTGTACTGGATACATATCTTCTGCAACCAATACAAAGTTGACTGGCTGACCATCAGCATCAGTTTGGAACGTTACTAGGTTAGTACCGATCAGCTCTTCAGCAACTTGCTTGGCTTCTTCACGAGTTTTAACCAGTTTTACGCCGCCCGCTTTACCACGGCCACCAGCATGTACTTGCGCTTTGATTACCGCGATATCCGTTGGGGTTTTATCAAAAGCTGCAGCAGCTTCGTCGCCGTTATGAGCGATGATGCCTTCTTGAATTGGCAATCCGTAGCTTTTTAATAGCTCTTTTGCTTGATACTCATGTAAATTCATTGATTGTATCCTTTATTTTTTACAATTAATAAAAAGTGAAATCAAGTGCGCACATATACATATGAATCATACGTCTGACGCACTCATGATTGTGGCATCACCAAAATAGCGATACCCCAATCAGGTTGTAAATCGATAATAATTAAACGAGCAACTAGTTATTTCTTACGCTTTTTGCGCTGGATAGCGTGGATAGCACGGCCATCTGCAGATAGCACAGCTTCATGCACTGCTTCTGAAATCGTTGGATGCGCAAATGTCATCAGCTGCAAGTCTTCAATACTAGAGACAAATTCCATCGCGATCATACCTTGATGGACGATATCGCCAGCGCCAGCAGAGATCGCATGCATACCTAGCAGGCGATCAGTCTTAGCATCAGCAACAACTTTGATAGAGCCTTGTGCTTCACTCTGAGCCAATGCACGACCGTTAGCAGCTAAATTGAAAGAGCCGGTCTTCACTTCGTAGCCAGCTTCTTCAGCTTCTTGCTCAGTCAAACCTACCCATGCGATTTCTGGATGAGTATAAATGACATTGATGATAGTGTCATAGTTAACTTGAGGTTTTTCGCCATGAATACGCTCAACAGCCATCATGCCTTCTTCCATAGCTTTATGCGCAAGCATAGGACCACGGACCAAATCACCGATAGCATAAACGCCATCAAGATTGGTTTTGCACTGGTCATTAACATCGATAAGGCCACGTTCAGTCAACGTGATACCGCTGTCATCGCCAAGCAGTTTTTCAGAATAAGCGCGACGACCAACACAAACGATCAGCTTGTCGAAGCTCTCCTCGCTCGATTCACCTTTGCTTTCGCTAGTGACGACAACTTGGTCACCTTGTACTTCAGCATTGGTTACTTTGGTATCGACACGGATATCAAGACCTTGCTTTTTGAGCATTTTTCCGGCTTCTTTTGAAATGTCTTTGTCAGCAGCAGCTAAGAAGCTAGGAAGTGCTTCATATACCACTACTTCTGCACCTAGACGACGCCATACTGAACCAAGCTCAAGACCGATAACACCAGCACCGATAACGCCTAGACGCTTAGGTACTTCAGTGAAATCAAGTGCGCCAGTTGAATCAACAATGCGGTCACCGTCAGTTTTGGCAACAGGAATCTCGATAGGCACAGAACCTGCCGCAAGAATGACATTCTTAGCAGTGATCGTCGTTTCGCTTTCGTCTTCTAGAGCAGTAAATTTGACTTTTTTGTCAGTGCCTTTACCGTCAACTAAAGTACCCCAGCCTTGTAGCCAGTCAACACCATTGCCTTTCAACAACGCAGCAACACCGCCAGTCAACTGCTTAACAATACCTTCTTTACGCTCTATCATTTTTTCGATATTGATAGCAACGTCACCAGTACTGATACCGTGCTCGTCAAGGTCATGCTTAGTAGCTTCGTAACGATGTGAGCTGTCAAGTAGGGCTTTTGATGGGATACAACCAACGTTTAAGCAAGTACCGCCAAGTGCTGGCTCGCCTTTATAAACGCGCTTTTCGATACAAGCAACACTCATACCGAGCTGGCCTGCACGAATAGCTGCTTCGTAACCACCAGGACCGCCGCCGATGACGACTAAATCATAATTGTCTTTCATAGTACGTTCCTATTTTTAATTGTATGTGTCATTTAAACTGGTTGTTATCTCGTTGATAGATCAGCGTTATCTACACTGAATAGTTAATACACTATATCTGTGAGATAGACTAACTTATCAATAGCAAGTCACCATTATTAAATTCATTTAAATACAGTTATCAGCGCATCAAGTACTCGCTGATTCATAAAAATCATTATCTATACCAAAGTTAAAAAGCTTGTATCAGCGGTTGCCAATACAAGCTTAAAAGCTTACAGGTCTAGTAGTAGCATTGCAGGGTCTTCGACCAACTCTTTGATAGTTACCAAGAACTGTACTGCTTCTTTACCATCAATCATACGATGGTCATAAGATAATGCTAAGTACATCATTGGTAAGATTTCAACTTTGCCGTCGACAGCCATTGGGCGGTCATTGATAGCATGCATACCTAGGATAGCAGTTTGTGGTGGGTTCAAGATAGGTGTTGACATCAATGAACCAAATACACCACCGTTAGAGATAGTGAACGTGCCACCAGTCATGTCTTCTAGACCAAGCTTACCTTGCTGTGCTTTACCGCCAAACTCACGGATTGTGCTTTCAACGTCAGCCATGCTCATGCGATCAGTATCACGTAGTACTGGAACAACCAAACCACGATCTGAAGATACTGCTACACCGATATCATAAAAACCATGATAAACAATGTCATCGCCATCTAGTGAAGCGTTTACTGCTGGGAAGCGTTTCAATGCTTCTGTCGCTGCTTTTACGAACAATGACATAAAGCCTAAACGTACGCCATGACGTTTTTCAAACTTCTCTTTGTACTTAGCGCGCATGTCCATCAATGGCTTCATGTTCACTTCGTTAAACGTCGTCAACATCGCTGTATCTTGTGATGCTGATAATAGACGCTCAGCAACACGCTTACGAAGACGAGTCATTGGAACACGTTTTTCAGTACGCTCGCCCATTGATTCAGCAACAGGACGGCCGCTATCAGACTTGATGCTGCTGTCTGATTTCAGTGTTGGGTTAGCCATATCAGTTTTGGTTACACGACCACCGCGGCCACTACCTTCAACTTCTTTAGGATCTACGCCTGACTCTTTTGCTGCTTTACGAACTGCTGGGCTTTGATCTTTATGATCAGCTTCGCCTTTCTTATCTGTTGCTTGAACAGGCTCGCCACCATCGGCAGCTTGTTTTGCTTGAACTGGCGCAGCTGGTTGGTCTGGATCTACTGCTGGCGCTTCTTCTGCGCTAGCACCAGCACTTGCACCGGCTTCAAACTGAGCGATAAGCTCATCAGACAATACAGTATCGTCAACTTGCTTTACGATTTTGGTCAATACACCATCATCAGGTGCCACAACTTCTAATACAACTTTATCAGTTTCAATTTCAGCCAATAGGTCATCACGATTAACTTGTTGACCTTCAGTGACGTGCCACTCAACGATTGTGCCATCGGCAACCGATTCTGGAAAAACGGGGGCTTTGATGTCAGCCATCGATATACTCCTTAGATTTGGATATTCATACTTATTATTAAGTCGTGATAGGCAGTCAGTAATTTTCTAATAACTTTGCTCATATTTTATTAAAAAGCACTGACTGTCATCGCCTGATTCATCTATCTTCTATAATCTTTTGATTAGACAAGGTGTTACTGAGCTAATTCATCAACACTTATGCCAAGGCCACCAGCAATGAGTGCTTGCTGTTGTTGAGCGTGTAGTTTTGGCGATCCTGTTGCAGGGGCTGCACTAGGAGGACGCGCTACTGGCTCCATGACTTTTGCTTTGGTTGGATGCGGTACGACAATACGGAACATATGCGGTGCTAAGTAGTACCAAGCGCCTTGGTTCAATGGCTCTTCTTGCGTCCATACGATTTCAGTTAGGTTACTGTACTTCTCGATTTCAGCGATTAAGCGAGTCTCTGGCAATGGGTACAATTGCTCAATACGAACGATAGCCACATGATCAAGACCTAATGCGCGGCGCTGCTCTAACAAATCATAATAAACCTTACCACCACACAGAACCATACGAGTCACTTTATCTGCGTTATGATCATCCATTTCTGGCAATACCGTCTCAAACTTACCGTTAGCAAGCTCTTCTAGGTTAGAAGTCGCTAGCTTATGACGTAATAAGCTCTTTGGTGACATAACAATCAACGGCTTACGAATAGGACGTACTGCCTGACGACGTAATGCATGATAAATTTGCGCAGGAGTCGTTGGCGTAATGACCTGCATATTGTCTTCAGCACATAACTGTAAGAAACGCTCTAGACGTGCAGATGAATGCTCAGGACCTTGACCTTCGAAACCATGTGGTAACAACATCGTCAAACCACAAACACGCTGCCACTTGGTTTCACCACTTGAGATAAACTGGTCAATCACAACCTGAGCACCGTTAACGAAATCACCAAACTGTGCTTCCCAAACGATTAATGCGTTCGGTACAGTGGTTGCGTAACCATATTCAAAGGCTAGTACCGCTTCTTCTGACAACAATGAGTTGTAAGTAGCAAAGCGTGCTTGGTTCTCACTTAAATGAGACAACGGCACATACATGCTGCCATCATTGACATTGTATATTTCGCTGTGACGATGTGAGAAAGTACCACGGCCTACATCTTCACCAGTAATACGTACTAATACGCCATCGTTATCGACCAATGATGCATAAGCCAATGTCTCAGCTGCACCCCAGTTAAGAGGCTCTTCGCCAGTTTGCATCGCTAGACGCTGCTCAACGACTTTTTGAACCTGACGTTGTAACTTGTAGCCTTCTGGCATTTCGGCCATACGGCGTCCATAACCTTTGAGCTTTTCGATATCAACACTGGTATCCCAGTCATCAACCAAGTCATGACCTAGATAAGGTTTCCAATCTACGAACAACTGCTCGTTAGGCTCTTGAACCAATGAGCTAACAACATAATCACCACGGTCTAATGACTCACGATAATCATCTTCGTACTGTTTTTCTTCTTCGGCATTCAAGATACCTTCTGCGATAAGCTTTTGTGCATAGAGAGTACGAGTAGTTGGAAGCTTCTTAATAACAGCATACATCAATGGCTGAGTTGCAGATGGCTCATCTGCTTCATTATGACCATTACGGCGATAGCAGAACAAATCAATGATGATGTCTTTGTCAAACTTATGGCGATAATCTAATGCTAACTGAGCAGCAAATACGACTGCTTCAGGATCATCACCGTTTACATGTAGGATAGGAGCATGAACCATCTTGGCAACGTCAGTACAATATTCAGTTGAACGAACATCTTCTTGACGGCTAGTAGTAAAGCCAACTTGGTTATTGATCACGATATGCACAGTACCGCCAGTGGTATAAGCACGGGTCTGTGACATCTGGAAGGTTTCTTGGACCACACCTTGACCAGCGAAAGCAGCATCACCATGAATCACGATAGGTAATACTGAATTACCACCAGTATTATCTAGTAGTGGCTGATCGTTACGGCGTACTTGACGGGCACGTACTGAGCCTTGTAGTACTGGCGCGACAATTTCAAGATGCGATGGGTTAAATGCTAAAGCCAAATGCGCTTCGCCACCTGGTGTCATCACATTAGATGAGAAACCGTTGTGGTATTTAACGTCACCTGAGCCTTTTTCTGGCTGTACTTTACCATCAAACTCATCAAACAAGTCTGCAGGGTTTTTACCTAAGATGTTGACTAGTAGGTTTAGACGGCCACGGTGAGCCATACCAATGACCATTTCTTTTGTGCCATAACCACCAGCACGTTGAATGATTTCATTGATAGCAGGAATGAAGCTCTCACCACCTTCCAAACCAAAACGCTTAACACCCGTATATTTACGAGCAAGGTATTTTTCTAGACCTTCAGCAGCGGTTAAGCGCTCAAGAATAGATAAACGTTTTTCTTTGTCGAATTTGATATAGCCTAGATTGGTTTCTAGGTATTCTTCCATCCAGCGTTTTTCGGTACTGGTGGTAACGTGCATATACTCGACACCGATATGGCCACAGTAAACACGTTCCATGATTTCGATGATTTCGCGCAATGTCGCTTCATCTTTACCAATAACTAAATCATTGGTTGGGAATACGGTATCGAGATCAGCTTCTGACAAATTATGATAAGCAAGCGTCAAATCTTCTACTTCTGCACGTGGATGCAGATCTAAAGGATCAAGCTTGGCACGGCGATGACCGCGACGACGGTATGCTGAGATTAATTGCTGTACGCCCATCTGCTTAGGATCACAGTTGGCAGAGCTGCTAGAGTCGGTATCAGTACTGCTACTCTTATTTGCCGTTTGATTACGAGCAAGTAGTAAGAACTGATCTTTGATAGCGTTATGCTGAGCATCGTTCTGCGACTTATACTGTTCAAAGTACGTTTGCCAGTCAGTATCAACACTATCAGGGTCTGTTAGGTATTGCTCGTAAAGAGCTTCTATATAGTTGGCGTTATCGGCAGCCAGTTCGGTATGTACTTGGCCAGATTTTTCTTTGGTTATACTATTCATAATAATCGTCTATTTGATAGATAAATGAATGGAATCGTGCTTATTATTGTGTCAGTCGTTGTATGCTCAGGTAGTTAGACAATGTGTCATATCCTGTTAAATACTATTCGATAAAACACTTTTATCCCTAAGTATTGCCATCACCATAGAATATTGCTGTCAGTGTCTACAAGAGCAAGTGATGCTAAATAGTGGTAACAAGTCTTATTGCAATACCCGTCTAAAAATAAAACTATTTGTGAACGCTCAGTTTTCTTATCTAGCTCGTTTCACAACATTAATTTATATATACTTCTTTGAGTCATAACCAATCCATTAACGATAAGCTATTAATAGATAATTATATTTTCAGCTAACCTATAAACTGGTTATTAATGCTGAATTACCCTAAATTTGCTGATAAACCCTGCCTTTTCAGACAGACATACATTGCTGTATAGATTATCATGCCCATTTTTTGCGACATAGTTTGTTTGTTCAATACTAGGTATTTATGTAATGAATATCTATCATCAATTATAAACGCATAATCATTGTGCGCATAGTATTTTAGCCCGATAATGTCACAATGTGTTCAAACGGCACATATTTAGCGCTGAAAAAGACGCTTTAACCATCTCATTAAATACCAAATACAATTATAACAAAATTCGACTGTGTCTATATTCGATTATATAGGGTGATTGTCTATATATTATTTCTTCTTACATACAACCAACGTATTGACCATACAGTTTTACTCATAAATTATTTAATACCTATTTTTTAATAGGCTAAATTTACCGTATTCTTTAAACAACAAGCCAACTATAAAAAGTAGTAAACCTATATATCAGCTTTTTAACTAACAAAAACACCACCTAATATATAGGTGGTGTTTTTCGTATAGTAATTATAAAGATCAATTACTTATGCTTAACCAGCTTGGTCAATCAACATATTACGTAAGTGACCGATCGCTTTGGTTGGATTCAAGCCTTTTGGACAAACTGATACACAGTTCATGATACCGCGGCAACGGAACAAGCTAAACGGATCGTCTAAGCGAGCTAAACGTGCTTGAGTATCACCGTCACGACTATCAGCAACGAAGCGATAAGCATGCAGTAACGCTGATGGACCTAGGAACTTATCAGGGTTCCACCAGAAAGATGGGCAACTGGTTGAACAACAAGCACATAGGATACATTCGTATAGACCGTTCAGTTTTTCACGCTGTTCAGGTGACTGTAAACGCTCAGTTGGCGGTGCTGGCTGATCATTGATTAAGTACGGATGCACTTTTTCATACTGCTCATAGAACTGGTTCATATCGACAACCAAATCACGAACCACTGGCAAACCAGGTAGCGGACGAACCGTTACTTTTTCTGGTAGCGTGTTCATGTTGATTAGACATGCCAAACCGTTTTTACCATTAATGTTCATGCCGTCAGAGCCACAAATACCTTCACGGCAAGAGCGACGGAAAGTAAGCGTTTCATCTTCTTTCTTTAGGCGTAATAGTACGTCAAGCAACATACGATCTGAATCAAGTAGCTCAATCGTATAAGTTTGCATGCGTGGCGCTGCGTCCAGATCAGGATCGTAGCGATAGATTTCGATGGTGCGAGTACCTCGGCTCATAATGCTAAACTCCACACGTAGGTGATGGCGGGCATACAAAGATTGCAACATATTTGCGCTAGCTATTAATCAGTACTGATAACCAGTATCGGATACCAATTAATAGCGTAGTAACGCTGGCATGAGCATGTAGCTGGCGGTCACCTTTTTAATAAATTAATAAGGGATAAAACGTTAACACTGCTGTTATCTATCAACTATATATAAAGTATGCAGTCTAGAATTAGTAGACGCGGACTTTTGGTTCGATATAATCAACAGTTAATGGCACTTTACGTACTGGCTTATAAATGATGCGATTGCCTTCAGAGTACCATAAAGTATGCTTCATCCAATCGTGGTCATTACGGCCGTTAGGTGCGTAATCATCATCTTCTGGACGATCATAGTCAGATACACTGTGTGCGCCGCGGCTTTCATGACGCTTAGCTGCAGATATCATTGTCGCTTTTGCTACTTCATACAAGTTAGCAACTTCGAATGCTTCAATACGTGCTGTGTTGAACACTTGTGATTTATCGCCAAGATGAATCTTGTCGATTTTTTCACCTAGCGCTAAAATTTTCTCAACGCCTTCGTCCATCATCGCTTGCGTACGGAATACACTAGCGTGTTTTTGCATCGTAGCACGAATCTCATCAGCCACGTCTTGAGCGTTGTAGCCTTCAGTAGACTGTTGCAGTTTGTCTAAACGCTTCACTGTAAAATCAAGTACACGTGGATCAAGTGGCTTGTAGTTATGATCTGCATGATGGAACTCATCAACAATATGCTTACCAGCTGCGCGGCCAAATACCAATAGATCTAGTAGAGAGTTCGTACCCAGACGGTTAGCACCATGTACACTGACACAAGCGCACTCACCGATTGCATAAAGACCTTTAACCACATTGCCTTTAGCATATAAACCGTCCTCATCAGTACCTGCTTCTAGATCCGGTACAATCACTTGACCATGGATAGTGGTTGGAATACCGCCCATCATGTAGTGAATGGTTGGGATTACTGGAATTGGCTCTTTAGTGATGTCAACGTTGGCGAAGTTTTTACCAATCTCAAATACTGATGGTAGACGCTTCATGATGGTCTCAACACCTAGATGCGTCATATCCATTACAATATGGTCAGCATTAGGACCACAACCACGGCCTTCTTTGATTTCTTGGTCCATTGAGCGCGATACGAGATCACGTGGTGCCAAGTCTTTCACGGTTGGTGCATAACGCTCCATGAACGCTTCACCATCTTTGTTACGCAAGATAGCGCCTTCACCGCGGCAACCTTCAGTCAATAGTACACCAGCACCATGAACACCAGTTGGGTGGAACTGCCAGAACTCCATATCCTGCAACGGTATACCAGCACGTACTGCCATGCCAATACCGTCACCAGTATTGATATAAGCATTGGTAGAAGCGGCGAAGATACGACCAGCACCACCTGTCGCTAGGACAGTAATTGGTGACTGGAATACTGCAATCGTACCCGTCTCTTGCTCAAGCGCGACGACACCGTTGATGTTACCCGCTTCGTCTTTGATCAAATCAAGCGCGATCCACTCGATAAAGAACTCAGTGCCCTGCTCTAGGTTTTTCTGATATAGCGTATGTAGTAGTGCATGACCTGTACGGTCAGCAGCGGCACAAGCACGTTGTACTGCTTTTTCGCCATAGTTAGATGTATGACCACCGAACGGACGCTGATAAATCGTACCATCTTCGTTACGGTCAAACGGCATGCCCATGTGCTCAAGCTCATAGACTACTTTTGGCGCTTCACGGCACATATATTCGATAGCGTCTTGGTCACCTAACCAATCTGACCCTTTAACTGTATCATAGAAGTGAAAATGCCAGTTGTCATTGCTCATGTTGCCCAAACTTGCACCGATACCACCCTGAGCGGCAACTGTGTGCGAACGCGTTGGGAATACTTTGGTAAGGACTGCAACCTTCATGCCTGCTTCCGCTAAATGCAATGAAGCACGCATACCTGAGCCGCCGCCACCAACGATAACTGCATCGTAGTTTAGGGTCTTGATATTACTAATGGTATTGTCTTGTCTAGTTGCCATTACGGTTTTCCTAATGCCTGTTAATGCTTGAAAGTAAATCAAAGACTGTTTAAGACATCTCTATTACAGCTATAAAGGCTTACTATTTGGCCATTTCATACGCTTATAAAATAAAGACTCTCAATAATCATTAACCACTTAATTTGCATATCTATCGTTATACTGAACTAAGCCTACTCAACTATAATCAGATTAGCTGATCAGTAATGCCAGTCCAATGCTATGACTATTCTTGGCTATCAACGGATGACTCTAAAGTACCTTACCAACTAATGTATCAGTTGGATGCATCCGTCGTTATATATAGATATCAGAGCTTTTTATGAGATGGTTAAACGGCAGCGATACCGAAACCGTTACCCCAAAAAATCATGATGCCCCAAAATAGAAATACTAAAATAGCGATAATCATCAATGACTGTAGTACTAAACGTAAACCTGCTGCGCTTGAGCCCAGTTTGCCTGTTGTAATATAGTCAGTAAATACTGTCCACATCCCAACCCAAGCATGACCAGCTAGTGCAAGTACTGCAACCAAGCTGAATAGACGCATTGGTAGGCTGGTCATAAATGATGACCATTCAACAAAAGTGACATCGCCATGGGTCAAAAAGAAGCCCAGCAATACCACACTATAAACGGCTAAAACAACAGCACTAATACGCTGAATAATCCAATCACGTGAGCCTGAACCTGTCAGACCAGTAGCACTTTTGATTCCTGAATCATTTTTTATCATTAGAACATCACCCATACAAATGACGCGACAACTAAAATCGCTGCAATCACAAAACTGACCATAGAGGCAGTGCGGCCAGATTTTAGCTCTTCGTTCATGCCCATATCAGCAAATAAATGTTTGATACCCATTACAAAATGATATGCAATGGCAGCAACAAATATCCATGCTAAAAAGCGCACAAGTACGTTGTCAAATACGGTCGCAAAACTCTCAGGCGATGCCAATGAGTTCTGTAGTATCCATAACATGACAGGAATCAATAAAAATAAAATAATGCCAGAGATACGATGCAAGATAGAGGCGATCGCGATCGGTGAGCGATTAACGCTAATCACTTGGCTTAAAGGCAGATCAATAGGTCGGTTGCTTTTCACAGCGGGCATCCTTTTGCGGTTATACTCCTGTATCTGCTATCAACGCCTGACATAAATAGTGCCAATTGAGCATTGAGCAACACACGAGACGAATAAAGTAAGGAAGAGCTAGCTGACTTCGTTTAGTTTGCGCTAAATATGAAGAAAGGATTATGTATATAAAGGTATTGATAGACTGTTCAATGTCGCTTGTCGAATCGACAGGCCTATCAAACAACCTATCTATTATACAACAAAGAAAATAAACATGAGTAACATCGACTAACCAGTCTATTTTAGAGGTCGTATGAATAGTAAGACAACGTTACTATGTCTTCTATATCAGAGCAGACCTTATATTAGGCACTTGAAATCTTGTGCTAAACAAATAAAAAAGATTGGTTAAGAAGAAAGTTCAAACCATAGAATGCGGTTTGGTCTATCGTAACACCAGACAATCGTAAATAAGCATGAATAGAAGACGCTCTGAACGACACTATAACATGGTCATTTATTAATTCGCGCAAAGCTAGTGCCAGTTAATTCCTACAATTATAAAATGCCTGAGCAATAATTACAAATTTATCCATTCAGTAAGAATATATACATATTTAATCAATAAATGAATGAATAAGGATAATCCTGGTTTTAACAGTGATTATTATGACAAACTTTAATCCGCTTACTAGGCATAGTCTGCCAGTTTTTGGTGTCATTATTTATGAGTTTTGTCTCTAAAATATATTTAGAAACCCAAAATATTGGCTCGATAATGCTGCTATAAACTTGCTCAAAAACAGAGGGATTTTAAGCAAAATAACCTGACAGACATATTTTGATACAAAAATTACAGCGAATAACTACCGCCACACCGCGCCAATTGGACACATGGTCCATAAAAGTTTTTTCAAATCATCAAGAATTGCTGCTAATATACCCTGCGTACTAAATGAGTTGAATGCACTTTTACCGTTCAACCGACAATGACGCGAGGGTATGCGTCTGTAGTAATTTATTCTAACAAGTCAAACCAATGGAGAGCAATTTATGGCTGATACTAATGCCAAACTAACCGTGAATGGTGAAGAATACGAACTTCCTATTATTAAAGGTACTTTAGGGCGCCCAGTTATCGATATTGCTGCTTTACAAGAATCAGGATTTTGGTCTTATGACCCTGGTTTTAAAGTAACTGCTCCAGTTGAATCAAAGATTACTTATATTGATGGTGGCAAAGGCGAGTTATTACACCGCGGCTACCCTATCGACGAGCTAGCGAACAACGCTGAATACCTAGAAGTTGCTTATGCACTTTTACATGGTGACCTACCTACTGCTGAGCAAAAAGCAGATTTTTTTGAAAAAATCCGCGAGCATACTGCTGTTCATGATCAATTGCGTAAGTTCTTTGAAGGCTTCCGCCGTGACGCGCATCCAATGGCTATCATGGTTGGTGTCGTTGGTGCCTTATCAGCGTTCTATCATGAAGACCTAGACGTAAGCAATGAAGAACATCGCGAAATCACAGCGATTCGTTTGATTGCTAAGATGCCTACGCTTGCTGCGATGAGTTATAAATACTCACAAGGCGAACCGTTCATGTATCCGCGTAATGACTTTAACTACGCAGAAAACTTCTTATACATGATGTTTGCAACGCCTGCTGACGTAGACTACGAGAAAAACGACGTTATCACTCGCGCAATGGACAAAATCTTTACTTTGCATGCTGACCATGAGCAAAACGCTTCTACGTCAACGGTACGTTTAGCTGGTTCTACTGGTGCAAACCCTTATGCATGTATCGCTGCTGGTATTGCAGCCCTTTGGGGACCATCACATGGCGGCGCGAACGAAGCTGTTCTTGAGATGCTAGACGAAATCGGTACTGTTGAGAACGTGCCTGAGTTCATGGAAAAAGTGAAGAGCCGTGAAGTGAAGCTAATGGGCTTTGGTCACCGTGTTTACAAAAACTTCGATCCACGCGCTCAAGTAATGAAAGAGACTTGTGATGAAGTACTAGAAGCACTAGGTATCAACGATCCTAAGCTTGAATTGGCAATGGCACTAGAGAAAATTGCGTTAGAAGATCCGTTCTTCATCGAGCGTAACTTATATCCAAACGTTGATTTCTACTCTGGTATCATTTTGAAAGCTATCGGTATCCCAACGTCTATGTTTACCGTAATCTTTGCATTGGCTCGTACTTCAGGTTGGATCAGCCATTGGTTAGAAATGCACAGTGCACCGTTCAAAATCGGTCGTCCACGTCAGTTATACACTGGTGAAACGCGCCGTGATTTTGTAAAAGTCGAAGATCGCAAGTAAGCAAAAATAATATTTATCCAATAAAAAATCCCGCCATCGTGCGGGATTTTTTATTGTCTTAACTCTCGTTATTTAATATTGATTGTTTTATGAGAAATGATGAATTCAATCAGTTCATAAAAATATAGTCAATTATTGAAACTCTTTTAACGTTTGCTCATATTTGGCAATCTGCTCATCGTATCCTTCGATAGTTTCATTAAATTTAGCCATTAAAGCTTCAAACTCTTGTTGCTGCTTCTGTTTCATTTGCTGCATATCAACCACTTGTTGAGCTTCTATTTGTTCCCATACCTGATGCTGAATAATTAAACGGGCAAGTGCCGGACTTTTTGCACTTACTCTGCCAGCAATCTCTGCATGCTCAAATAACTGAGGAACCAAGGTCGCCATATTGATTAATGTATCAGAATCCTCTGCGCTCAGCGGTGTTGTCACTGGTTGATATAAGGCATTCATGGTTTGCTGATAGCGTTCTATAATTTGGTCCTCGGTCAACATAACAGGTTTACGCGGCTCAAGACTGATACGTTTTAAAACCATTAAGTCACGCTCACCAACTTCAGTGCTAGTATTGACATCAACCTCTGCATCTACATTTGGATTGCTGTTTATCGGGGCGATATCGATATTCGATGACACCACTTCTTCAGAACTGGTAGCGGTAGTATTTGCGTTAGGATCGGTATTATCGGTCGCTACTTCGTTATTACTATCTGTATTTTCACTATTATTAGTATTCAGTAATAATAGTTCCTCACTGTCTGACGCATCTGCCGCTTGCAATGACTCATACTCTGCTTGCAATCGTCTCTGTAAACTTTGCGCCTGTGCGACATATATCGGCTGAAATTGCTTTATGCGCGCAGCAGCTGAGTCACTTTTTGGCATAGGCTGACTGTCTTCTACGCTTGTTTTTTCACTGGTTTGACTGTCATCAGCTACAGGCGATGTGTCAGACTGCTGACAGCCTGTCAAAAACAATACTCCTGACAGTGCGGCTAAAAGCAAAGTCGGTGGGTAGCGGGTATCAACATTAGGCTTTACTGACAAAAATTTAAACATGAGAGTGCATATCCTTTGGTAAAGCAAAATTATTAAAGGGTAAATTACAATTACGGTTCATTGTTTTTTGATTTTTAGCAATACAATTAACTGTTAAATCGTCCAATATAGTTATCCAGTATTCATTCAACTGACCTGTATCTCAATTGCTATATAGTTTAATCGTTCTATAGCTCGGTTAGGACTTCTCATAAGCCAAGCTTACTATTACTTTTAAAAACTAGAGGACTGATAGATCATCAGTATTTTTTGCCTTAACAATAGACTGCACCGTCAAAAATGGAATACAAGCTTCCCACTCTTGGCAGTTCTGACCACGCTGACGACGTACAAAATAGTCTTGAACCATGCGTGCCTGCTGCTCAATACCATACTTAAAAAATGATTTGCCTGTTTCTAACACGTAGTCATATTTTCGGTTGATAATCGCTCCGCGTACAACCTTTAAGCCTTTCTGTAGCTGCCATACGTGCGTTAGCTCATGTATAAGCCAGCTTTGTTTGCTCAGTGGAGCTTTGCTAAAATCCGTAATCCAATCAACTGAATTAAAGTAAATATTGCCATTAGGACTAACGGCATAATGTTTTAGTACCCACCATGCTGTCTTCAATTGCACTTCGTCGAGTTTGATGCTGTCACCAAATACTGAATGCGCCAATGCTATCTCGCCAGCTGTCAGATAACGTGACTGCTGCTTGCCCGTATCACTACGCAAGTAACGATTGAATAAGCGTTTAAGAGTCGGTTCAGACATCGTTAATGCAATACCTTATATTTGATAAGCCATTTTTAGTGTTTAATAGTTAACAGTCGCAATTGGCCAACTTTTCCCATCGATACGGTAGAACTGTTAATAGTAGAGCCGTTAATATAGATGAATGATGAAAACTAAAGTGCTCGGGACACAAGCTATACGCTTAGTTAGCTTTCATTAACATATTTTTGCGTTAATCTAGCGCGTATGACTTATAACAAGTACCCTCCTTATAAACTAGCCTACTTCTACTGCTAATGTCTAATACTCATTGCTATTATAAAATTGCTGCGAAAATCATGCCAAACGTATACGAGTGTTAAAATCCAATGAGAATGGTGAAGTTAGCCTAGTATGCTGTTATTTGGATTTAACTATAGAGACCTTGCCGTTACTACTTTTGCAACTAATAGATAGCTTTTTCATTTTTCGATAGAGAGTCTTATGTCACCTAACTTCCATGCCGATACCCCACTTGCTCAGCGTATGCGCCCCACTTCTCTTACCGATATCATTGGTCAAGAGCATTTGCTGGCAGCTGGTGCACCGTTACGACGCTTAGTAGAGCAAGGGCATCTGCCATCTATTATCCTGCACGGTGAAGCAGGTATTGGCAAAACAACCATTGCGATGTTGTTAGCCGATGCCGTGAATAGACCTTTTCACGCGCTCTCCGCGTTAAATACTGGAGTCAAACAGTTACGCGAAGTCCTAGATAATAAAGATTCGTTGGCATTTGAATCACCTGTGGTCTTTATTGATGAGATTCATCGCTTTAATAAAGCTCAACAAGATGCACTTTTGGGCGCGGTAGAGTCTGGGGACATTACTTTGATTGGTGCTACCACTGAAAACCCATCATTTAGTGTCAATAACGCTCTACTATCACGTTGCCAAGTATATCGTTTAGAGCCGTTAACACCTGAGCAGATAAGTACCGTGCTGCAACGAGCACTCTCGGAAGACAATATACTCAAAAGGTTGACCGTCGATTTACAAGCAAAAGATACCATTAGTCAATTGGCCCACGGTGATGCACGAAAGGCGCTAAACTTATTAGAGTTAGCCATTCAGACTGCTGATGCTAAGCAGTCGCCAGTGATTATCGATGATGAATTGGTCAGCCGAGTGGCACAGACTGCTTTGGTAAGATATGACAAAGATGGTGAGCAGCATTACGATATTATCTCAGCGATGATAAAGTCCGTCCGTGGCTCAGATCCGGATGCAGCATTGTATTGGATGGCACGTATGCTCGTCGGCGGTGAGCCTGCTGATTTTATTGCGCGGCGCTTGGTGATTTTGGCCAGTGAAGATATTGGTAATGCCAATCCTAATGCTTTACTCCTAGCTGATGCAGCATTGCGTAGTGTGCAATCTATTGGTATGCCAGAAGCGCGTATTATTTTAGGTCAAGTTGTGGTGTATCTAGCGACCAGTGCCAAAAGTAATAGCACTTATAAAGCGATCAATGCTGCGATGGCGTTGGCTGAAAAAGATGCCTCACCTGTACCGCTACACTTGCGCAATGGCGTGACCAAACTGATGCGTAGTCAAGGCTACGGTCAAGGTTATGCTTACCCGCACGATTATCCCAACCATTACTATCCTCAAAGCTACTTACCAGATAATTTGGTTAATACCAGTTTCTACGAGTTTGCAGATAATCAGCGTGAGCAGCACAGTAAGCAATTTATGGATTGGTTAAAAAACCAAGCAGCGAGCAATGATTAACTGCGATATAGATTAAATAGATTAAATAGATTAAATAGATTAATAAAAATATAACGCCTAGATTTATGAGCCAGTTTTAATGTTCATTGATAATATTTATGACTATTTTTGACATACTGAACGATATAGTGGGAAGATGGCGCAGCACGTGACGCTGAAAAGCGTTAAAATAACCTCATAATGATATATACAGGCAATTAAGCGAGTCACTTTTATATCAAATGATATTGCTTATAGCGCGATTTACTTGACCGTAGTAGCGCTTTGCTTGACCGTAACAGCGCTTTGTATTATCTACTGCTACAATAAGCAGATAGAGCCCTATATTCCAAATGACATCTATTTATAAATAATAAAATATTGAGATTTACTATGAGTTTAAATGCAATCCCTGAGATTATCGAAGACATTCGTGCTGGAAAAATGGTCATCTTGATGGATGATGAAGACCGCGAAAATGAAGGTGATATCATCATGGCAGCGACGCATGTGCGCCCTGAAGATATTAACTTTATGATTACTCACGCGCGTGGTCTTGTTTGTTTGACCTTATCACAAGCACGTTGCCAGCAATTGGCACTGCCACTAATGTCAGATCGTAACGAGGCAAAGTTTAGCACCAACTTTACTGTTTCAATTGAAGCGGCTGAAGGCGTCACTACGGGTATTTCTGCTGGTGATCGTGCACGTACTATTCAGGCAGCGGTATCTTCATCAGCAAAGCCTGAAGACATCGTTCAGCCTGGACATATTTTTCCAATTATGGCCCAAAACGGTGGTGTTCTTCACCGTGCAGGCCATACAGAAGCGGGTTGTGATTTAGCACGTTTAGCAGGTCTAGAGCCTGCAGCGGTGATTGTAGAGATTATCAATGCAGATGGTACGATGGCGCGCCGTGACGACCTTGAAATATTTGCAAAAGAGCATGACATCAAGATAGGCACGATTGCTGACCTTATCAATTATCGTATCGCTAATGAGCAAACGGTAGAAGAAATTGAGTCACATCCGTTTGAAACTGAACACGGTACTTTTACGCTACATCGCTTCCGTGAGTTTGGCGCTGAAGAAACACATTTAGCCTTGGTAAAAGGTGATGTTAGCGCAGGCGTCAGCACTGTACGCGTGCATGGCTTCCACCCATTACGCGATTTGTTTGCAGCTAAAAACGATATGACTGGCCGTAGTGGCTGGAGCGTACAGTCAGCACTAGAAGAAATCAGTGCTTCAGATCGCGGTGTGCTGGTATGGATTGGTAGCAATCAGCCAGCTGATTTGGGAGATGCGTTGGACAAAGCCGCAGACAACGAGTCTCAATCAACCATCACGCAACAGCCATATCGTAGTATCGGCGTTGGTGCACAGATATTACGTCATTTAGGTGTCCGTGATATGCGCTTATTATCATCACCAATGAAGTTTTTTGCATTGTCAGGTTTTGATCTAAACGTGGTTGATTTTGTTCATGCACCGCAGCAAGACTAAAAACTGTTTAAGAGTTTAGTTGCAGAATGAGTGATAAAAAAGGCACGCTAACATTATGTTAGCGTGCCTTTTTTTGTTTTTAGATTTTAATTCAAGATAGCTTTTTTGAAAAAATAAACCATCGACTCATATAGAAACCGACCTAAAGCTCAGGCGTATGACCAAACTCGGCTTCTAATGCTAGCAGCTGTCGACGCTCTGCTGCTGTCCATGGCAATTTACCTTTACCATCACTATCCAGACGTACTACGACTGCTTCTGCCATAGCAACGATTGTTTCTTGTGCGGTACTATAGTAACTATATTCCATCGCCATACTCGTATTGCCTAAACGCTTACAACGAACTCCTAATAATAATGTATCAGGATAGGTAACTGGGCGTAAATACTGACAGCTAGACTGGGCTAAAACCGTGACCATACTACCATCAAACATACCTAGCGCATGCAGATAACTAATACGTGCTGACTCAGCGTAACGATAGTAAACCACATTGTTCAGGTGATTGAAGGCATCCATCTCTCCCCACTGGATAGGTTGATGATGAATAACGGGATAATGAGCTAGTAATTCAGGGCGGTGTTCGTTTGCTACACCAAACATAGATGCTGATTTTTCATTAGAATGGGTCATTGCTTACCTTACGTTTTATATTTTCTGTATTAACTATTGTGACTAGCTTTCGTTAGCGTTGCGGCTTGTCTAAAATTTCTGTCGTCAATAATGGCGTTGGTTTGGGTGCATGAGCAATCAACTGATTTAGCCATACAATTACTTCTGGTATGTCACTTGGTGCTTTCATTGTCTCAAGATTACTTTGACCATCGATTCGTTTTTTATCGGCTTGTACAATGCCAATCGCGCCAGCTTGTGCTGACTTTTTATTGTCGCTAGTTGAGGCCTTAGGCACCAACGTTTTTAACTGTTTACGTGCTTGCGCCAAATAGCTAACAAGTTGATCTTGCTTACGCATATTGCTGGCTTGGCTTGCTAAATTTAACGTCATGATGATTTCATGAATAGTGAGCTGACGACGCGTTAAATTTGTATCACTAGTCGCTGAAGTATCAGTGGCATTGGTTGCTTTAGGCTGCTGTTTATTTTCAATAGCTGCATCTACCAGCTCTCGACGCTGTAGATCCGTACCTTCATAACTGCCAAGACGCTCATGACTATGCAAAAACTCCTGAATGTTTTGAATCGCCAGATTTTGTATTTGCCATGGGCTTGGCTGCGAGCTTTGTGCTTGCAGACGCTCAATATCTTTTAGCAAACTTTGCTTGATAACGATGGTTAACGCAGGCGCAATCTCATTACTGCTTTGCGATAATTGCCAATGTAAACCCCGCAATAGCTCAATCGCGGCACTGTCATTGCTATCCGCCAACAGTCTATCAGCAGCTTTGATTTGGATACGCAATAGGTCCAACTGATTCTGAGCTTGGCTACTGGCTTTAACTCTAGGTTCTGGCAGCGTCTGCTGACTCATAGCAAATAGACGATCGTCCATTTCGTTTAGTCGACTGATTACTTGCTCATTGCTCTGCAAACGATCGTTGACACTATGCTGAAAGCGCTGCTGACTAATATATAACCACAATAATGCAGCGATCAGTAATAAGATAACCAGCCATTGCATCCGTAGCAGCAAAATATTTGCTTGCCGGCGCTGCTGAACAGTAGAAAGATCCTTAGATAAGGACTCAGAATTCATTGACATAAGGCAGTACCGTTATTGGTATAGATAAACATGTTTAAAGCAAATGAGAAGTTTTAGGTATTATATTTTGGAATTAATGGCTGAGAGAATCGTATCTGGCGACAAATCCTCTACTCGCCAGTAGCTCAACTGCTGTGCGTCAACCATATTGGCCAGACGCTCACCCAACACAACGTAAGAAAAATCTTTTAGCGTAAGCGAAAGCCGCTGTTCTATATCAGCCACTGCATCAGAATTTTGCTCTTTTTTTAACGTCTTCGATTGCTCGTCATTGACGATACTTGACCAATGCTCAAAAGCTGCCGCACTGCTGATGACGACAATTGGCTTTGGCTGCTGTGATGACGTAGTACTATGAGTAAGAAAATCTTGTTGCCATTGCTGATACTGAGCCATTGCATCGATAGGCATCGTACGCTCGTACCACGCAATACTATCGATATGTACACCGCGCGCCTGCAATGTATCAACCAATAATCGTCGTCCGCCAAGCCCGCGCCATATCAGCAATTTATCGCCTGCTTGTAAGCTATCAATTTCAGTCATTGCTAGCATGCCTTCGTTATTGGCAGTCTCAGGCTGAAGTATTTGATAGTCTGTTGTATTTATACGCACCTGACTGAACTCTGCCGCCGTTGCTTCACCAACCGCAACCAGAGGACTAGGTAATGATAAACCTTCTAGTAAACTATGTGCGTACTTGTCATTATCGTCTTTCGTTTTGTGTTTACGCTTTTCATGTTCAAGTGATTGCCAAACGGCTAACCCTGAAGCCGCTGCAGTTGGGCTAACGACAACAAGTGCTTTGTACGCCCCCGCCAACCACTGATGCATTAATGCAATATCTAGATCAGTTGTTGGTCGTGGTCGTAGCGTCAACATTGGCATCTCAATCACTACCAATCCTGCCGCTTGCAAATGCTGCGTCAACGGTGCTGCTCGCTCTACTGGGCGAGTATTGATGACAATTTGCGGCACAGCTTTTGACTTCTCATTAGCATAATTCTTATGAGAAGTTATGTATGTAGATTGAGTTGGCATTGATGACATCGATATACCATGACAAAAAAAGAATGAAAAAGGCTTAAGCCTACAAAAATGGCTGATGCTTAGATCAGCCTATCTTGCGGTTAATCAAACCTATAGCGACTGTACTTGTACTATTCAGGATGATAAATGGCTGACAAAATAGCGCCTGCGCCATCGGCAAGTAGCATTTCTGCGACATCGATACCTAGTTGATTGGCTTGGGCTTCTTGCTCGGCTTGCGACCCAACCAACGTAGCTCGTTTGTCTGCTTTCAACAATTCGCTACCATCGGCCTGACCCACTCGACCGCGTAGCCACAGCACATTCCCGCTGTCGTTATTGCCATTATCACCATTGTTGTCATTATTAGCACTGGTTTCTTCAGCTGTCTGCAAAACTGCATAAGCTGCGATCGGTACTTGGCAGCCGCCCTCTAAATGACGGTTCAGAGCACGCTCAGCGATGAGTCGAATACGGGCTTTATCATCATTGAGTGGTGCAAGTAACTTGAGCACTTCTTCATCGCCTTCACGGCATTCGATTGCTAAAGCACCTTGCCCAACTGCAGGTAAGCAAGCTGCGATATCAAGCTCACCGCGTATTCTCTCGTCCAGCTCAATACGTTGCAAGCCGCTCGTTGCCAGAATAATGGCATCATACTCGCCAGCATCTAACTTGCCCAAACGAGTGCCGACGTTGCCGCGCAAGGTTTTGATTTGTAGGTCAGGTCGATAGGCTTTGATCTGGCATTGACGACGTAAACTTGACGTCCCAACGACCGAACCCTGTGGTAACTCGTCGATACTATTATAAGTATTAGACACAAAAGCATCCGTTGGTGAAGCACGTTTGCAATAGACACCTAATGTTAGGCCTTCAGGAAGCTGCATCGGTACATCTTTTAGCGAGTGCACTGCAATATCGGCTTGTTTGTCATACAGCGCTTGCTCAAGCTCTTTTACAAACAACCCTTTGCCTCCGATTTTGGCCAAAGGCGTGTCCAAAATCTTGTCACCTTTAGTGACAATTTTTAGTAAATTAATCGTCAGATTAGGATACAACGCCAATAAACGATCACGAATATGCTCAGCCTGCCATAGGGCTAAAGGACTTTGACGTGTAGCGATATTTAGAGTAGTCAAAACAGGTTGCTGCGGATTGCTCATAAAGGGCCTCAATAAGTTCGATACTAATACTATAGTGGCTATAGTCCCTATGTCAGTACTATTCATATTTATACTAAATAATATCGATATTACTCGATAGGGCAAGTTTGCCAAAGCATAGGTGACTCAAATTGTTAATGGTAGATGCTGACGCAAAAAAATACCCCTATTTAAGCATAAATAAGGGTTTGATGATATGGAATGATTGGTCGCTATCAGGACAGCCTATCACATGCTTTGGATTTTATCACGTAAGGCAGGTAAGTGACGACGACTGACCGCTAGCGTCTCATCAATACCTTTAAAACGTATCTGATACTGGCCTGCATCTAGAGTTTCTAAAAAGTCCAAATAACTAAGGTTGATGATGGCATTGCGATGTACTCGGAACAGACGATCATCAAACTCTTGCTCTAATTCTTTTAGCGTTTCATCAATCAATACCATGCCATCTTTGTGACGCACTTTGACGTATTTTTGATCTGCTGCAAAATAGTAGATATCTTTTAGCTTAATCAGTTCAACACCGCGATGCGTACGAGCAGCGATATGTTCACGTATCGGACGTGCTGTCGGGTCTTCAAGCTTGCGAATTTCGTTTAGTTGAGCGGCATTTAGGTTCTTTGCTTTGTTTAATGCCTCTAGTAGCTCATCTTTGTTTGCAGGTTTCAGCAAATAGCCAATTGCATTGGCTTTTAATGCTGCGATCGCATAATGGTCGTATGCCGTCACAAATATAATCGCTGGTGGATGCTCAAGTTTGGCAAGTTCTTGAGCACAGCGTACGCCGTCCATTTCAGGCATTCGGATATCTAATAATATAATATCTGGCTGCTGGGTTTTTACAGCGACGATGGCTTCTGCACCTGTTGTGGCCTGAGCAACGACTTCATGGCCTGACTCCTGTACAATTCTCACCAAGCGCTCACGCGCTAGGGGCTCATCATCACAAACTACGATACGCATGCAAACTCCCATCCAAGGACATACTTAATATTTTATTTAATAATATTACGGCTATATTAGCACTCATTATCAATCACTTAGAATATAAAATCTAAATTATTTAATAAAATTCTGACAAAAACCACCAGTTTTTATAGCGGACAATATACTCCTGCTATCGGTAGATTTTATATGGTGTAATTGTGTTTCACGGTAGTTATGATATTACTTATTCGTAATCATTATTTATCAAACATAAATTATGACGTCTATACATGGCGATGCAATAAGTATGCCAAATAGGCTTTTAAGAGTTGAAAAAATGGAGAAAGCTAATAAAGAACAGTAGGTTATAAACCGACGTCTTGTAGAGGATAGTCGATGATGGTGATAATTTGAGTGCTGGCTACCGAGCTTTGAATGTCAGCACTTTGACCAAAATGGGCACGCAAACGATCAGCTTGAATATAGAAATTCATATGCTGGCGCAAATCATGATTGATAATTAATGTCTTTTTGGGAAGCGCAACATCAATCATAATTTTAACTCGGTGTTGTTCCCACGTGACTTCGATATTAATGCAGATAGTTTCTGTCGTCATCTCTACCACATTGAGCAGTATTTTCTCTAGCACGCTTTGTAGCGTTAGTGCAGTGATAACCATGTCATACATGATATCTTCTTCAGGTAACGTCCAATTGACTTCGAGCTTGTCTGCTAAACGACTAGATTCGATTGCCAAATAATGCTCACAAAGATCAACCTCTTCTTCAAAGCTAATCTCGCGTGTACCACTAAAACTAGCACGGAATAGTGCAGAGACGTGCTGTAATAAGTCAGCAGCTTTAGGCGGGTTCGATTCGATTAGAGATACGAGTGTATTGATAGTATTAAAGAAAAAGTGCGGGGCCGTACGGGCTTTTATTAGATCATTTTGCGCAGTCAATTTATATTCAAAGGACAGCTTAAGTGCATTGAGCTCACGGTAGCTGCGCAAAAAATATAAGAGGAATACAGTGGTAAAACCGCCCGCCAACACTGTATTGAGCACGATATTTAATACAAACGTGCGACTATCATATGTTAGCCAACCGAAATTAATCATAGATAATGTGACTAACGCCATCGAAACTGCAGCAGCAAACATTAGTAACAATACAATCCGCATACTTACACTAAGAATACTGGCGTTTTTGAAGGCAGGGCGTAGGTAGTCAACTAAATACAGTGAGGGAATAACCGTCAGAGTGTTTTGAGTGAAGCTACGTACAAACTGAATCATGAAGTCTGACCAAGTGGCTAGACTATGGCGCTCCATTACCGTTAGGAACAAGGACCAAAAAAAGATATATGTCAGCCACTGCCAAGGCCTCATGATTTCCATGAGTTTAGGAATAAAAAACTCTAAGCGTGTAGCTAGTAAGGCAACCTCATCATTTGCTATACTCGAGTTCTTATTCTCTTGACTTGTCTTGTACCGATATGAACGCCAATTCTTCAAAACCTAGTAATCCTGAATCAAGTAAAAGTTCATCTGGCTCTGATTTTAGCACAGATGCTCCTATAACAAGTACCACAACGCAGACTACGCCTGCTAGTAGCCAAGGCCAACAAATGTGGGGCGGACGCTTCAGTGAGGCGACAGATAGCTTCGTTGCTGCCTTTACTGCCTCTGTGGGCTTTGACCAACGCTTTGCTCGTCACGATATTCAAGGCTCGATTGCGCATGCAACGATGCTAAAAGAATGTGATATTTTAACTGCCGATGAAGTTGCCACCATTATTGACGGCTTGCAGCAAGTATTGCGCGAGATTGAAGCAGGTGAGTTTAACTGGTCGATCGCTCTTGAAGACGTGCATATGAATGTAGAGTCGCGTCTGACTGATATTATAGGTGCCGTTGGTAAAAAGCTACACACTGGTCGTAGCCGTAACGATCAGGTAGCCACAGATATTCGCCTATGGTTGCGCGAAGAGACTGATAATATCATTGAGTTATTAGTACGTTTACAAAGTGGTTTGCTTGATTTGGCTGAGCAACATACTGATACTATCATGCCAGGCTTCACTCATTTGCAAACGGCACAGCCTGTTAGCTTTGGCCATCATGTGATGGCATGGTTTGAGATGTTGTATCGTGATACTGAGCGTCTTGTCGATGCACGTCGCCGTATCAATCAGATGCCACTTGGTAGCGCAGCGCTTGCTGGTACAACTTTCCCAATCGATCGTACCATTACTGCTAAATTGCTAGGTTTTGAAGGTATCTGTCAAAACTCACTCGATGCCGTTTCAGACCGTGACTTTGCGATTGAGTTCACTTCAGCGGCTTCTATCCTGATGATGCATATGTCACGCATGAGCGAAGAGATTATTCTTTGGATGTCAGCGCAGTTTAATTTTGTGCAGATACCAGACCGCTTCTGTACTGGCTCATCGATCATGCCGCAAAAGAAAAATCCTGACGTACCGGAGTTGGTACGTGGTAAAGCGGCACGTGTCTTTGGTCAGTTGATGACTTTGCTTAGCCTAATGAAGAGCCAGCCACTTGCCTACAACAAAGACAACCAAGAAGACAAAGAGCCTTTGTTTGATTGCGTTGATACGTTGACAGGTTCGCTGCTTGCCTTTGCTGATATGCTACCAAACATCACGCCAAACGTCGACGCCATGCGTGCTGCGACGATGAAAGGCTATGCGACTGCAACTGACTTGGCAGATTACTTAGTACGTCAAGGTGTGGCATTCCGTGACGCTCATGAAGTCGTTGGTAACGCTGTTGCTTTAGGCATCAAAGAGGGTGTTGATCTAAGTGATTTGTCATTGGCACAGCTACAGCAATTTAGCGATGCTATCGGTGAAGATGTCTTCGACTATCTAACGCTAGAAGGCTCATTAGCAGCTCGTGACCATTTAGGTGGCACTGCACCAAACCAAGTCAAGCAAGCGGTGGTCAATGGCCGTGCTCGCTTAAAAGCCTTTGCCTAATCAGTACTTTTGAATAAAAGCTAACCTGCTAATATAAATTTAACACCCGCTATCTACGCGGGTGTTTTTATTTGTCCTATGACCTTTACCGGTCTAGCCAATGTCATTTTCAAAATATCACTAGGGCGTGTCTTCAATTGGATAAGCCCTAAATAATAGTTACAATACCGCATCTATTGAGTCGATGCGAGAAATACAAGTTATGGCAAGAAAAGCATTAACAGATACGCTTTGGGATCAATTGCAAT
>Ga0208300_100461_pt1 | contig 29341 bp, 26 predicted proteins | sample 23_taG_FD_184096 | JGI IMG/M metagenome (GOLD analysis project Ga0208300, IMG submission 184096) | Marine viral communities from Cariaco Basin, Caribbean Sea - 23_WHOI_OMZ (SPAdes) (version 2) | ecosystem: Environmental > Aquatic > Marine > Oceanic | place: Caribbean Sea: Cariaco Basin...
CATGATTGATGCCTCCACCTGTCCTTTAAACCCGACTGGCCAACGTTGGCAGCTGCATGAGTGCAACCGCCCCACCTTGACCAGCAGATTGAATTGAAAACTCGCCTTGATGAGCCTTGACCACCGCCTGAACTACCGCCAGGCCTAAGCCGGTACCGTGAGATTTGGTGGTATAAAACGCTTCCATCATTTTTTGTGCCTGCTCGGGCTCAAAGCCGGGCCCGTTGTCCTGAACACGAATACTCAAATCGTTTGCCGAGGTGGCAAGGTGCAGAGTGACCTCGGTCGCGCCGGCTTCAAGACTGTTGTTAACCAAATTCGTGCAGGCTCCGACCAGGGCGTCGCGGTTACACATGAGGCTGCGGGTATCATCAGCTTCATTCATGACCGACACAGAAATACCTGCCTCAAGGCTCAAGCCATCGACAGCGGCGTCCAAAGCGCCAATCAAGGTTTTCACGGGCAACTCTTCGGCAAGCCGGGTTTCGCCTCTGGCGAAAATCAACATATCCCTGACTTGGTGCTCGAGATGGCTGAGCCGCGACATGAGCCGGTTCGCGCAACGCTGTCGCATGTCTTCATCAAGATCTGGTTGTCCCAGATGGCCACCGTACAGAATGGCCGCGGATAGTGGTGTACGAATCTGATGTGCCAGCGACGCCACCATTTTCCCCATAGCCGACAAGCGCTGGGCATGAGCCAGTTGCGACTGAAGTTGACGGGTTTCGGTAAGATCCGTCAGCAAAATAAGCTGGCCTGGCTGATTTTCCATGGTTCGGATCTCGATACTGACCCGGCGACCATCTTTCAGCGACACCTCATGGCCGTCGTCACTGCGTGGGGCAAAGCAGCGGTTGATCACATCAATCCAGCGCTCACCGTCCAGCGGCTCACCCAGAAGTGCCAGTGCAGCGGGATTGCACTGACTGACCACACCTCGTTCGTCCAAAACCACTACACCTGCTGGCAAGGCTTTCAATAAGGTGGAGAGGCGATCCGCGAGCTGTTCTTTTTCTTCCAGCTCTTGCTGACGCTGCCTCGACTCCTGAGAGAGCTCGCCCGACAATTGATTCACTCGAGATTCAAGCGTCCGATAGGAGTCCGTGATCTGTCGGGACATCTGGTTAAACAGTTCCAGCGCCGAACCCACCGCTTCGTTGTCCTGCTGAGGAAACAGCGATGTGACTTTATCGTTCGCATCAGCAGCCGCATTCGGAGCTGCTTCAGACTGCGCTGATTCGACGACAAACTGTACCTGACTCATAACTTCCCCCTGAGACCAGCCTTATGGCCAGAACACTCGGATGTACCATTTAGAGCCGATTAAGCCAGGAACGTGCCAAAACCTATTTTTCTATTTATTTCAATAGATAAGAGATTTAACGAAAAGGAAAGTGACGACTTTACGTCATTCAGAAGTGAAGGTGGCGCCAAAGGCATTCAAACCTTTGACACCCAAAGGAAGTAGAAATCAGGACTCGGTGGTGTCGTCCCGCAGGCCGTACTTGCGGACTTTTTCAACCAACGTTGTACGCCGGATACGGAGTTTCTCGGCGGCTCTTGCGACCACTCCCGAGGCTTCATCCAACGCTTGCTGAATAAGCTGGCGCTCAAGACTCGACAGATAGTCTTTCAGGTCGATGCCATTAACCGGAAGCAGCGCCGGAGAATCGAGCCCGACAAGCGCCGGAATGGCAGATGGCATGCCCGTTTCTTCTACCGGACGATTCTCGTCGTAATCGTCCACATAACGGAACTTCTTCGGCAGTTCTTGCACCCCGATCACGCCATAGGGATGCATAATCGCAAGCCGCTCCACCAGATTAGCCAATTCCCTGACATTGCCCGGCCAGTCATGGCGACAAAGACTCATGATCGCCGCCGAATTCATGCGCAGGGAACCGCGTTTCTCTTTTTCCATTCTGGAAATCAGCTCGTTGATCAACAACGGAAGATCTTCTACCCGTTCTCTTAACGCGGGCATTTCGATGGGAAATACGTTCAGGCGATAGTACAGGTCTTCGCGGAAGTCACCAGACTCGATCATGTCTTCAAGGTTTTTATGGGTCGCAGCAATAATACGAACATCCGCAGACTGGGTCCGGTTACTGCCCACTCTTTCAAAAGTTCGCTCCTGCAGCACCCGTAGAATCTTGACCTGCATATTGAGCGGCATATCACCGATCTCGTCGAGAAACAAGGTGCCACCCTCCGCGAGCTCGAAGCGGCCCACGCGAGACGTAATTGCGCCGGTAAAGGCACCCTTTTCATGACCAAAAAGTTCACTTTCCAACAATTCTGCGGGAATTGCACCGCAGTTGACCGGGACAAACGGCTTATCGCGACGGGAAGAGTGGTAATGGAGGTTGCGGGCGACCACCTCTTTGCCGGTACCGGACTCACCGGTAATCAGAACACTGACATCTTTATCCGCCACCTGCTCCATCAACTGGCGAACCTGTTGCACGCGCCGACTGGTGCCCACCAAACTGCGGAACAGCTGAACACCTCGCTGCACGCCCCGGTGCGGAACACGACTGTACTGATCGCGATATATCTGCGCCCGATAAAGCGAATCGACGAACTTGGTATAATTGAGTGGCCACTCCATATGAGCAATCAGGCGCGATGCTTGCTCCTCGGGCAATTGTTCCGTGTCGAGATCCCCTACCAACAGGATTGGCAGGCCCGGCGTGGCCTCACATACGGAGGCAATCACAGCCTTGGCATTACGCTCTTCCCCATAAACAAGAGCAACGGACGCCAAGTCTATCTGATCCGCTTCTCCACTTTGCAAAAGCGCCATCGCCTCGTCACCGGCAACAATCTGCTCTTCACCCACAAATTCCAGAATGGTGATCAGATCACGCTGTCTGGCTTCGTCGTTGCTGAGCACCAGCACTTTATTATTCTGAGGCATTCACGAAGATCTCTGTCGAAGTATTTGAGCCGTATTTAAGACTGTCTTCAGCCCGGAGTCAATTTTATGACACTTCGGTCGTTGCTTATCCGAATGCAACCAGAAGTCACTTGGAGCGATTAGTAGAAACGTCAGCGTAGGTAGCAGCAGCGTTGCGATTTTGGTTGACCCCCTGCAACGATTCCCGAGCTTCATCGCGAGCCTTGACGGCCCCTTGCCCAGCCACCTCGACAAACCGGTTGAGGGCTTCCAATCGCTGTTTAACGGGTGCGGCTGCTATTAAGCCTTGCTCCATTGCCGCCATTAACGGAGCAACGGTGGGCTTCACCTGTTGATTAAGAACAACCAACGCTTCCCAATCTTCTGCGTTTAGGGCTGCTTCAAGCTGCTCTTGCAAAGAATCGAGATCTGCCAGGAGTACATCTGGGTTAGGCACCGGGTCACCTCTTAAAGTTGATGCAAACGAGATCTGGCGAAACCGGAACGCAGCCGCTGCCCGGCCGGGCAACGGCTTGAGGCAACAGCTTAACGGCGAGCTGCCCGACGGGCCGCAGAAGCCGTAAATTCGTTTCGACGGTATCCCGGTGAAAAATTGTAGGCCGGGTAGCCATCATCCAGACCATCAATGTAATAACGCTGAGCTTTGAGATCGTACGCCATTTCCATAGTAGTCCAGAACACGGGCTGACTGTAATAGCTAATGTTGTGGGCTTCAGAAACCCGCCACAATTCGCCGTTATCATCGTATTCCTCGGATGCCAAAATCTGCCAGCTGTCCTCATCGATGTAAAACACGCGGCGAGCATAGATGTGCTGTATTCCAGTGCGGCGCTTCGCCTCGACCACCCAGACCCGGTGCAGCTCATAGCGGGCCAGCTGCTGGTTAATGTGATTGGCACGGATCACATCATCCGGACGAACATCTTCATCGTGCAGTTTATAAGCGTTGTACGGCACCAGTACTTCGCGCTTGCCTTTCAGCTCCCAGTCGTATTGGTTCGGCGCACCGTTGTACATGTCTTTTTGATCCACGGATCGCAAGGACGACGAATTCGGCAGATCCGTTTCATAAGCCAGATTAGGTGACCGGCGCAGGCGGCGAGAACCGGAATCATAGCGCCACGCCAATCGGGGTGAACGCACCTGATCCAGCGTCTCGTGCACGAGGGTGATGGTGCCCGCTAAGGTACTCGGCGCCAAAGTGTCGGTTTTGAGGAAGAAAATCTTGTTGTCGATATCGGCAAGATCTGCGCCGGGGCGACTGTACGCGAAGTAATAATCGTACTGGTTAACCACCGGGTTGAACGAGCCGTCTTTCTGAGGGGTGGCGGAGCCACTGCGGAACGATACCTCTTCGCCACGATAACGGAGAATGTGGTTCCAGATCACTTCCAGACCGTTCTCAGGAATCGGAAAGGGGCTGGTCATGATGGTTGTTCGAACACCGTTGCCGTTATCGAGCAGTTCGGCACTCAACGCATTTTCGTACGATTTTTGATAAACCTCTTCGGGAAATGCCGCCGTTCGACGTGTTTTATAGACCGGCATAAAGAAATTCGGGCCATACTGCTCAAGCATCTTAATATGACCATCGGTGAGCTTATCCCGGTATAGCTCCAGATTCTCCTGGGTTACAATGAATAACGGTTCGTCCTCAGGGAAAGGGTTTACTTCAACCGCGCCCTCTTTCCAATTTGCTGGAGGGGTTGCCAGACCACCCTGCCAAGCCGGAATAGTACCGGCGTCATTGGCAGCCCGAACTGCGCCTACCGGTGTTAACTCGTTTTTTAAACGCTTCGCTTCCTCTGGAGCCACCTTGGCCCACGCGGAACCGGACATACTTAACGCAGCAATGGTGACCGCTGCTAACAATCGGTTTCGCATTCCTTTTCTCCAACAATGATCTTTTGAGCATCTGCACGCTGCTCCAAGAGGCTCTTTTTGCCAAACTCAAACGATCGTTTCAAGAAATTCTTTGTAGTTTCTTGTGTCTAAGCACAAACCACGAACGGAAGAAATGTCTGTTTAAAAATGATACGCTAGGCGGCTAACTTAAAAGGATCGGCTTAATCCAACACAGGTCAACTATGGCGTCTCAATGGTTCTCACTGACTTCCCAGAAACTGCATCTGGCCAAGATTTTACTGGCACAGCTGGAACAACCTATTGAGCAAGCTCAAATTAACCCCAAAAACACCCTGCAAAATGAAGCCGTAACTCAGGGCGTTATTGAACTGTTGCTGCGGGCCCGAAGCACTTTGATGATGATGATCGCACAGCATCATCAGCAAAAAACCTCGGAGCCACTGACTCTCGAAGAGCTCAAAACGCGAATTCCTTACGACACTCAAGACCTCGAGGATTTGGAAACGCTACAGCGCTCTCGAACCAGCTGGTGGAGCCATCTTGAACAACTTGAAAAGGCTCTGACGCAGCCGCCAGTCCCTAAAAAAACCGTTTCAGCGGACAACATCATTGCGGTTTCTGCAGAAGACGGTGCAGACCGCTCAGCCAAGAGCCTGCAAACCACCCTGGCGGCCATGACCGATTTTGCCCGAACCGTAGAAGACAGACATAACGAGTGGTAACGAATACTCCTGACCTACTCATGAATACATCGCATCAAGCAAAGGCCTAAAGAATGTCACCATCGTTTTTTGAAATCGTTGAACTGCCTAACGGAGACTACGCTTTACGTCGCGTTGACGACGATGCTGCACCGCTGGTCCGTATTTCTTTCTCACCCGAAGCAAAGGAAATGATGGCAGACCGAGACATGAGCATCGCAAAAGCTATGATCGCGGCCGGCATCGAAGCCACCGGAACTATTTCTGAAGACATTGATTGGGGCGACGATGAAGGCGACTTTGGCGACGCCCAACCGCACTACACCCTCCATTAAGCTTCCGCTTTACCGCTGACGCAGTACCACTCCGTGACTGTTGCCTTTCGCGGAAGCTTTTTGAAGCGACTCAAAAGCGGCACGCGCCAGCTTGTTAGTCCACAGCACAACCGCATGGCAGGTGCCCGCACCGAGGGCCAACTCAGCCAATTGTTGGGCCGGAATTTCAGATGATGAACGTAACACCAGAATCTCCCCGGTCACAATACCATGCGTGTTCTGCCACTTTCCGACCAAAGATTGAGGTGGGTCTATCCAGGCCAACCAGCGCTTTTCCTGGTTCAATTGTGTCAACATCGGCAACAGCAACTGAAAGTTTTCAACCTGACCTTCCGGCAAAATAATCTCAGTAACGTTACCTCCGAGTTCAACCTGCCCCGAGGTCGAGCGCCGAGGTTCAGGTCGGCGATAACGCGATGAAGCTGCCTGCGCAGAAATCATAGCCGCGGGTTGAAACGCCATATTATGATTGAAGCTCAACTGTTCCATCACTCACCTACCTGCGTTATTCAGATGTCATTTGCGGATATCAGTGCAATTCTGAGCGCCGGATGACACCAACACCCAATCCTTCTATGAAGAGTTCCTGTTCCGTCAGATCTACCTCTATAGGGCTGAATTCATCGTTCTCAGCGATCAACCAGACCTTATCGCCTTCCTTACGGAACCGTTTAACGGTGACGTCGTCGCCCACACGCGCGATAACAATCTGACCATTCTGAACATCTTGAGTCCGGTGAACCGCCAGCAAGTCACCATCCAGAATCCCGATGTCTTTCATACTCATTCCTCGCACTCGCAGCAGATAATCCGCCTTTGGTGAGAAGAAGTTAGGCTGGAGTGCGCAATGATCTTCAACGTGCTCCTGTGCCAGGATCGGACTACCCGCTGCAACCTGACCAATAACCGGCAACCCCAGATCCGGCTCGGCTTCCGGCAGCCTTATGCCGCGACTGGCCCCGGGAACCATTTCGATCGCTCCCTTCCGCGCGAGGGCTCTCAGGTGTTCTTCAGCTGCGTTCGCAGACCGAAAACCCAATTCTGCCGCAATTTCTGCCCGGGTTGGCGGATAGCCAGTCTCATCAAGGTATCGCCGGATAATATCCAGTACCTGGGACTGCCTGGCGGTTAGTTTCATGTTGGAACACTCCAGAAAATGATGACTGGTTTTTTATACAGTGATTTGACTATATACAGTGTTTTATCCAGTGTAAAGCCTGTAATCGATCATTTATGGCCATAAGCGCGAAAGGGCTTCGTCCTGTGTTATTGTGAATCACAAAGTTTTCAAAGGAACCGCGACATACTATGAGCTCTTCAACACTCAGCAAGGTGCCCGCCAACACGCGCACTACCCATGGGAATGAACGTAAGGTTGGTGTGGAGATCGAGCTTTCAGGCCTCAGTTATGATGCACTTATAGAGCATGCCAGCCGGCTGCTCGGCGGCAATCCGGAACTCCAGTCGCGTTATGTCACAAGCATCAAGACTGACGAAGGAGATTACACAATCGAGCTGGATTCCGACCCGATCAAAGACCTCAATCTAGCTGATGAAGCGCTGCCCACTTCCATTCGGGAACTGGCTTCCCATGCAATGGACGCCATCGACTTTGCCGCTGAAAAAGTTGTGCCTTTGGAAATCGTGGGCCCGCCCTTGCCACTCTCCAAGCTACACATCATGGAAACACTGGTGGACGAACTCCGTGATTTGGGCGCACTGGGAAGCCGGGAGGCGCTCTATTTTGCATTTGGTCTGCAACTAAACCCGGAGCTGCCAGACCTGGAACCCGGCACCATTGTGCGCTACCTGCAAGCGTTTGCGGCACTTTATGATTGGCTGAAATCGAGGCATCAAATCGATATCAGTCGTAAGTTCACTACGTACATTGAACCCTGGAGCGCTAAATATACCGAGAAGCTGATGCAGGATAACTACGCTCCTGACCTCAGAGGTTTGATGAAAGATTATCTCGACAGCAACCCGACCCGTAACCGCGCTCTCGATTTGTTGCCGCTGTTTGCTCATCTCGACGCGGATTATCTGGCCGAGTATGTGCAAGACCCCCGTATCAAGAGCCGTCCCACCCTCCACTACCGGCTTCCGGACTGCGACATCGACAACCCCAAATGGCACTTTTCCACCGTTTGGAACGATTGGGTGGTACTTGAGAAACTCGCCAATAACGCCCAGGATCTGGCCATGCTGCGAAGAAAATTCCGGGAAGCGCAAGAATTAAGCTTTCACAACCTGACCCACTCCTGGACCGACACCACCCAGCAATGGCTCCAAGAACACGGCTATGTCTAACACGGAAACGGAAACCGATATCCCCGGACTGACCATTGGCATCAGCGGCCCCACCCGGCGAAGCCTTGCCCAACGGCTGATCAGCCTTGGCTTACGCTTGTCGGGCGCACGAACCCATTACATACGGCCCGGCTCACGGATCAACGTCGCGCTGCTGGACGGATTGGTACTTTCCGGTGGTACCCACGTACACCCTGAACGGTACGGGCAACAGCCCCAAGTGACAGCCAGATACAACCGGAAAAGAGATGACACCGATTACCGATTGCTGGAGCAGGCCGAGGCCATTGGAATTCCGGTACTCGGTATCTGCCGCGGTGCGCAGTTCATCAATATTTTTCACGGAGGGTCGCTGTGCCAGAACGTCACGCCTCTGCGGGTGAATACCCGGCACCGGCCTTTGCTGCTGCCACTGCAAACTGTAAGACTGGTTTCGGGCAGTCGGCTAGCGGAACTGATGCCAAGCTGGAGAATCGGTGCTAACCGCATTCATAGCCAGGCCATCAAGCAGCTCGGCCGAGGTCTTCGGGTTACGGCGGTGGACAACGACTTGTTTGTTCAAGCAATCGAAAGTACCGGCAAACAATGGCTGATGGGTGTGCAATGGCACCCTGAATATTTACTCTATCACGCCGGACACCGGCGTATTTTCCGCCGGCTTGTTCAAGCGGCCTGCGAACGAAAACTCGAACGCCTAGAAAGCGAGAGTTCTCAGTGGAGTGACGAGGCGCAACGCCTGTTCGAACGGCACAATCATCATCAAAAATCTCGGGTATAGAAAATATCCAGTGAGGCGGCCAGTCCACTGGCCGCCTCCAGATAAAAATATCTGCCGAGATCATAGCGCAAGGCAACGGTAGTAATGGGCTCAAAGATGCCGACGCCGTACCGGATACTCAACTCGTCGGTAATGTAACCACTCGCGACGACCGACGCCGTTTCTCCGGACCCCTCTGCTTCCAACATCAGGTTTTTAATACCCAATTCGTCGCCGATGCTTTGCGTCAGGTCGTTGGTCTGGGTCAGGCCAAGGGAAATGGCGGCCGCGCTCATTTGGCCCTCGTCACCTCGCCCTTGCGGGGGGCGGCCCAAAATCACATACGACAAGGCATCACTTTGAGGCATGGATGGCTCGGAAAACACCTCGGTTTCCGGCTCACTGATCGGCCCGCTGAGCCTGATACCGGCAACCACTGTATCGACCTCTCGCACCGCTTCGATATCCAGATACGGTTCTGTCAGGGCACCCACAAAGACGACCCGCGCCCTTCGCAAACTAAGGTCTTGGCCATAAGCTTCGTAACGGCCATTCACTAATCGCAGAGCGCCACGAGTGTCCATGTCATTGTCGATACGCAGCGTTCCCTTTAAGTCTCCGGTCAAGCCGAACGCATCCAATGTCACTTCGTCTTCACCGACCACCACGACCACGTCCATCAACATCGTACGGATTGCGGGCTCTTCAGCCTCTACACCGACAATCACTTCATCACTTGATACCGATACCGCCGATTGGGGCAATGATTGAACTTCGATCCGCCCGCGAGGCACCTCAACACGCCCAGATACCGACAGCTCACCTGGCCGGAAGCGAATATTAATGTCCGGCCCCACTTCCACCGATGCATAAGGCTCAAAATGCACTGGCAGCCTTTCACCTTTTACATTCAAGTTCAGCTCTGGCTCACCGCGCCAGTCCAGACTGCCCGATATCTGCCCATCGCTGCGATCGTTGCTCTGCCATCGCCCACTAATGTCCGCGGTGTACCCGAGAAACTCCACCGCCAGTACCACGTCTTCCATTGGTAGCGGTAAACCCGGATCTTGGAAGCGTCCTTCGGTGAGCGCAAGTTCACCGGTAACGGACGGTTTCAGCAAGGGGCCGTCTAATCTGCCTTCGCCATTGACCTGACCTGCGACCTCATCGATACCCGAAAACGCCGAGACAAAGGCAAGGTCGAGATCTTTCAAAGAAAAGGTCCCCTCAACCGATCGGTCTGCTGACACCGGATCTACAGACAACTGCGTTGAGAACTGGCCCAGTTCAGGCCCTTTTAACATCATCGACAGCTCGGCCAATTCAGGTTTCAGGGTCGCGTTCAACGTCAGCTGTTGGTGGCTCAGTTTTTCCCACTCATCCAACACCAGAAACTCGAAGGTACCCTCTCCGGCATCCACTTCAACCCGACCATCTGGGCCGGCGTCGGTCATTGCCACTTCCACGTTAGCGTTCAAAAGAGCTTTCCAGCGGAAGGTCTCTGGCAACAATGGCTCCAAGGCAAGCGTTGGAAACTGGTTAATTCGGTAGGCTATGGCAGGGTTTGGCCACAGTTTCTGATCGTCGGCACATACTGAGCTGTCCTGCCAACGCCAGCAATGTTGCCCGAGCTCCAACACGCCTTGCTTGCTGTAAGACAGGGCTGTGCGCTGATCCAACTCCCAAAGATGACCTGGCTCCGGAACGTTTATTTCGCCGCGGGTGATAGCTCCGCTCCAACTGGTAAAGGCCTCTCCTAACCCACCGGCCAGCTCCATCAACAACGACACATCTGGGTGTTTTGCTTCAAACGAAAGCTGATGCTGCTCCCTCGTGCCTTGGGCAGAGACATTCACTTCGTCCAACACCTGATCAGCCGCTTTAATATCCCGGGCTGTGATGGCGGCATCCAGTACCTCGCCAGAGCCCAGACTGGCCTGAATTTCTAGTCGGCCAATTTGTGCTTCGTCACGCCACGCCATCTGGTCAGCATTCAGGCGCATCTGTCCTTGAGGATCTTCCAAAGTACCTCGCGCACTCAGCTCGCCAGACAATTCGCCTTGCAGACCGGGTACGATCAGCTCGGGCTTGGGCAACACAACGGATAAGTCCGCCCCTATTTCCGTGCCGTAACGGCCGTTACCTGTCACTTCGTTTTCCGCAACCGATACCAACAAATCCTGCAGTGTCCAGTAGGAGCCATCGCTACTTAACTTACCTTTGGCTTTTGCGGGCTGTTGCTGCCATTCACCGGCAAGATCCCAGTTCGCCGTCATCATGGGCAATTCGCCATCCTGCAATTGCCCCTCACTGGTCACTTTGCCATTCAGGTCCGCTTCCAGAATGGGCAGCCAGTAGCCTGGATTGAAGCCGTTTAGGTCAAGCGCCGCCTGCCAAGCCAAAGGCCCTGTAAACCCGAGCTCGGCCTGCCCCGTGAGCGAGCCAGCGCCCGTCTTCATATCTAATTGGTTAACAACCAATGCGTCGGAATCACCTTCCAAGCTGGCCACGAGATCGGCAACTCCCTGAGGGCCTTTTACGCTTGCTTCGAGGTTTGCCTCATAGCTCTCACCCTGATAACTGGCTTGGCCCGTTAAGGTTTCCAGCACCACAGGCGGCTCTGCAAGATCGGGCAACAAGCCAAACCAAGGGAAAGCGTCCAAACGGATATCCGCATTGGCCTGCAAACCATCGCTCCAGGATAGATTCCCCGATGCCTTGAATGTGCCTGGTTCCTCTCGCTCGGTCACAGCGGGACCCGAAAGCGAAAGCTGCAAATCGGAAGCGGCCTGTGTCATCACTAATCCGTCTAAGCCAAGCTTAACGTCTCCGGTCGTGCCGGGGAGCACCGCCCGAGCTTCTGTCTGAAACCCATTCGCCAGAGAGCCTCCCAAACTCAGCACAAGATCTTTTAATAACAGCGTGGGCGGCAAAGTGTGATGGGCCATAAAGGCCGGCGAGGTTAATTTGAGCTGAGCGGGCAAGCGCTCATCCAAAGGCTTAGCAGTTCCTTGTAAGTTGGCTTCCAGATAACCGCTGCTTTGGCCATCTACTCTCAAGTCGCGTACGCTGCCAGCGAGTTTCAAATCCACCATCCACTGGTCGCCTGACGGCGGCGGCAAATCTACCTTCACTTTGAGGTCCAGCGGCCAATCTCTGCGCATTTCTGCCCAGCCCTCAGCCTGCACCCGCAGATCACCAAGAACGTAGGAAGCCTGATCAATATTCAGGCTGGCCCCGGAACCACTCGTCTTTAATGCAACACGGTCCCAGATGCGGCTACCGTTGACGGTCAACTCACCCAAAGCCACGTCTTTGACTTCCACCGCCAATGGCAAAGTGATGTCTGGCAGGCTTATTCCGCCGCTGGATTGTTCTTCCGTATCTGACGGTTGCACCGTGACATCAATACGACTGGCCTTCAGAGTATCCAGGCACACGGTCAGCTCGAACAAACACGTTGGAGACCAATCCACCTCGAGTGACTGGACGGCCACCCCCACGCCATAACCTTGCCATTCAAGACGTTCGGCCTGCCATTGCCCCAACAACGAGCCGTACGCCGCTTGCGTTTGCAGGCCGGGAATTTTCTCGAGTGTCCACGCGGTGCCTTTGTCGGTGTTCAGTGCTACCAGTACAAGCCCCAACAAAATCAAGGGCAGCAGTAACACCACCGCAAGCACCACCAACAGCCAAAACCACCAGCGCCGCCGAGGTGTTTGTTCGGGCATTTCGCTTTTCGGGTTTTCGGTTGTTTCAGGCTGATCACTCACAATTCAGGCCCCATTGAAAAATGGATTCGCCAGCCACCACCAAAGGATTCGTTCAGCCCTTCCGCAATATCAAGGCGCAGAGGGCCAACCGGACTCACCCAGCGAATCCCGACACCCACCCCAGTGGCTAACGGATCAAAGACATCGTCCACCGCGTTACCTTCATCGATGAACGCGGCAAGCCGCCAGCCTTTCGTGAATTCATACTGGTATTCGGCACTCCCCACAATAAGGTAGCGGCCACCCACCACATCTCCGTCACTATTTTTCGGTGACAGTGATTCATAAGCGTAGCCACGAACCGTTTGGTCGCCGCCCGCGAAGAAGCGCAGAGACGGTGGCACATCATCAAAATTATTCGTCGCCACGCCACCAAAATTAAAGCGGGCCAAAAATCGATGGTTGTCCGCGAGGGTATATAGGCCGCGAGCCAGAAAATTTACGTGCAGAATGTCCGCATCCGACAAGGCTGCCCGGTGCGCGCCAGTTACATCAACCTGCAAGCGGTAACCTTGAGACGGATCCAGAGGAGAGTTGGAGTGCAGCTTCGAGTAACTAACACTGGGCAGCAGCAGACTGGAGGTATCCTGAGTTTCATCACCGATGGTGTAGCGCTCACCTTCCCATCGTAAGCCCAGGATTTGCATCCACTCGGTATCAAGCTGATGCCGCCATTGTTGGCCCAGAGTTAAACGCTCGGAGGCCACGTTTTCGATTTCCTCACGCTGGTAACCGGTGCTCAAACGGATGGAGTCAGTCATCGGAGGATCCAGCGGCAGTTCATACCAACCGGAAATACTCTGACGCAATTCCGACACCTCGGTGTCGAGCCCACGACGATGCCCCATGGGATTGATGTAATGCTCGCGCCAGGTGCCACGAACCCTCGGTCCTACGTCAGTTGAGAAGCCCACACCGGCGGAAATTGAACGGGGGTCCCGCGGGGTCAGATCAATATTGATTGGAATAACCCGATCTTCCGCGTCGCTGGGCGAAGCATCCAGGTCCACCCCTGAAAAATAACCACTGTTCGAGAGGTCACCGCTCAGTTTGGCAACCTTGCCTGCGTGAAACGGCTCACCGGGCTCGAAGGTCACAAACTGCTCAAGCAACCTCTGCTCGAAACCGTGTCCCTCAAGAAAGGTGACTTCGCCTAGCCGATAACGTTCGCCGGACTCAAAGCTTAGATTGATGTCTGCGGTTTTTTCCGCCGGATCCACCTTCAGCTCCCGAGCCTCAAACTCGCCATCGAAGTATCCCAGACGCCGGGCTCTGTTATTGATGCTGTTTCGAAGGTTGTCGTATTTTCCGTGGTGCAGCACATCACCAACCCGAGGCTGCTCAGGCAGTTCGTCAACAAATTCGGCATCCTTCGACCCGGGCCCGTGAATATCGACGTTGCGCTGGCGAACCCGAACCGGCGTTCCAGGCTCTACGGTGAGTTTGAGCTCCGCCAAACCCACGTCGCCGTCGTTCACTTCCCAGGTGATTTTCGGATTGTAGTATCCCAGTGCTCGCAGGGCTTCTTTGACTTGAGCCTCCGCCGTGGGCGCATAGCGGCGCAGGCCATCCGCGGTGCGCCCTTCAACTTCCCCCAAAAAAATACGTGCATTGTCTTCCAGAGCGTCGTGATCGCCCTTCACCTGAACATCAACCTGATTTGCCGACACCAGTGATGGAATACAGAGCATGAGCAACGCTGTAGCTTTTATAGCCGTCTCTTTTGATAAGAAAGGTGGCAGCATACGGTAAACCGGCATCCGAACCAGATTGTTTTATAAAACGTGAAGCTAGACCTCGGAGTTTACCGGTCCCCCCACTCACGTGCCATGCCTGGCCGGCTAAATAAATTGCGGTTTCTCAGGAATTGAGGCTGTCCCAGGCTTCGGCAGAAAGTCGTGCCCAGGATGGAAATAGGCTATCCTGTCATAGACTTATGACTGGTTTCCGCTTCCCCCACAGGTAACAAGAATGCTCAGGATTAACCGTGAAAACCTGAAGTCCAGCCATCAGATGATCTGGTTCCTTATCGACTTTGCCATGCTGGGCCTGCTGATCGTCAACCTGGCATTCATTATCTGGGATTCGATTTATAATTTTGTTGCCGTGCAGAACCTGTTGAAAGATTACCTGCCGGCCGTACAGTCTGCTTACCACCCCATTCATGAACGGTTCATCTTTTACGACATGATCTTCGTTTGGATTTTCCTGACGGAGTTCGTTATCCGGTGGGGGTATTCAGTGAAAGCGAAAGTCTATGACCGCTGGTATTTCTACCCGTTCATCCATTGGTACGATCTGGTTGGCTGTATTCCCATCGGAAGCTTCCGTTTTTTACGGGTATTGCGGGTTGTTTCCATTATCTACCGGCTGCACCAATACAAAATCATCGACTTCACCAATACCCGCATCTACACGTTCCTGGCGTTTTATTTCGACGCCTTTATGGAAGAGCTTTCGGACCGGATCGTGATCAAGGTGCTGAGCGGCGTACAGCACGAGATTCAACAGGGTTCCCCGCTCTTCGACCGGATCCAGAATGACATCCTCTACCCCAGAAAAGCCATGCTCGCAGACTGGTTGTCTGACCGAGTCGCCAATGCGGCAGAACAAGGTTATATGCCAAACCGCGGCGCCTTGCGCGCCTATCTGGAAGATCGGGTTGACCACGCATTAAAGCAGAATTTGGAGCTGTCCCGGCTAAAATACCTGCCCGTCGTTGGGCCAACCATTCAGGACACACTGGAAAATGCCGTGGGAGATATCGTTGCTAATGTCGTCCACCAGATTCTTGAAGATCTGGCGTCGTCTTCAAACCACGCGTTTATCGAAGATATCGTTAATGCACTGCTTCCTGACCCGAGCGCAACGGCGGAAGAAGACGGCGATCAAGAGGCTTTAATTTCGTTAATCAATGAAATAATTGAAGCAATAAAGGGGCAGGTTCAAGTGAAGCATTGGCGGAAGAACCTGCCGTAACAGCAGGTTCTTACCGAGGCAGGATAAGCGTGATTATACCGCCATCTCCGGTACATAATCAGGAACAATAAGAGCCCCGGCGGTCTTTTCAGCAATCTCCTCGACAGAAACGCCCGGAGCCCGCTCTTTTAATATAAAGGTACCGTTCTCGATTTCCAGGTACGCCAAATCCGTCAGCACCCGTTTAATGCACCGGGCTCCTGTTAACGGCAGCGTGCACTTGCTCAACAGCTTGGACTCTCCGGTTTTCGAAGCATGGGTCATGGTAACAATGATGTTTTCTGCACCGGCCACCAAATCCATCGCGCCGCCCATTCCCTTGACCAGCTTCCCCGGAACCATCCAAGACGCGATGTTGCCCTGCACATCCACTTCAAAAGCACCCAGTACGGTCAAATCAATGTGACCTCCGCGAATCATTGCAAACGATTCCGCCGAATCGACAATTGATGCTCCGGTACGCGCCGTGACGGTTTGCTTGCCAGCATTGATCATGTCGGCATCGATTTCTTCCTCAGTAGGAAACGCGCCCATCCCAAGCAGTCCGTTCTCCGACTGCAGCATTACCGATATATCGTCGGGCACATAATTGGCCACCAAGGTAGGGATACCAATTCCCAAATTGACATAGAAACCATCTTTCAGTTCGCTGGCGACACGCTTTGCCATCTGCTCTCGTGATAAAGCCATGTGATTCTCCCCGGTTTTAATGAGTTATTGTCCGTTATCAGGTCCTGATGGTGCGCTGCTCGATACGCTTCTCAAAAGTGCCGCAAATCAGCCGATCGACATAGATACCTGGCGTATGAATCTCTGCCGGATCCAGCGTGCCTGCTTCTACAATTTCTTCCACCTCAACCACCGTGATCTTTCCTGCTGTGGCCATCAGTGGGTTGAAGTTTTTGGCGGTGTGTCGATAAATAACGTTGCCGTAAGTATCTGCTTTCCAGCCTTTCACAATCGCGATATCGCCTGTGATTGCCTGCTCCAGAACGTAGTTTCGGCCATCGAATTCACGCACTTCCTTGCCTTCTGCCACTTGCGTGCCATATCCGGTTGCCGTGAAAAATGCGGGGATACCCGCGCCGCCGGCACGCACACGCTCGGCAAGATTCCCCTGCGGGGTCAACTCCACCTCTAACTCGCCGTTCAACAGCTGCTGTTCGAACAGTTTGTTTTCGCCCACGTAGGAAGCAATCATGCGGCTGATCTGGCGGTCTTCCAGCAACAAGCCCAAACCGAAGCCGTCCACACCACAGTTGTTGGATACCACGGTCAGGTTCCGATTTCCGCGGCGCTTGATCTCGGCGATCAGGTTTTCCGGGATACCACACAAACCAAAGCCACCGGCCAGAATGGTCATGCCATCGGCCAAGCCTTCCAAAGCCTCCTCGTAAGAAGACACGCGCTTATCGAATCCAGCCATTTGAACCTCGTTGTTTCTTGTTAATGAAAACCCATTATTACGAACGAGGTTTATTTATTTAATCGAATTTTTCGAAGCGATTATTTCGAAAACCAAAACAATAATGCGATAGAATATTTCTTACACCCACCACAACGCCGGGCCCCATGAACGTAAAACAACTCAGATCATTTCTTGCCGTTGCCGAAACCCTCAGTTTCGTTATCGCCAGTGAAAGACTGCACACGTCACAGTCGGCTTTGAGCATGGCCATTAAAGGTCTTGAGGAAAGTTTGGGCGGGAAGGTGTTTGTGAGAACCACCCGATCGGTGCAGTTGACGCCAGAGGGGGAGTCGCTACTGCCGTTGGCAAGGAAGCTTCTCGCTGATTGGGATTCGGTTCACGACGAACTGCAGCAGCGATTTTCTTTGGGAATTGGCAAGGTGAGTATTGCCGCCATGCCCTCCTTTGCCATCAACGTGCTACCAAGAGCCCTGAAGCAATTTCGGGCTTTGCATCCGAAGATTTCAGTGCAAGTGCACGATGTCATTAATGAAGATGTCATCGATATGGTTCAGATCGGTGAAGTAGAACTTGGAATCGGCTTCAAGCCCTACCCTGCATCGCTGGCCTTCGAACCTTTGTTTAACGACCAGTTCGTGGCGATTGTTCCGCCTGGCTCAGGCTTCGAGGGCGAAGAGCGTGTAGAGTGGGAAGCACTTCTTCAACATCCATTTATTTCCCTGCAGAAACCGTCAGCGGTGCATGCCTATCTTGAAGACAGCCTTCGAGACAGCCCTTTGGTTCTGAAAACGGAGCTTGAGGCACACCAACTATCAACCGTAGGTAAAATGGTCGCCACCGGATTAGGGGTTAGCGTTGTACCCGCACTCTGCACCCCGCAGATGGAAGCCTTAGGTGCGAAGGTTTTGAAGTTAAAAGATGCTCGTCTTGAGCAACCCGTAGGGCTTATCTGGCATCGTGAGCGTGAGCGGTCGGCAGCCATTCATGCGCTTTACGATGTGCTTAAGACATCATGGTCAGACTGTTCAGCCCTAGCGACGTCCGATGTACCCCCGATACGCTGAGACACTATCGCCTGGGCTATACCGGAAAATACAATTAAAGCACTCCCAGCTAACTGCAATGTACTCAAACTCTGCCCGAACAAAACCCACCCCAGCCCAACAACAGTGATAGGCTCCAAATAAGCCAGGGTGCCGAATGTCGCAGCCGGAAGCGCCCTCAAAGCCACGACAGCAAGCATAATGGCCAAGAATCCGGGCACCACACCAGCCGCCACCAACCAGCCCCATTGACTCGCATTCATACTCTCGCCTTGCTGAAGCATTAGGGGCAGCATGCACAGAGCTCCGGCCAACATCTGATAACCACTCCGAGTCAGCACATGTACCCGCTCATGAATCAATCTATTGGTGAGGATAAATGCGGCATAGCACACCATAGCGCACAGCGCATAGAACAGCCCCAGAACCTCTTCGCCCCGCCCAGACAGATTGAAATTGAACTCCAGCATCATGGCAAAGCCCAAAAGAGCCACCACAATCAATGCGGCACTGGCTCCTGAGAGCCGTTCACCCATGAAAAAATGAGCCACAACTGATGCCGTCACAGGCGCGAGGTACAACAACATAATCGCATTGGCCATGCTGGTGTAGCCCATGGCCATTACGTAAAAGACAACGAAACCCGCAAGAAAACCGCCGGTGATCAGCACCTTGAAGCCCGGCCAGGTAAAGATCCGCTGCTTCTGGCCACTGACAAGCAGAAAGACCGCCATGAGCAACGCACCAATGAACAGGCGATAGAAGGTTACGGTTTCTGCGCTAACGTCCGCATAAACGGCGATGGCGCCTATGGTGCCCATGAAAACGGCAGAGAATGCTGCTGCCAGTATGTAAACGCCCATCCCACTCCCCTCTAACGCAAAAAGGCAGACCAGTGAATTACTGGCCTGCCTTTCAAAATAAGAAAAGCCGGCATAAGCCGACTTTTCTTTTATATGGTAGCGGGGGCTGGATGGTTATGAGGAGGACGCTCATAGGAACATATATTTTGTTCTAAATTGTGCTTTTTTGCCATAAATCGTGCAGTTATCTATAGTTTCAAGAACATTGGTAGATGCGCGAGACACCGATTAATGACTATTAATGGCACTCAAGATTGGCACAGCGTTGAACCCCAAGCCACCGACAATACGACCGTAAGGCAACCAACCCCACAATACGACACTCTTCATACCTGGGCCAAGGATGCTCAACTATCGGAGGTATTCGAGCTTACCGCCTTGACCTTCGGATTCAGCAAGCACTTTACAGTTATCGGCAACCTAAACCAAGAGCTGTCCCACCCAGAATCCTTAGAGATTCTTGCTGCCTGGTCCAACAACCCCCTCGTTGCGCTCCTTTCAGATCTTCGCCAAGCCTTCACTGACTCCTCAGATATCGCTATCGAGTTCCCCGCACTACCCCACGCAGGAAACTCCGATCAGACAAAGAAAAAGCTGCGTGACTTGGGTGCCAGTATTGAGAAAAGACACTTCTTACTCTGCCTAATCGTTAACCCACTCGCTATCGCGAATACCGAAGAGCAATACGCTCTTAGGCGAGCCTTACGCATTTGGCTCATAGTGCAAGCGCTGGATCACGCAGCCAACAGACGCTGCCTGAGCGACAAACGCATCCAGAAAGTCGCCAGCTTTTTGACCCAAAACACACACCACAACAATTGGCTTATCATCGATAAAACACTTGAACGTGCCAAGCGCCATGTTGCTCTGCAACCGTTCACCTTTGATCGATTCACTCTAGCCCTCAGAAACGCCGCCAATGAGTTGTTCGTCCAGTCTCAAGACGCCAGCGCCCAACGGTTTTTAAACTCCCTCGTTTTAATCTGTGAAGGCAACTGCGAGCCCAATGATTTAGAAAATGTGGCGCAGCCTTTCTTCCACGCACCCTTGGCCATATTCTCTCGCAACCGACTCCCCGAAACGCAACAACTGAGTGACTACCAATTCCAATCACTGGATCTGCTTGACGCGCCCAATGACGAATCTGACGAAAACTCTGAAGAAGCCCTTCTCTACACAGTCAATGCCGACGACCCACCTGAACGGCAGCGGCTCACTGGCCAGAGCATCTTGCTTCAGACAACGGAGCTGTCTCACTACTTACCCTGGAGCTGGGATAAGCCACTACCGCCCGAACTGCAATCTCTGAATGCATGGATAAACCAACTACTCACATCAAACAACCAGCTTGACCGCTTAGGAGCGGCCGTTGTTTGGTTGGCCACCCGACTCTCGCGCTCGTTACCCTTTACACTGGAACTTGCGATTTCTTCTACCACACAAAATGAATGGGCTTTGATGCCCGATTTTTCAGTCGCTCATCGCCACTCACCCAAAAGGCATCATTCTTGGGTTCCCGACCAGAATGCGATTCAATGCATTGAGCCGTTTGAGTCATCTTTGTCGCTCAAAATACCCGGCGTTGTTCAGCAAGCGCTCAATGGCGCCTTCGAGTCCGCAGTCAACAGTAATCACTCCCTTTACAATCTATGGTTTCAGCTCTCTGGCGAAACTCCAGAAACCTGGTTCAACCGACACGCCAAAGACCACTTCCCAAGACTAACGAGCGCAAAACTTGCCAACGCTCACCCCCAACAAGTCTTCAATCTCACATCCGACCATTCGTTTGCACGACTCAGTGCTGCTCACCCTAGAGCGGCACTCCCTGCTGCCTGCGGGTACGCAAACTGGGACATTAAGGCCGTCGAGAACGGTTTCAACCTTGAATTAAGTGGCAGCGATAAAGCGGGGGACTCAAGAGTCAACGTACTCGGGAGCCTGCTAGCTCCATTAGAATCGTTGCTTATTGATCAAATATCTCAAGCCACTCAAGCCCTAAACGATACCCAATGGGACAGCCCTCTTAGCTACCACAATGCCTTGGCACGCTATTGCGTTATGGCACTTTATGCTGCAACCGGTTGCCGTCATCTGTCCGACCCGTTCGAATCGATCACTCACTTCTGTTCGGAACCACCGTCTGTTTTCATCAACGACAAAGCGGACGATGGCCTCCACAACGGACGCCTCGTCCCCCTCCCTCTGGGAGCGTGGAACCTTGTTGAGATGTACAAGACCCATTTAGGCGAATTGGCCAAGGTCATCGAGCCAGTTCGTTCCGACCTAGCCGAAGAAATTTCTCAGTTACGGAAGCAACCATCAGCCAAGCTCCCTTTATTCTTCCTCTTGGATGAAGCGATCCATTGGCGCTCCCTATCAGACCGCAGCATCCCGGACACCGAATGGTTCAACTGGCCCCTGCCCTCAAACCTATTCCGCCATCGATATGCACAACAGCTAGCGCGAAGCGGCGTAGACACAGAAGTCATTGATGGTTGGATGGGGCATGCAGAACGCGGCGTTGCCACTTACAGCGATCTGTCAGTTCGTTGCTGGATCGACGATTATCAAGCGTACTCCCAAACGTTAAATGACGTATTTGAGCGTCTGGTTTTTCAGGTACCGCGCACTCTAGGCCAACTCCCCCCCATTGGAGAACCCACCACGTTAATAAAGCCCATCGCCCAAGAATCGAGATTATTTGGTGTCAAAAAAAGAAGACAAAACCGCATAGCCTCGCTTAAAAAAGCCAAAGACCTCGCTGACAGCGACCTGGATCTTTTCTTGGGCTCTAAAACGCTCGAAGAGCTTGATGATGATCAAACTCAAGCAATGAGTCATTTAATGCTGATGCGGGAGAACGGTTTGCCGCACCCACAAGCTGCAATTCGCTACGCGGTGATGATGGAGCGTTTAGATGCGCTAGAGGATGAAAGTGCTAAACCCATCCGGCGCCGATTAGTGACCATCGATACTGAGCAGTCACTGCTGACGGATCAAAGCCCAGTGGCGTTAACAATACTGCCCAAACTCCAAGGCTGGGCAAAGACGGCAAGAAGTGCCACGGATAAAGCAAACGTTTCAAAATCGGAAGCTTTATTGGTTGCAGCTGCGCTCCTCATCATCGACAAGCGCCTCGGCTACTCAGACTTGATTGACGATGTGACCCGTGGCATCCATTACCGCTTAGTCCAGAATAAGAAAAAGCTCTATTTTGAATACAACGAAGACCTGGACGAAGAAAGCTACACCCAACCGGTTCAACGGCATGAAGTTGATTACAAAACAGCGTCGCTATTGCAATTTGGCAAAGGCATTAAGTCCATTATCGACCTGACAAAGCCGATATCCTCAAAACACCTTCAAACTCTGTCGGAGGTCATCCAAACGCACACCAACACGTCACTATCAAACGCACCCGCCCTAACAAACCAATGGCTGCTTGAACAACTCATCACCCTCATTAATCAAGCGAACCTTATCCTGATGCCAGGCATCGTTTCGGCAGCCCTTAGCGGTCGGCAACCACCCACCAGTTGTAGCTTGGCCGACTATTTTCGGCTCCATGATGATATTCTCTACCACCCTCCGGAGCCTCCCTCGATAGAAACCGCCTCCGCCGCTAGCGCTCGTTACCCCCTCAAACTAGACGCTTCCGACAACAAACAGTTGTACGCAAACACTCAAGTCTTTTTCGAAGGAATACGCTCCCGACTGACGACAGACACCAAAGCAACCTACACCAAAGCGACCGCCCGCGAGGTTGCCAACGACATTAGAACCTTCACCTCTGACCATACAAACAAAGTGACGTCCGCTATTACGTTGATTGGTTACTGGCTGGCAGACCGTATCCAGCATGGGAAAGGCCGACGAGGCGCCCACTTCAAACCCTACGCAATCACGACGCCCGCGAGATACTTTGGCGCTCTACGTGAAGCTTTCCAAGGGCTGGCTTATCACTTGGATTTGACGGCTCTTGACGAGGAAGACATCACCGCCTTGTGCAGTGAAATGATCACCCTAAAACGGAGCAATCTGGAAGAGTTAGACTATTTCGGGGCTCGCCTTCAAGAGTTTTTTCGGTGGGCAGCTAAAAGCCAAAACGTAGCGGAGCCCATATGGGAAGAACTCGACTTCGGCAGCCAAAGGCGCTCTGTTCGGCCCGGGCTGTTCTCTGAATCGGAGTATCAGACGTGTCTTCACGCGATACTCAGTAGCTCAGCTTCCTTACCAGACCATGCACAATTGACCGCGTTCATTCTCATTTTAGCGTACCGCTTTGGCTTGAGAGCCCAAGAAGCCATTGGGTTACAACGAACGGATTGGTGTGAATCCGGGGATCTTACGTGGGTTCTTATCAGAAACAATCCATACCGGGGCTTAAAACGACCAAGCAGCCGGCGTGCTGTGCCGTTAATGTTCCCTTTATCCGACCAAGAGAAGTCAACGATACAATTCGTCTTTAACCGTTACGACAGTTTGGCCAGCCATACGCCGAAGGCGCCCATTCTGTGCACCATCGATAAAGGCGAACTCGCTATCAGCCCGTTTGCCAGGCACCACATGCCCAACGCCATTTCACAAGTCCTTAAACAGGTTACGGGCAATCCGTTGATGACGCTTCACCACGCCAGACATAGCTTCTGCAACTTACTAGCCCTAGCGTTGTTTGATTTCGAAACGCCATTAACCAAAAAACTTTCCGGTCACCTGAATCACGCCAAGATAAGGCAAATTCTACTCGGGAACGGTGTTTCTTCGACAAGGCGCTCGGCCATGGCTTTAGCAAGAGCTATGGGACATGCAACCCCTCGTACGGGCTTTAAGTCGTACAACCGTATGGTAAGCGAGTGGGCGGAGGCTTTAACCCCAGTCAGCAACCGTCGAACTCGCACAATACCGAATGCCGTACAGACCCGAGACTGGGTCACCCAGAAGTCATCGGACCACAGTGAGATCGCCCACACACTGCTCCCAACCTCACGCCCTTCGCCCCGCACGATCGCTCAGGCCTTGCGCCTCAAAGCCCTTGGTCATTTTTACGATCACACCGAAGCCGCTTTGCAGTTATACCCTGACTCCCTAAAAGACATGGATTGGCTAGCCAATCAGGTAAACAACAAGCATCGGTTCAAAATTCACGACTTCAAGAAGAACAAACCGGTTCAAGTCTACGGTACAGAGTATCCGAACCTTCTCTTAACAAAAGTTTCACCTGACGCTTGGGTGCGAATCATTGGTCAGGCCGCCGAATTCCCGCCCTATGACGAGCTCGATCTGTCGTCCTCACTTCCACCCGTTAACGGCGTGCCGTCGCTAATAGGTCGCAATGGGCATCTATTAATGAATAGTGAAGAGGATCGGTCGCTGATCCGATTAGTCTTGGACCTGTTTAAAGTTCCCGAAGCAAGCTACAGCGTCTATGCTCGGTACAATGATCCTGACGTTAAAAAGCGACTTTTGAAACACGGCTTTCAGGTGTCACCCATCGTCGGGACCGGCACCGGTGCGAAACCGCAACTAGATACCTTCAACAAGCAAGGCCATGAGTCAGAGGCAAAAGAACAAGAATACGGGGGCCTCATCTTCAACAAGGGATTTTCGGGCTGCATTCACCGTCGCAATGAACTTGTGATCGCGCTGCTCATTGTTGCTGCGTCATACTGTTCTCTCGGGTAAACGACGCACGAAGACTAAAATGCCCCTCTGGTGAAACTCCATTCACGTCAGAGAAAAGTCCTCGGGGCTCGGCTCAATGATATCGAGAGAGACGAGGCTCAGTACTTCCTTTTTGCTCGCGCCCTGTTTCAAACGTCGGGCCGTATACTTCACTGTAGAGCGTTCTAGTGATGCCTTTGCCGCCGTATCGAAGTGGCTTTGATGAATGCCTTGAAGCTTTACCGGTCGCGTCTCGACGCTGTGCCCTTTCACTCTCAGGAGATAGATTTCGTTCCCGGAAATGGAGTAGCCGTCCGGCTTTGCAAAGCCCTCCTCTACTTCATTCACGACCTCGGTCGCCTCAATCAAAGGCAGTGAATCTTTAATAGCCTGCCCCTCACGATCGTCAAACCCTAAATGGATGAACACCGTTTTCTTGATCTTCTGTCCTCCAAATTTTTGAAGGAACTTTAATGCTTCATCTCGCAAATAGTCCTCGTCTTCGCGATCCAAGCTGGCGAGCTTCTGCGTTGCCGCAAATAAGGACGGTTGGCCAATAACTTCCGACGAGAGAATGGCAACGGCGGCCCTAAAATACTCGATCTCTTCTGAGGTTATGCCGCCCCCATTTAGCTGTAGCACCGTAAACGCCGTGTAACCTCGAGAGCCTGTCGGATCTAGGTAAAAACTTGAGGTGAGAACACTTTCTTTCATGTGCTCTCGTCGTTCAATTAAACCGTTAAGCGTCGCCGTCAGAAACTTCTCCAGAAGCTCCTGAGATGCATTGGAAATGCTGCCTCGATCAAGTTTGACCAACTTGCCTTGACGAGTAACAATAGAATGGGCCCCTGTTCGAATGACCGCAAAGACTTGTCCAACGGTCTCCATTGGGGTGGGATTCTTCTTTAGAGGTACAGCTTGAGTCATACGACTTCTCCTCACATATCTCAAAGCTCACCCCTGTCATGGGGCGATGAAAAGCCTAGGTGTCGGTGCAAACGTTTGCTAGCGACCGGCCTGAGACTGATCACAAAGCGAACACTTACGTTTTACCACGGTTTGAACGCGAAATGTGGGTTCACCTCTGAACGCGCTGCAAGTCGGGTCATTTACGCGACAAATCTCGTTGCCAGCTGTCTTTTCGGGCCACTTCAACATGAATTAGCACTTCACAGTTCCAGAATTTCAAGGAATGACTTCTGCTTCACGCAGGGTGAGCGACCAACCCGGCTCGCAGGTCTAGTGTTTCAGAAAGGAAAAATTCATGTGCGCCAAACGATGGTGGTTTTTAAGGACTTTGTTGTCGATGGCGGTACTTACACTGGAAGTGGGTTGTTTACTGAGCATAGTTTTCTAGGGCGGTAACACACGAGGCCACCAACCAACGTTTACTCATCCTTGCAGTTGCGGTCGTGGTCCGCCAGCTTCATTTGTGTGATGACGACACAAAATTGAGAGCCCTTAGCAATGCGATATACTCATTACTAAAAACATCAGCGGAGAAGCGCTTTTGTAACCACCCCCTAAAATCGGTACATCCGCTTTTAAGATTCCAAACCGAGTACCCGGACAAGACAAATGCGTGACAAATCGATCCTTGTAGTCGACCTCGAGGCAACCTGCTGGGAAGACCAGAAAACCCCTGACGGCGAGGGACAAGGTATCCACAACATGGAGATCATCGAACTCGGTTGTGCTCTTGCGACTCGACAAGGGAAGCTGCTGGATACCGGATCGTTTCTGGTCAGGCCAATCCGGAATCCTGCACTAAGCAGCTTTTGCACTGAGTTGACCGGGATCACCCAGGAGATGGTGGACGAAGCGCCGGCGTTCCCGGGGGCTGTTCAGGCTATGAATGCCTGGCTGGGTGATCTGCCGGACGATTTAATCTGGTGCAGCTGGGGCAACTACGACAGATTGCATCTGGAAGCCCAAAGCCTGCTGGACGGGGCGCAGCCAGCTATCCTAGCCCGCCCTCATCTGAACCTGAAACGTATCTGGCGCCGCACCACCGGCCAGAAAAAAAGGAACGGTCTAGCCAGCGCTTTGGTTTTTCACGATCTCGCCTTTGAGGGCAGCCAGCATCGGGGCGTGGATGATGCCCGAAACATCACCAGGCTGCTGTCTTTTATGAAATGGTCACTAGAGTCCGAGTTACTGACATTACCGGAGAGGGCGGTATGAAACTGGTCTGTATTTCCGACACCCACAGTCTGCACCATCGCATACTGAATGTTCCAGATGGCGATGTGTTGATTCATGCCGGTGACTGCCTGGGCCAGGGCACGCTGGAAAATATCGAAGAGCTCAATGAGTGGCTCGGAACGCTGCCGCACCGGCACAAAATTGTAATTGCCGGCAACCACGACTGGGCTTTCCAGGAAACGCCGGAATTAGCACGGCAGGCACTGACGAACGCCAATTACCTGGAAGACAGCGGCGCGGAGATTGAGGGGGTTCGGTTCTGGGGTTCACCCTGGACACCCACCTTTATGGATTGGGCATTTATGCTGGAGCGTGGCCAGCAGTTGCACCAGAAATGGCAGCTCATTCCGGACAATACCGATGTGCTGATCACCCACGGACCACCGAAAGGCATTGGTGATGAGGCAAACCTCGGATTCAAATGCCAGAATGTTGGCTGCATGGACTTGCTTGACCGAATCCAGCAACTCTCACTTAAAGCGCACATTTTTGGTCATATCCACGAGGGCTACGGACAGTATCAACGTGAAAAAATGAAGTTGATTAACGCCAGTATCTGCACCGCACGTTATGAGCCGAGGAACGCGCCGATTGTAGTGGAGATATAAATCGGCCAATTTTGATTGAGGAGGGGCACATGTCGTGGATTAATCCCAAGGATCAAATGCCTGAAGACAGGGAGGTCGTGATCGTCTTGTACTTGGGATACTGGTCTGGTCGTGGAAACAGCGGTATCACTGATGCCTATGCTGTGGGTCGGCAATGGGTCAATATCCCTGAAGGGGCCACCGTTGCTGCGTGGATGCCTATGCCGGATAAGGGCGAATTGCCTGAATGGCTTGCAACATCAATTGATGACCACGCACTCGTTGACCTGTGCAAGGAGCGGGTGAATGAAAAGGGTGTGCACGTGAATCTAGATGACGACGAATATTTCATGCTCTGAGGGCATCTAACGTGACCGCAGAAGAACTAATGGCACAGCTACAAAAGCCACCACCGGAAACACCGGTGCTGGTTGAGAGCTACGAAACCGGCTTTGATGAAATTGTCGAGCTCACCCCCGAAGAGGTTGTTCGCTACCGGCATGCTCAGGAGTGGGATGGCGAATACCAGGCGCCAGACAGGTTCTCCAACCCAGAAACCGGAGTTCGGCAGGCCGCGGTGATCCGGGAGGCGCAGAGGCCACCGAAGGTAATGCTATGAAGAATAGAAAGTCTTACAGCTTGACTGAACTGGTGGCCCAGTGTAACCCCGACGCGCCCGTGCCAGAGACGCTCCGAGAGTGGGATCAAGCTCCGCCGGTTGGCCTGGAACGGATTGCTATTGGTGATCAGATGGATGTGCCGCCACTCGATCCAGCACCTGACGAGCCGGCATCAACGGCACCTGACCCGTTTTCGCCAGAATATCGATCCAAACCTGATTTCCCCTCAGAATGACCTCGGCGGTTCCGATGTGGCCCGATACCACGGCCGTGATACCTGAAATGTGTTGATCCGCACCCTGCGCGCGGTTCCAGGGCCACGTGCATTCGATGGCAAAGCGCTCTGAAAAGGGTGTCTCCTGAACGGTTCGCCAATCATCGAAAGGGCTTTGAGCATGTACCAGCCCGAGTTGTCCGTTATCGCACTCGAGCGTCATGGTGAGCGGCAGCTGGTAACGACACTGAATTGCCAGATTTTTGTAAGAGGTTTCATCCAGGCCCGCAGTCCAGTGACCGCCCATTCCCCGGTGCTTGTAACGGTTTCGGTTATCCTCAGCGCCGGCGATAAACATGAGCTCATGGTTACCCATCACGCTGTATACCCAGTCGGTACCTAGAACCCACTCCAGAAGAAGCCGGGACTCTGGGCCGCGATCAATTGTGTCTCCCAACAGAAACAGACGATCAACGGACGTGTCGAATTCAGCATTCGATAACGCGGCCTGAAGAGCCTCGAACTCGCCATGCAGGTCACCACAAACCCAGTCCACCCCGACCGGATTGGCCGCAAAAAACCGATGTGGAGTCAGTCGCATGCTCATCGTCGGTAGCCATTATTCTCGTCCTTTTTAGTTGGCCGAGTATAACCCTGAACGGAACCTTCTTGGCGCTCCAGCGGGTTTAGTTCTTGGGGCAGTGGTTCCGCCAGTTCATCGGCATGGGCCGTGTGGGCATTTAGGCCGTCCAAGAATTCTTTTTCGGTTGGGCGCTTTGTATTCATATCGATTCGTGCTCCGTATTTCCTACCAGTGTATACCAACTCTGAAACGCTGAACTGGCTCCGTATTTTCTAACACCCAAACCAAAAAGGTGGTCAAATTTGACCGCTAGTGTTCCGTCTGGTTAATTCCTAAGCGGAAGTGCGCTATAATTCGAGCTATTATTTACGAGCTCGGAGACTCTGTTTTGGCCCGGAAACCAGCACCCTTTAATCTTACGGTAAACGATCAACTGGAGCTGGAAAGCTGGCTGCGAACAAGCACGCTGAGTCAGAATCTTGTTCTGCGAGCACG
>Ga0208300_100462_pt1 | contig 29214 bp, 25 predicted proteins | sample 23_taG_FD_184096 | JGI IMG/M metagenome (GOLD analysis project Ga0208300, IMG submission 184096) | Marine viral communities from Cariaco Basin, Caribbean Sea - 23_WHOI_OMZ (SPAdes) (version 2) | ecosystem: Environmental > Aquatic > Marine > Oceanic | place: Caribbean Sea: Cariaco Basin...
AAACAGGGATGACGAAAGCGCAGCTGTTTGCCAATAAGCCATTGCTAACCAAAATCTTAGGTTACCACGTGATCAACGGTGATATGGCGATGTATGCTAAAGACGTGAAGCCAGGCAACGTCATGACCCTGAGCAACGACACATTAATGGTGACCAGCCAAGGCAACTTGATGGATGAAAACGGTCGTACGACGAACATCATCAAAACCGACATCGCGGCTAATAACGGTGTGGTACACGTCATTGACAGAGTATTACTACCGAAATAAGAGTGAGTAAAAACTTTGGTTTTTGGGAGTACGAAACGAGCCCCTGATTACTTTATACAACGCATATCATATGACGAAGCTGGTCTAAGTACTGGCTATCGTCTTTTTTGACCTAAGTGTCAGACAGTAGTCATTGTTCAGGCGGCATTGTTTTCGATGTCCATTCTCCAATCGTACACGTGATTAATACAGTGATACTACCTAAGTAAGCATCAATCTAAAGGTAATAAGTTACACTCATAGTGATTGGTATAACAGATTTGAGGTAGTTGGCACTGGCTAACCTGCCATGCTTGCAATTAATAAAGTATTTACTGTTATATTCATTGGTTACATACATTCATTAAGAGACACTATTTGTTTAGCAAAATTATTTGTTCAATCAATAGTCTAATCATTCATTTATAAGGAAATACTCATGTTAAAGAAGAACGTACTATCTATCGCCGTTGTTACTGCTGCCATGTCGTTGGCGGCCTGTAACGACACTGAAACTGTCGCAGATCCTGTGGAGCCTGAAGTCACTACTGAAGAAGTGGTGGTAGTGGATCCAGTGGTTGAGGCTGAACCAATGGTGGAAGCTGAGCCAATGGCTGAAACTGACGTAGTCGGAACGCAAACCATTGGCGAGATGGCAGCGAGCAATGAAGATCTAACCATTCTTACGGCTGCACTACAAGCCGCTGGTTTAGATACAATGCTGATGGCTGATGACAAATACACGGTATTTGCTCCTACTGATGAGGCGTTTGCTGCTTTGTTAACCAAACTAGACATGACCAAAGAAGAGCTATTGGCTGATGAAGCGACGCTAAAAAGCGTCCTGCCTTATCACGTCATTCCTATGGTCGTGACAGCGTCTGATATCCCTTATGGTACTGATATTGAAACGGCAAATGGCCAAGCCTTCATGATTAGTGAAGATAATGTGATTACTGATGCGAGTGGCAATACGGCCAATATCGTTGGCACAGACATGATGGCAACCAATGGTGTGGTCCATGTAATCGATACCGTACTATTACCAAAATAAGCCTGTGTAAACGATTGCTATAATTTGCAGATGTTACCTAAAGAGCCTAGCGATGAGCTGGGCTTTTTTGTGCTTGGCTGTTGTCCCTAGAATTCTCAGGAATGGGGTCGCAGAGACATTAGAAGCGTGCTTAATATGGGTAGCCATTCTAGTGGGGAGGTATCAATGAGAGAATGCCGATTTAACGCCACATTTCACTTTTTCATGCTATAGCTTTACGCATTCAACGTTCAAAATGAAAAAAGCCCGAGACGATGGCCTCGGGCTTTTACTTAAGATACTTATTTAGTAACCGCTGTCGTGATTACTTACGCTCTTTACGTAGTGGGTCAGCCGCCAGTCTTTGTTGCTCTAGTAGATGACGCTCTTCCCAATAAGGCGCATTTTTGATACCGAATTTTGCAGGATCAAAACTGTAGCGTGCAACGCCAGCTTTACGCTGTGCTTCATAATCTTTAAGCATAGTGAGTGTTGGACGTGCCACGATAAAGATGACCAAGATACCAACAATATTGAGCCACGCCATGAGGCCAACACCAATATCACCAATAGCCCAAATGTAACCCGCTGAGTTTAGACCACCGTAGGCAACCATCACCATGATGAGGACTTTGACTAAGAATAAGCCTGTTTTATTGGCACCGCGACTGAGAAAGCGCGTCAAGTAAGCCACGTTCACTTCAGCGATGTAGTAGTAGGCCAAGATAGTCGTAAAGGCAAAGAAGAATACAGCCACCGCGATAAAGGTATTACCAAAACCACCGTATACAGATTCCATTGCCATTTGCGTAAATGCAGGCGCGTTGATCTCAGTGGTAGCAGCGACATTCTGTACGATGAACTGACCGTCTGGTAGCGTACCTTGGATGTTATAAGTACCCATCGTCAAGATCATAAATGCAGTAGCAGAACATACTAGCAATGTATCAACATACACTGAGAATGCCTGTACCAGACCTTGCTGTGATGGATGCTCAACTTCAGCAGCAGCAGCAGCGTGAGGGCCTGTCCCTTGACCTGCTTCGTTTGAGTAAATACCACGTTTGACACCCCAACCAATAGCCGCACCGAAACCTGCTTGTGCCGTAAAGGCATCGCTAATGATGAGACCGAATACTTGTGGAATCATGTCAAAGTTAGTGAACATAATGATGAGGGCTAGCACGATATAGCCTAACGCCATAAAAGGGACGGCAAACTCAGTAAAGGTTGCAATACGTTTAATACCACCAAAGATGATGATACCTAAAACCACTAGGATGATAGCTAGAGCGACCAAACGCATAGAACCGACTTCTAATGCGCCGATACTCATGACAGTGCCTTCACCCATTACCTGTGCGAACGCATTGATCACGCCGTTGGCCTGAACGCCTGGCAAGAACATACCACAAGACAAGATTGAGGCGATGGCAAAGAGGATACCGTACCATTTTTGACCAAGGGCACGCTCAAAATAATACGCAGGGCCACCGCGGTACTCGCCAGTGACCGTGTCTTTTTCTTTATAAATCTGTGCAAGTGTCGACTCAACGTAAGCCGTAGATGCGCCTAAGAAGGCCACGATCCACATCCAAAACACGGCACCCGGACCACCAAAGCCGATAGCCGCAGCAACACCTGCAATGTTACCCATACCCACACGGCCTGCGAGTGAGACGGCAAGTGCCTGAAATGATGAAATACCTTGTTGGCTGGACTTACCAGTGAAGAGCAATTTGATCATTTCACCGAATAAACGCACTTGTACAAAGCGCGTCAGAATGGAATAGAACAGGCCCGCGCCCAAACACAGATAGATCAGTGCGGGGCTCCAGATAATTCCGTTTACTAAGTTAACTAAACCTTCCATATGTATATTCCTAGTACTGTCTCAAAGTGGCTCTGTATGCTAGGAGTAAGCTAACTGGTTAACTTACTTATTTAAGTTAAGCAGTTAAATTAGCTACATTGACTTATACATCAGATAAGTCTCATACGCGCTTAGCCACTAAGAATGGACTGTAGTTGTCTGTATTTATCCGCTTAGCTCATCAGCAACATTGACGGTTTGCATAACACCTACTGACGCCAATATTTCTATCAGCGACATTTGCCACGCTTTTGCTGTCTTTATTACTGGTGCATCTTATTATCACATCATAAATAAGATAAGTTATAAGTAGACCAGCGGATAAAATAGGCGGCTAATCATTAAATACTGATCGTATTTAACTTGTTATGAGCCGTACCGATTGATGACAGGACGGGCGTGGATGATTGAATCTGTGAGCAACTGTCTAATAATTGATTGACACTTTTATACATCAATCAACGATTGGCTAGTACTAATCAAACGATAAGTCCACTACCAAATGTATTCAAACCGTACGGCTACGTAACTGCAATTTGCCATATTTTTTTACCAATTACTAGAATTTTCTTTGTACATAACCATATATATTCTTTTTGCGTGAGGTGGTCACTGTCATAAATAACGCTAACGTGGGGGCATATAACGCTGCTAGGTGTGGCAAGACCGCCTACTAAAAAATGTATCACCTAATGAGAACGCTAACGTTGTCACGGCTTTTACCACGCTCTATCTATGAATAGCAAGGGACGGAAAGCGGCATCAAAATAAGGGTTTGCGGTTGTTTTTTGGTAACGGTGAATTGTAAAAGTGCCGTTATCACGCCATTATTGTTAGGATAACTTATAGGCTATAAACCTGAGTATAACTTGAGCGTATGATTAGTATTTAATCCGCCAGCGCTTGTGTTTTGCATCTGCACTTATGTTTATATTTTTTGAATAAAAATACAGCCCCACAGAACGTTACTGACAGTAGTCAGGAGTTCCAGTAGTCAGGCGTTCTGAAAACAAGATTAAAAGCTGTGACTGGTTATTTGTTATTTATCATCATTAGGAGAGACATCGATGACGCGTCAATCAATTGTAAAACCCATGTTGCTTGCAGCAGTATTAGCAACTTCTACTGTTGGTCTAAGCGGTTGTGGCTATAATAACCTTCAAGCCCAAGACGAGCAGGTGACGGCGTCGTGGTCAGAAGTGGTCAACCAGTATCAACGCCGTTCTGATTTGGTGCCAAACTTGGTCAAAGTGGTACAGCAGTATGCGGAGCAAGAACAAGAAGTGTTTACTCAAGTGGCTGAGGCTCGCTCACGTGCTGGCAGTATCACCGTGACGCCTGAGGTACTCAATGATCCAGAAGCGATGGAGCGTTATGCGGCTGCGCAAGAACAAATGACAGGGGCATTATCACGTCTGATGGCAGTGTCTGAGCGTTATCCTGAGCTAAAGTCAGATGCGTTGTTCCAAGACTTACAAGCACAGCTCGAAGGCACTGAAAACCGGATTGCTGTCGCTCGTAACCGTTATATACAAGAGGTACAAGCCTACAATACCACTGTGCGCCAGTTCCCAACCAACATCACGGCGAAAGTGTTTGGTATGGATGCTAAGCCAAACTTTAGCGTGGCGAATGAAGAGGCTATCTCAACTGCGCCAAGTGTCGACTTCGGTGATGATAACGCAGCGACAGCTGAGTAACCTTAATTGAATGTATTAAGTAGCGAGGTATTTGCCTGGTTGCGGGTTTAGAGGGCACTACCAGATTTGTTTTAAAGGTGTTGATGGTTATGAATGCCTATTAATAATTTAGTACCGATGTCACTTGAGGTGGTATAGAGTAGATGAATAATTCCAAAGCAATCTTATCAACATTGTTGTTCACCCTAAGCATGAGTAGTGCCTCTGTGCTGCATGCTGCGCCTGCTGACACGGCTATGGCGACAGAAAATAACCCCTCAAGCATACAAGACCGTAGCGTCGAGGATTTGGTGGCTATTGCCAAAGCCGGTGAGTCCAATGAAGCCATCAATGACGCTGTACTGGGTAATGATGCCATTAACCCAGCGGCGGCCAACAGTGAGGCCACCGCTGAGACCTCAGCAGCCACTCGCCCTTCTGTACAATCAAGCGCGCCTAGTGTCGATGCAGACAAACTGATATTAAATGAGCCAGTGATTGATCAGGCCAATATTTTAAACCCGCAAGAAAAACAGCGCTTGGAAGCACAGCTTAGAAATATCTACCAGCAAGGTCTGGCACAAGCGGCTGTTGTCATCGTACCGACGACAAATGGTCTGCCTATCTTTGACTATGCCTTGCAAGTGGCAGAAAAATGGCAGCTTGGCGATCAAGACATCGATGATGGTTTGTTAATTGTCGTTGCGGTCAATGACCGTGACATGTATATTTTAACGGGCTACGGCCTAGAGGGCGTCTTGCCAGATGCTGCGGTCAATCGTATCATTCGGGAAGAGATCACCCCGCTATTTAAACAGGACAACTATGGCGCTGGGATTTTAGCTGGGGTGGAGGCCTTAAAAGCGCGTCTGAGCGCTGACCCTGAGGTTTTGGCGCGTGCCGATGCGCAAGCGGCCGAACGTAGCCAAAATCCAAACGATGTCGGTGACAACTCATCACCCGTTTTTTTATTCGTCATGGCGATGATATTTGGTAGTTTCATTACCAGCATCTTTGGCCGCGTTTTTGGCTCGATCCTGACGGCCGGAGGTTTTTTTGCCGGTTCATTGGCACTCGGCGGCGGCTTTTTTATGACGCTGATTATGGCGATATTTATCTGGATGTTCCTGATTTCACGCGGTGGTGGTGGCAAAGGCGGCGGTAAAGGTGGTCGCAGAGGCGGCGGCATGATTTTCCTACCAGGCATGGGCGGCGGCGGTTTTGGCGGTGGTGGTTTCGGAGGCGGCGGCTTTGGCGGCGGTGGTGGTGGCTTTGGCGGCGGCGGTGCTGGCGGCTCGTGGTAGACCCATTCACTAAATGAACGTCAGTAATGACGTACTTGAGGAAATAATATAATGGCAGAAAACAGCGCTTCAAATTCCAGTTTTGCCCGCTGGTGGCGTCAAGTCTTGTTTGTCCCTTTATTGCATAGTAAGTGGCTGACAGCAGACGCCAAAGCACGTTTAACAGATAAAGTAACACGCGCTGAGCGTGGACATCGGGGTGAGGTGTTTTTGATTGTAGAAAACCATCTACCCATTCAAGAGGCCTATCACATCGGCTGCCGCGACCGTGCGATTGACTTGTTTAGTGAGTATCGAGTTTGGGATACCGAAGAAAACACCGGTGTTTTGATCTATGTCAATATTTGTGAGCATCAGCTAGAGATAGTCGCTGATCGTGGCATCAGCGCGCACGTCAGCCCAACGGTATGGCGAGCGATGTGTGAAAAAGCGCTATCAGGTATTGCGAATAAGAAAACAGAAGAAAGTTTGACTGAACTGTTAGATGAGGTGGGACAATTGCTGCGTCAGTACTATCATCTTGAGCACAATCCAGCTGGTAATGAGTTGTCTGATACGGTGGTGTTTTTGAAGTAAGTACTATGATTAGCTATTTCTATGAGTCTTCTTATTGATAAAGGGCACATTCATCGCGTTAAATGGTTTGCTTTTAGCCTATGGGGTTTTGTGGGTAATTCAAATATAATACGCGTCTAGCCACAGAAAATGACTGATGTGTGTCGCATTTAAGCCCATGTATCGTCTGCCTGTCTTGATAAAAAACACTACTGGAACACTATGATTGAGTTAATAAAGAAACTACCGAAAGCGGAACTGCATCTACATATTGAAGGCTCACTAGAACCTGAGCTGATGTTTCGATTGGCCAAAAAGAACGACGTAAAGATTCCTTATGAAAACATAGAAGATGTACGCAAGGCTTATAACTTCACCAATTTGCAAACCTTTTTAGACATTTACTATGCGGGTGCAAATGTTCTGCTCACCAAAGATGACTTTTATGATTTGACTTGGGAATACATTCTTAAATGTGTTGAGGACAATGTCATCCACACGGAGATCTTTTTTGATCCCCAGACACATACAGAAAGAGGCGTGCCTTTTGAGGCTGTAATAACGGGTATCAAAGAGGCACTTGCGGATGCTAAAGAAAAGTACGGCATCACGTCTTGTATTATTATGTGCTTTTTGCGTCATTTATCCCAAGAAGCCGCCTTTGAAACGTTAGAGCAAGCTTTAGCATTCAAAGACGACATCATTGGTGTTGGTCTTGATTCATCAGAGCTGGGCAATCCGCCATCGAAGTTTAAAGAGGTATTTAAAAAGGCCAAAGAAGAAGGCTTTAAATTGGTGGCCCATGCAGGTGAAGAGGCAGATTTTTCGTACATTTACGAAGCGCTAGATTTATTGAATATCAATAGAATCGATCATGGTGTGCAATCTATAAAAAGTCCAGAGCTGATGCAACGACTCAAAGACGAGCAAATGCCGCTGACCGTCTGCCCCAACTCAAATATCGAACTGAAAGTTTTTGAAACCTATAAAGAGCACAACATCAAAGAGCTTTTGAATTATGGTCTAAATATCAGTGTCAACTCAGACGATCCAGCGTACTTTAAAGGCTACGTCAATCAAAACTTTATCAACTTATATGAGAATCTACCGATCACGGAAGATGATGTCATAACCTTGGTGAAAAACTCTTTTCGTTCGGCATTTATAGATGATGAGCTAAAAGCAGCGTATTTAGCGAAAGTTGATCTAGCGTTACGTTGATCTAGCGTTACAATAAGACCTGATCAGATCGTGGTCTCGTACAAGGCTTAATGGTTGATACAAACCGTTAAGCCTTTTTTGGTCTGATAAAAATTTAAACGAACTCAGCACCCAAGCTAGTGATAGATTTGATTCGTCACACAGCCATAATTATAACTTATTGATTGCTTGTATGAGTGCTGGCATTATCACCCCCGCTTTTTCTGCTAACGTTATATCAACGACAGTATTGGGCGTCGGATTTGGATTTATATCAATGATTTTGGCGCCATTGTGCTTTGCTAACTGGGCCAGTCCCGCAGCAGGATAAACGAGGCTTGAGGTACCAATACTGATAAACACTTCACAGCTGGCAGCGGCGTCCTCTGCCGTCTGCCATGCCTGTACGGGCAGCGCTTCCCCAAACCAAACGATATCTGGCCTGATATAACCGCCACAGTGCTGGCAAGTGATTAACGTATCAGCAAAATCTGTGTCATCCTCACTATTAGATGAGCCCTCTGGTTTGCTTTGATAAGGTGCTTCACACTGACTACAACGATTACGCCACAGATTTCCATGCAGATGAGACACGGTACTGCCAGCTTGTTCATGTAAGTCATCGACATTTTGAGTGATGAGCGTTAACTGCTGATGGTTTGCTTTGATATGTTGCTGCCACTGGGCTAAGGCAACATGCGCGGGATTTGGCGTTTTATCCGCTACCAACTCTCTGCGCCATTGATACCACGACCATACCAGTTTTGGGTCGCGGGCGAACGCAGTTGGTGTGGCCAAGTCCTCTGCATGATAGTTTTCCCATAAGCCTGTTTGCTTATCTCGAAAAGTTGGAATGCCGCTTTCTGCTGAAATTCCTGCCCCCGTTAAAACACAAATACGCTGTGAGGAAGCCAATAGTTTCGCTGCATCCTGTACTTCTGCTATTAACGCTGGTGATAATTCTGCTAACATAAGCCAACCCTTGCTAATAATGGATACTCTTCTTATGATAGATGGAATTTGGTGGCTTGTCATATTGTTTGCCGTTATCGCCGCCTTATGGCTGGTGGCAAAGTCACGTGGGGCAAAAGTAGGAGAGCAGAATGGGTACACACAGTCAAAAAAAGATAAGTCTCATGATGGCTTACAGAAGACCTCTGCACTATTAAAGAAATATTTCCCTAATTATCGAGTGACCCGTAAGGCAAATCATTTATTACTGAGTAAGCAAGATAAAAAAATTGCCATGATTACCATCGACAGGAAGCTTGCCACAGGGCAGCGCCGTCTTGGTGATGTGCCAGTGATTAACTACCACCGTGTCCCTAGCCGCGCGCAACTAACGGCTAATTTGCAAGAGGCAGAATAAGCTCACGTTATAAGCAAAACATTCAGAAAGATAGGCGCAGAGCAACAAACACAAATATCTTTAAAGACATATTTGCACAAGTGTGAGCAAGGTAAGGTAGTGCTAGGGAAGGGGGAAATACAATGATTGGTGCGCTCGGCGGGAATCGAACCCACGACCCTCGGCTTCGGAAACCGATACTCTATCCAACTGAGCTACGAGCGCATCATAACAACGGCATCTTGTATTAAACAACATAACGCTTAAACGAGGTTATAAGCGGTATTAGGTGTCGAAAAATAAAGACCGCTTAGTCTAACAAATAAAAGTCATAAAGCCAATAAATGAAGACAAGGATTGATGTTTTTTAAGAAAAAACAGCATAGTCATGAAACAGGCATGGCAATTTACCTGCCTTTTCCCTTATAATGACAGGGAGAATTCATATTTATAATCACCGATTACAAGTGTGCTGACACGCGGGATGGCTGTTTGCTATTGATGACGAGAGGTCATTAAAGGAGGACAGACAGAATGTCCGAGCCGTGTCAGCCTTTGTACATGTAATAAGAGAACGTGACGAATGAGAAAAGTAGTTATGTTATCGGCAGCTGCCATTCTAGGAATCGCTAGTATCGCGGTGAGCCAAGCTGAAGATGTGGCAGGGCCTTCTGTCACTGTTACTGATGTAGCAGAAGCGCAGGAAGTGGTAGAAAATGTTCCTCAAAAGCTAGGTAATGATACCCAAGCTGCGGCAGTGACGACAGAGAGCGAAGTTTCTCCTGATGAAGCCGCACAAGTAGATGGCGCAGCCGTTGAAGAAACGGCCGCTGCAGCGCCTGCTGCTGAAGAAGAGCCCATTCCGCAAGATACACCGCAAGTGCAAAAACTGATTGCTTTATACCCCAATCTGATCGCACGTATTCAGCCTGTTGCCAAGGTGTGCTTTGAAGATGATGACGTTTGTGATGTGACACCACGTGCCGCTGGCCCATCAGCAGGTGACGGTCCTCGTGATGGTAAAGCTGTGTACAATGCTGTGTGTCAGACTTGTCACGGTGCAGGCTTACTTGGCTCTCCTATTTTTGGCGATGCTGGCGCTTGGGGACCACGTATAGCAAAGGGTAAAGACACGTTATATACCCATGCTATCAATGGTTTTAACGCCATGCCTGCAAAAGGTGGTGCTGATATCCCTGATGAAGAAGTCCAAAATGCGGTGGACTACATGATTGATGGAGCAAGCTAATAAAATTTGTGATGTCTGTCTGTACAGCGCCTATTTCATTTGATGAGATAGGCGCTTTTTTAATGTTAACTGTTATTAATATACGCCTTCCGAGCCGCTGCAGTTGAAATTCATCTTCAACAGCCTCATTTCATGACAGTATCTTTTCTAGATAGTAGAGTGTGTTAAATATTTCACGGCGCTTTTGTCAGTGTCGTCGTTGAATGTTCAACACGGCCTATTATTCTAAAACCATTTTTTATACAAGTTTATAACAAATAAAGAGGTCTTCATGTCTGAGGTACCAGCACTTTCGATCCAGAACTTATCCAAAACCTATGACAATGGGTTTTCGGCGCTCAAGGATGTCAGTTTGACCGTCCCCCAAGGGGGTTTTTTTGCATTACTTGGGCCAAATGGTGCCGGTAAGTCAACGATGATTGGCATTATCAGCTCATTGTTTAAGCCCACCACAGGCAGCGTGAAGATTTTTGGCACCGACCTGCTAGAAAACCCTTCCATTGCCAAGCAGTATCTGGGCGTGGTGCCGCAAGAATTTAATTTTAATCAGTTTGAAAAAGTACAAGATATCTTGATCACCCAAGCGGGTTATTTTGGTATTCCTGCCAAAGAGGCGCGTCCACGGGCGAAGCGGCTACTGACAGCGCTTGGTCTATGGGACAAACGTGACAACAAATCACGTGAGTTATCAGGTGGTATGAAGCGCCGTTTGATGATTGCTAGGGCTTTGATTCATAAGCCCAAGCTGTTGATTCTTGATGAGCCAACCGCTGGGGTTGATATCGAGCTGCGCCGCTCTATGTGGGAGTTTATGCAGCAGATTAATATTGAAGAAAAAACCACGATTATTCTGACCACTCACTATCTTGAAGAAGCTGAGCAGTTATGTAAGCGCATTGCTATTTTGGATCATGGTGAAATTCGTATCAATACAGAGATGAAAGACTTATTGGCGCAGTTATCCGTTGAAACATTTGTTTTTGACTTAAATACGCCACTCACACGTCAGCTGGCTTTGACAGGAGTGACGGGAATAGCACAACCAGATGATCAGACGCTGGAAGTCACCTTGACAGAAGGTGAGTCGTTAAATGGTGTCTTTGATCAGTTGTCCGAGCAGGACATCAGTGTGGCGAGTATGCGGAACAAAGCCAATCGACTAGAAGAGCTGTTTATGCGTTTAGTAGATAAAAACATTCAAAGTGCAGACAGTATGAAGGAGGCAGGGTTATGAGTCAGGAACTGATAGATCGCAATAAAACGGATCTTAGCAAAACCATGTCATGGAGTAAGAAGTGGATCGCTTTTCGTACTATTTGGTTTAAAGAGATTCGACGAATCCTACGTATTTGGCCACAGACCTTGCTGCCGCCCGTTATCACAATGAGCCTGTATTTTGTCATCTTTGGTAAGATGATTGGCTCACGTGTGGGTGAGATGGGCGGTGTACCGTATATGCAGTTTATCGTGCCTGGCTTGATTATGATGTCTATCATTACCAACAGCTACTCCAACGTGGTTTCAAGTTTTTTTAGTGCCAAGTTTACAGCCAGCATCGAGGAGCTTTTGGTATCACCAGTCTCTAAGCATGCGATCTTGATGGGTTATATCAGTGGTGGTATCTTTCGCGGACTGGCCATTGGTGTCATTGTCTCAATAGTGGCGCTGTTCTTTACTGATCTTGGTATCGAGCATTTATTCGTGACGGTATTTACTGTACTTGGCACCTCTATTTTGTTTTCACTGGGCGGTTTTATCAATGCCGTATTTGCTCGCTCATTTGATGATATTTCTATCATTCCAAGCTTTGTGCTCACACCATTGACTTATCTTGGTGGTGTTTTTTATTCGATGGAAAATCTCTCACCATTTTGGCAAAATATTTCGCTTTTGAACCCTATTGTCTATATGGTCAACTCGTTCCGTTACGGCATCCTAGGCTATTCGGATGTCAATGTTTGGTATTCGATGGCCGCTATTTTTGTCTTTTGTGCGATATTTTATACCATCGCCTATCGCTTACTGAGTAGTGGCTCACGCGTACGCTTGTAAGGTTTTGGGCCAAAAGGTAGTGTGACTCATGTAAAGTTTGGGTCAAGGTACTCTCTATCGGACTGATTCGTAAAAGTTAGAGTACAATAAATTTTTAACGGTTTAATATTAGGAAGGTAAATGAGTATTCACGGCATCTTGGGTGAGCAAACCACCGACTATCCAACCACGTATAGCCCAGAGACGCTATATCCTATTGCACGCAGTATGGGACGTGACGCTATTGGCTGGCAAACAGATAAGTTAACGGTGGGTGTTGATTGGTGGCAGGCTTTTGAGATGTCGTGGCTTAATACACAAGGCGTCTCGCAGGTTGCTATCGCGCGCTTTAGTATCCCTGCCAGCTCACCATTTATCGTAGAGTCAAAGTCACTTAAGCTATATCTGAATAGTATTAATTTTACTGAGTTTGCCAGCTGGGACGACGTACAAGCGTTGATAACTAAAGATTTGTCTGCCTGTTTGCAAGCAGATGTGCAGGTCGCGCTGTTTGGCTTAAATGAGGATCTAAATGACAAAGCATCTGAGCTTTTAATTGCCCAGCCTGAGGGGGTTTGTATTGATGATGCGTTGTCAGACAGCACTGACAAAATCGCGTTAACTGAGCACCCTGATGCGTCGTTGCTTCATCATGACACACAAGCAAGCAGTACGAGTGCAGTAAGGGGCAGCAGCCAGCCTTATGCGTTCTACTCCAATCTACTGCGGAGTAACTGTCCTGTGACCAATCAGCCAGATTGGGGCACTTTAGCCGTTTCGATCAGGAGCGAACACCCCATTAGTGAAGCCAATATGCTGCGTTATATATTGAGTTTCCGCCAGCATAATGGGTTTCATGAGCAGTGCGTTGAGCAGATATTTGCTGATTTGAGCAGATGTTATGCGCCAAGTGAGCTGATGGTGCGCGCTTGGTATACACGCCGCGGCGGTATCGATATCAATCCTTGCCGCGTTAGTGATATAAGCTTGCTGCCTAAGCCCAGCCGTTTGATTCGCCAATAAGTAAGCACTATAGGGTGGGGTGTAAGTAAAACAGATACGATCAGCTTTATTAATAAAAAAGCGCCTATCTCTTCAGTGAAATAGGCGCTTTTGCTTGAGCAGTCTGTATTAAAAGGGCTACTTACCGCTAACTTTTGCCAATACGTCTTCACGGCTTAGCATTTGCTTCTCGGTTTCGCGGCGATTGACGTACTCGTACTTGTCTTCTGCCAGATTGCGGTCAGAGACGACAATACGATGCGGAATACCAATCAATTCTAGATCTGCAAACTTAACGCCTGGGCGCTCATTACGATCGTCAAGTAGCACATTGACACCTTGAGCTTTTAGCTCTTCGTACAATGCTGTCGCCGTTTGCATGACTGTTTCTTCTTTTGACTTCATCGGTATGATGGCCACTTCAAAAGGTGCAATAGAGTCCTCAACGGTCGGCGTGGTTGGCCACATGATCCCGTTTTCATCGTTGTTTTGCTCGATGGCAGCGGCAATAATACGACTAACCCCAATACCATAACAGCCCATCATGAGAGTGACGGGCTTGCCGTCTTCACCCGATACCGTACAATTCATCGCTTGTGAGTACTTATCACCCAACTGGAAAATGTGACCCACTTCGATACCGCGTTTGATTTTTAGGCTGCCTTTACCATCGGGAGAAGGGTCGCCTTCTTGCACATTACGCACATCAACGATGCGAGTAATGCGCGTGTCGCGCGCCCAGTTCATACCGATTGTATGCTTATTGACCTCATTAGCACCGCAGACAAAGTCTGATAAGGCGGCGGCCGAGCGATCAACGAACACAGGCATGTCTAAGTCAACACCAATGTAGCCTTTATGCAGGCCAGCTGCCTTTAGCTCTTCATCTGAGGCGAGCGTTAATGGTACGTTGGCTTCTTCGATTTTCTCAGCCTTGATGGTGTTGAGCTGATGGTCACCGCGCAATACGACAGCGATCAGCTGTGGCTCATCGGCTTCGGTATGACCATGTACGATCAAAGTTTTAACCGTGGTCGCAAGTGGGATATCCAAATGCTCAGCAACCATTTTACAGCTGGTCATGCCTTCTGTTAAGACGTCTTCACGCTCCACTCTAGGCGGCTGACGCTCAGCTGTGCTCACAGACTCCGCCAGCTCAACGTTGGCTGCATAGTCAGATGAGTCAGAGAAGGCAATGTCATCTTCGCCGCTGTCCGCCAACACATGAAACTCATGTGAGGCAAAACCGCCGATAGAGCCTGTGTCTGCTTGTACCGCGCGGAAATCCAAACCCAAGCGGGTAAAGATGCGGGTATAGGCGTCATACATGTCATGATAAGTCTTAGCCAATGATGCTTGATCAAGATGGAACGAATAGGCGTCTTTCATGGTGAACTCGCGAGCACGCATCACCCCAAAGCGCGGACGAATCTCATCACGGAACTTGCCTTGAATTTGAAAGAAAGTTATCGGCAGCTGCTTATAGCTACGTAGCTCACCTTGAGCAAGATTGGTGATAACCTCTTCGTGAGTGGGACCAAGCACGAAGTCACGATCATGACGGTCTTTAAAGCGCAATAGCTCAGGACCGTAATCGTCAAAACGTCCCGTCGTCTGCCAAAGCTCTGCAGGTTGAGTCATGGGCATCAACACTTCTTGCGCGCCGACATTTTGCATCTCTTCACGAACAATACGTTCGACTTTTTGTAAGACGCGCAGCCCCATGGGCAACCAAATATATAACCCAGAAGCGATTTTGCGAATGAGGCCGGCCCGCACCATCAACTGGCTTGAGGCGATGTCGGCATCACTTGGGGTTTCTTTTAGTGTGGCAAATAAAAATTGACTGGCTTTCATAAATAAAGCGTAACCTTATCAACGATAAAAAAATAAGAAATAGTAGGATGTTGAGCGTATGGCTAATCGTTTCATGGCCGCCGCAAGCTTACCTTTATCACTTAGCAATAATCTAGGGTGTGTCCTAGAGACTAAAATGCTTGTAAAAAAGCACATAAGTAAACCGCTCTTATAAAAGAGGGAAAGTTATGATTGACATATCAATATATCGAGCGGTTGAATGGGTAATTTCAGGCTAAAATCCTGATAAGTATACCTATGCCGACATTTTATCCATGCAATCTGACTATGTTAGGTAAAGTTTGTCTAAGACGCAATGACTTTTTGTTTTTTCAGACCGAACGGACGTTAAAGTCTCAGCTGGGGCAGCCATAACGGCACTGTTTGCTTGTTTTAAGCGTGTTTACAGTCAGTAACAGCGAATTTTGGTGGGCTAAGAGGATTGGGGCTTATGTAGCATATTAGTAGCCATGACTTGAAGTGAAGGCGCAAAAATAGCATTTATATTATAGACCGATGTTTGTCATGTAATTTATAAAAGTAAGCGGTATAAACGATACAGTATAAATGATGAAGTGTTGAGGTGGCCTATATGAACAATCCTGATGATCGCTCTCCTATTGTGCATAAGGGGAGAAGTCCGCAAGCGAAAAAACCGATAGCCATGATGTCATGGGTTATTTTGCTCATTGGTTTGGCCGCGATTGTTTTTGCTATTTATAGTACGCAGAATCTAACAGAAGAAGAGCCCATAGAAACCATCACTCGCGAGGGTGTGGTCACGCAAATCCAGCAGCTTAATCGCTTGCATACTGTCGCGTTTAGCGTCGATACCGTGATTACAAGCGAGCGTCCCGGTAGCTGGATGAAGCTGTGGCAGGATGAACAAAAAGGTTTGTTTATCGCTCGTGGGCGGGTAGAAGCGGGTATTGATTTAAGTACATTGACACCTGAGATGGTACAGGTAGTACCGCCTGCTGAGGCTAACACTGATGTAGACGGGGAGCAGGTAGCTAATGCCAATATGCCAGCCTCAGCAATTCCGCAAATCAGTATTACCTTACCGCCCTCAGAGATATTTTCCGTGTATTTGGATGATATTGAGATTTATGATTGGCAAACGGGCGCTTTTGGCCTGATGCAAGTCGATCCAAAAATCTTAGCACAAGCACAAAGTATGGCCAAAAAAGAAGTCCTAGAACGTGCTTGCCGAGGAGACGTAATGAATATGGCGCTACAAAACGCGCAAACGCAACTGCAGCAGCTGTTTGCTTTGACAGGAGCTGTGGTAACAGTGACCACTCAGGGCGCAGGGGCGTGCCAAATGCCACTGACCGTGTCGGCAAATGGTTAAACCTATATGTAGTTAACACGGCTAATCGTACTTGTTTAAATTAATTGTTATTTTTTAAATTCTGCGATGGCAAGCTGGCGTGCTTTTTTATGCTCGACTATGGGCACAGGGTAGTCAAGGTCGGCAAATTGTCCTCCTTTACTGAGCGCCTTGCGGAGTTTGTCTTCTGAATGCAAGACATTGGTAGGGATGCTCTTTAGTTCAGGTAGCCACGTCTTGATAAACGCCCCGTTAGCATCGTGCGTCTTAGCTTGGCTAAAGGGATTCATAATGCGGAAATAGGGCGCAGAATCCGTACCAGTCGAGGCGCTCCATTGCCAGCCGCCATTGTTGGACGCAAAGTCACCATCGATGAGCTGCTGCATAAAATAGCGCTCACCTAAGCGCCAGTCAATGAGCAAATCTTTAGTCAAAAACATCGCTGTGACCATCCGCAGGCGATTGTGCATAAAGCCTGTCGCATTGAGGCAGCGCATGGCAGCATCGACCAGTGGCACACCCGTTTTTCCCACACACCACGCTTTGAAACTCTCCTCATGGTATGACCAATTAATTTGTTTGTCCGTTTCATCCTTGTAGGCTTGGTGGCGGATTAGTGCTGGCTTATCGACCAGTACATGACGATAAAAATCTCGCCACGCAAGCTCGCTGATCCAGCGATTGATATCGTCATTGTCGCCATCATTGCCGTGAAGATTTTCTTGTACTTTGCTTGCTTGAACATAGCAAAGTCTGGGGCTGATCGCCCCTATCGTGAGATAGGCGGATAATTGGCTGGTTGCCTGTAGATGCGGCACATCGCGACTCACATCGTAATTGTTGATATCTTCAGCAGCAAACTCCTCTAACCGCTGGCATGCAGCGATCTCACCAGCAGGATAAGCATCTCTTGCCTGACTGAGCTGTGCCGCCATATTGACATGCTGTAATGCTTCCGTACTTTGCAGTGTTTTTTGGTAGTTATTAGTAATCTCTCTACCGAGATTTTCTATCTCCTTAACAGAGCTTGCACTGTTTTTTGCTAATGTTAACTCACCGTTTTGGTTCTCATTTACCCCTGATGCTGTATGTAGTTGTATATCGCTTACGTCCAACGTATGCCGCCATTTTTTATAAAACGGGGTAAATACTTGATACATGCTATCGTCATTGGTGGTAATGCTTTGCGGTGGCAAGATACATTGGTCATGCCAACGGACAAATTCGATAGCTTCTTTTGCGATATCGTCTTTTGTCAGTCGCTCGTTTAATTGTTCATCACGGTTGATTTCATTGCCTTCGTACTCGTGATTGGCCATGATGCAGCTGATGGCATTGTCCTTACATAAGGTAGTTAGCGCATCTGTGCACTCCGAAAAACTGGGACAGACCTGCACTATTAGAGTGATATTCAATTGCTCTTGTAGATGTTGTGCAAGTAGCGGTAAGGTACGAGTGATATGGTCAACCTGTGCAAGTGACATGTCATGGGCTTGCCACTGAGCGGGCGTTAGAAAAAACACCGCGCTGAGCTGAGCGTTGTCTGCGTTTGCCCGCGCAGACAAAGCCGCTAGGGCGGTATTATCATGAATTCGCAGATCACGACGAAACCACATCAAATAATGGGGCGGATTTACGCTCGTATTTTTAGCGTTGCTATCAGTGTGGTTAGCCGTTGCTGACGCGGTCTTAGACATTCAAGTCGCCTTATGTCAATCATAAACAAAATTAGGAATAAAAGTATGCTAGGATAAGTTTTTGGATGCAATGGATTTGCCATCTGATTAACAAATTATCATATTTACTTGGTAGCGCTAGCGATTGGCATTTTTCGCGAGTCCGTTTAACCCTGTCATGCTAAGTTTCTATTTAAGGTCATGTCATGCACGTTAAGTTTTGCGGTTTTACCCAGCTTAGTGATATTCATACTGCTGTACAATTGGGTGTGGATGCGGTCGGCTTGGTGTTTTACCCACCAAGTCCGCGTGCTGTCACGCTTACGCAAGCGAAGACGCTAAGCGCGGCCGTGCCTGCTTTTGTGAATGTGGTGGCGTTAGTGGTTAATATGCCTGAGGATGAACTGGTTGATTTGGCCAATCATGTACCTTTTGACCTCATTCAATTTCATGGCGATGAGACGCCTGAGCAGTGTGAGCAGCTGGCAAGCATGGTCAATAAGCGCTGGATCAAAGCGCTGCGTATCAATGCCGAGCAAGACACGCCAGATAGCATCCGTGCTCAAATCGAGCAGTTTGCCAACTCAGGTGCCAGTAGTATTCTATTGGATGCCTATCATCCATCAGCGTACGGCGGTACAGGTCAGCGCTTTGACTGGAATATAATACCAAAAGACAGCGCCTTGCCCGTCATATTGGCAGGTGGCTTGGATACGGACAATATCATGAGCACATCAGCGTTGCCTATTTATGCAGTCGATGTCAGCGGTGGTATTGAGCAGGATAAAGGCAAAAAAGACACCGCCAAAATGCGCGCCTTTATGAAGGCAGTCAAACGCGATCGATGGCAAAATGAGACGCTTAGCGAACCTTCGAACCTGAGTAGCTAGCTTTGTATGACCGTTACATAGCCAACTCCTTAAACCGTTTTCCCCATATTTATACTAAAAAATACCACTTATTACAGTAGGAATTATCATGAGTCATGTCGCGAATAAAGATCTATCTGCCACTGCGCAGTCTGTCAATACTTTTACCAATCCTGAAAACGTAGCCGACTTCAACCAATATCCGGATACGCGCGGACATTTTGGTGTACACGGTGGGCGCTTCGTCTCCGAAACCTTGATGGCGGCGCTTGAAGAGCTAGAGACGCTCTACACCAAAGTGAAAGCCGATCCTGCGTTTTGGGAAGAGTACCACAATGATTTGGTCAATTATGTCGGTCGTCCAACGCCGCTTTATCATGCCAAGCGTTTGAGTGATGAGATTGGCGGCGCGCAAATTTACTTTAAGCGTGAAGATCTCAACCATACAGGTGCCCACAAGGTAAATAACACCATCGGCCAAGCACTGCTTGCCAAAATGTGCGGCAAAAAACGTATCATCGCTGAGACGGGCGCAGGACAGCATGGTGTGGCGACTGCGACGATTGCTGCGCGTTTGGGTTTAGAGTGTATCGTCTACATGGGTGCGGACGACGTTGAGCGTCAAAAGATGAACGTCTACCGTATGCGCTTGCTTGGCGCAAAAGTAGTACCCGTTACTTCTGGTTCACGCACGCTCAAAGACGCCATGAACGAAGCGATGCGCGACTGGGTCACCAATGTCGATAGCACTTATTACATTATCGGTACGGTTGCAGGCCCCCATCCTTATCCGTTATTAGTCCGTGATTTTCAGGCGATTATCGGTAAAGAAGCGCGTATTCAGCATTTAGAAAAAACTGGTAAATTACCGGATGCCCTAGTCGCTTGTGTCGGCGGGGGCTCTAACGCCATTGGTTTGTTCTTTGACTTCCTAAACGACACCGACGTTAAAATGTATGGCGTCGAGGCAACGGGTGATGGCATTGAGTCAGGTCGTCATTCTGCGCCACTAGCAGCAGGTCGTATCGGCGTGCTACACGGCAACCGTACCTACCTGATGGCAGATGATGACGGCCAAATTCAAGAGACGCATTCTATCTCAGCGGGACTCGATTACCCCGGTGTCGGTCCTGAACACAGCTTCTTAAAAGACATGAAGCGCGTTGAATACGTTGGCTGTACTGATAAAGAATCATTAGAAGGCTTTCATGAGTCCACGCGCAAAGAAGGCATTATCCCTGCACTTGAATCAGCTCACGCAGTCGCTTATGCCTTAAAGCTGGCTAAGACGATGACACCTGATCAGACCATTATCGTGAATATGTCAGGTCGCGGTGATAAAGACTTGCACTCAGTGATGAAGGCGGAAGGGATTGAGCTGTAAGGATTAGCTATGGAAAGCTTATTTAAAGGTTACTATCAACCCACTCCTGAACAATTCAAGGAATTATGGGAAGAAGGTACATTTGTATTTGATACAAATGTACTTCTCGGTTTGTATCGATATAAAAAAGAATCAAGAGATGAGGTTCTAAATGTCATTAAGAAAATAAAGGATAGAATTTGGATACCTTACCAAGTAGGCTTGGAATTTCATAGAAATAGATTGACTGTACTGGGAGAACAGAACTCTAGTTTAGCAACTATTAAGACCTCTATTAGAGATTCGATAGATAGTATTGAGAAAAAATGCAAAGATCTAGACTTAGATAAAAGGCATAGTGAGGTTGAAACTTCAAGTTTTATTGAAAGATTTAGAGATTTGTCTGAGAGCGTTATCAATGAGCTAGATGAAATCAAAGCTAAAAAATTGACCAACGATATCGAGGAAGATGTGGTTCTAACTGAACTAACAAAATTATTTAGTGTCAGTAAAGGAAGTTTAGGTTCTCCTCCTAAAGACCAGAAAGTGTTAGAAAACATATATAAGGATGGAGAGTTTAGGGCAAAAAATAAAATACCACCAAGTTTTAAAGATATTTTAGAGGCTCAAAAGAATAAGAGTGGTGAAGAGTATTACGCTTTTGAAGGCCTAAACTATAAGAAAGGTTTTGGCGACCTTATCGTTTGGAAACAGATCATTGAATTCGCTCAAGAACACCAAAAGAAAAACATCATCTTCGTCACTGATGATACGAAAGAAGATTGGATGCGAATTATAAATTCGCATGGTAAAAAAACAATAAGTGCTAGGCCAGAGTTAGTATCTGAGATATTTAAAGAGGCTGGAGTAGAGACCTTCTATATATACGATACTAAAAGTTTTTTAGATTACTCTAAAGAGTATTTTAATATTGAAGTTTCTGATGAGACTATGGAAGATATACAGAAAATATTTAGTAAACTACATATTAGTTACTCATCTAAATCTAAGTTTGAACCATCAAGTTTAGTAGAAAAATTTAATACTAATATGTTGGTAGAAAAATGGCTGAAAGAAAAATATACATATGTTAGTAATGGGGCATTAGCGAAGTATTGTGATTATTTAGCTGTTCAAGACTACGATAGAAAGGAAGCCATATATTTAAAATACCTAGATGATTCAGGATATAACAACTTAGAAGAGTCAATAGTTAGTAATCTCGATATCATAAGTAATTTTCCTGATTTATATGATTGTGCTAATTTTATTCTAATAATTCCTGCTTTCAAACATCAATATAGAGATATAGAGAATCTAGCTTCTCATTTAGAAAATTTGATTAATGAGAAGTTGAAGCCACAAATTATCTTTAAGTATTCTAAGCTTCAAGTTTTATTTACACTTATTTGTGCATCTGAAGACAATCTAAGTATTAGAACAATATTTGAATATGAATTTAATAATTAAGAGAATCCTATGACCCGAATTGAAAGCACGTTTGCAACCTTAAAAGCACAAAATAAAAAAGCCCTCATTCCTTATGTGATGGCAGGCGATCCCAATCCTACAACGACCGTAGACTTGCTCCATGATTTGGTTAAGCACGGCGCGGATATGATCGAGCTTGGCTTGCCATTCTCTGATCCAATGGCAGATGGTCCAGTCGTCGCTTTGGCGGGCGAGCGTGCGTTAGCAGCAGGGACCAGTACCCGTGATGCCCTAAAAATGGTTGCAGAGTTCCGTCAACAAGACACGCAAACCCCCATTATCTTGATGGGCTATCTTAATCCAGTGGAGATTATCGGTTATGATAACTTTGTCGCCTTATGTGAGCAGTCAGGTGTCGATGGTATCTTGATGGTGGATTTGCCACCAGCAGAGGCGGGCAGCTTTACTCAGCATTTGACTGAGCATTCGATGAATGAGATTTTCTTACTGTCGCCAACGACTTTGCCTGAGCGCCGTGAGCAAGTATTGACCCATTGCGGCGGCTATATTTATTATGTGTCTTTAAAAGGCGTGACAGGCTCAGCCACGCTAGATACGGATGATGTGGCAACCCAAGTGCAAGCGATTAAGGCAAAGACAGATTTGCCAGTGTGTGTGGGCTTTGGTATTCGTGATGCGGCTTCGGCCAAAGCGATTGGTACTCATGCAGATGGCGTGATCGTAGGGAGTGCCTTGGTACAGAACTTTGCTGATATAGATGCTAACGATGTCGATGCTGTCGCAAGGGCTCAGCAAAAGATCATGACTAAGATGGACGAGCTGCGGGCGGCACTCGATAGTTTAAGTGCTTAACTTTCAGATTATATGAGTATGCGGCCTTATTTTTTAGAGTATCAATAGTCAAGTTAAGGTGTCGTCACATTGTTTATAAAGACACCAACAAATGACTTTGCTAAAGTTAGTTTACGTGTGTAAACTAACCTCACATATAAATTGTTACAGTTACACGTAAGTGTGCCTTATAACTGCTCATGTTATGACTGTATGTGACTCTTAAATCTACTCTTAGGGACAAGTGAATGAGCCAACTTGCCGATAAGCCTTTGATAATGGCGAATAATATGACTGATACGATGACAAAACCCGATTCTAACAACGATAGTGCGGCTAGCCTTGAGCAAAATAACAAGACGGCTGGACAATCATGGTTTAATCGCCCGATACCAGGGATCAAGCAACAGCTGACGGCACCATTGACTGCGGTCGAGACCGAACCGTCAACGGAATGTAGCAGCTGCCACTCCATGATTACCAATACGGCGCTGATTTTTAACTGTTATGTGTGCCCACATTGTGATCATCATTTACCGATGAGTGCTCGTGAACGCTTAAACTGGCTACTCGATCAAGTAGATGGGGAGCTTGGGCAAGAGTTTACCGCCAAAGATCCGCTAAGTTTTGTGGACAGTAAACCCTATCCACAGCGTATGACGGAAGCACAAGAGAAAACAGGCGAGAGTGAAGCACTGATTGTGATGCACGGCAAATTGCGCAATCTAGATGTGGTCACTTGTGCGTTTGATTTCCGGTTTATGGGTGGCTCTATGGGGTCAGTGGTTGGGGATCGTTTTGTCCAAGCGGCCGAAAAAGCCCTTAAAGACAAAGTCCCTTTAGTGTGCTTTGCAGCCTCGGGCGGTGCCCGTATGCAAGAAGGTCTGCTGTCATTAATGCAAATGGCTCGCACAGCCGCTGCCATTGAACGCTTGCGCTTAGCTGGCATACCTTATATTGTGGTATTGACCAATCCTGTTTATGGTGGTGTGACGGCTTCTTTGGCCATGATCGGCGATATTCACTTGGCAGAACCAAAAGCGATGATCGGCTTTGCGGGCAAGCGCGTGATTGAACAAACCGTCCGTGAGACGTTAGAAGAGCCGTTCCAACGGGCAGAGTTTTTGTTAGAGCATGGCGTGGTTGATGAAGTGGTGCATCGTCATCAATTGATAGACACGATTTACCGTCTATTGGCCAAGTTATGCCGTGTACCGAATGTTGACGCTCAGTAGATAAAAGCGTCTATTACGGTATGTATAACGGTTTCTTGTCGTGCTAATATCTATCGCATAGGTAACACTAACGAATAGCATTTATCGTCAATCACGGTAAATGCTATTTTTTATTGTTATTTAGCTCGTTATACTATTTTAAGCTTTTATCAAATTTGAGCTTTTATCAAAATTTTTATATAGGTTTTGTCCATGTCTGATTCTTTAACTTCTCGTACTCATAGCCCCAATAACGAAGCCAGCCTAACTGAGTGGCTTGATTATATGCAGCAGATACATGTCTCTGCGATCGACATGGGTTTATCGCGAGTATTGCCAGTCGCTGAGTCGCTAGGCGTCGTGCAATCAGCGAAGGATGACGCCTACGTATTTACGGTGGCAGGTACCAACGGCAAAGGGTCAACCACCGCCGCTATCGCACAGATGTGTCAAGCTGCCGGTTATAAAACCGCTCTGTATCAGTCGCCGCACCTGAGTGTCTTTAATGAGCGCGTGCGTATCAATGGCGAGATGGTCAGTGATCAGACGTTGATTGATGCTTTTAGCAAAGTAGAGTTGGCACGGTTAGAATGCGCGTTGACCCTATCGTTTTTTGAGATGACGACGCTGGCAGCATTACTGATATTTGCTGAAGCAGACTGTGATGTTTGGGTGTTAGAAGTAGGCTTGGGTGGCCGTTTAGATGTGGTGAATATCATCGATCCTGACATGGCAGTGATTACCAACATCGGCATCGATCATGTCGATTGGCTAGGCGACAATGTTGAAGACATCGGTCGCGAGAAAGCGGGTATCTTACGTGAAGGTATTCCCTTAATTTACGGTACGACAGCGATGCCAGATAGTGTGCAGCAAGCCATCAATAAGCATAAAGCGACTTGCTACCAGTTTGGGCAAGATTTTAGTTACCGCGAAATCGACGCAAAAACGTGGCAGTACAGTAATGCCGCTGTCACGATGCAACTACCACGGCCCGCACTGTCATTGACCAACACCGCCAACGCGCTGTCAGCAGTATTGGCAAGTTCGTTAAATGTAGACACTCATGCGATTGAGCAAGCGTTAAAAACGGTCAAGTTAGCCGGTCGCTTTGACTACCGTGAAGTGCAAGGTCGTCATTGGCTATTGGACGTGGCGCATAACGAACAAGGCGTTGAGTTTTTACTGGCGCAATTGTTGCCTTTTTGGCAGCAGCACTTAGTAAAACAAAACAATCACAACCGCCACGCTCACATGGCGCCGCCAAAGATAAAAATGCTGTTTTCAATGCTAGGCGATAAAGACATCAATAAAGTCGTGCAGTGTTTGACCGAAGCAGATCTGCCAATTAGCGACTGGTTTATCGCTGAAATTGACTATCCGCGTGCCGCAAGTACTGAGCGTTTGCAAAGTATCTTAGCTGAGTATGTGGATGGCGCTCAGATACATGAGTTTGAGGGTTTGCAGGCAGCGACACAGGCGGTGATAAACGCCAGTCAACCACAAGATCTCATCGTGGTCTGTGGCTCTTTTCACACGATTGGAGAGGCACTGGCTGCGCTTGAGGTAGCGTGAGTTAAGTTAAAGTAGCCGCTATTTCATGTAAATTTTAGTGATAGGATGATGGCAGACAGCATGAAAAATATGCTTTATAATCAAAGTGATTTAGCAGACTGGTATTAGAAAGTCGGTATAAACTCTGCGAACGAATAGACGAAACCGACGGCCGTTACTGCAGATTAAAGCTATCTATAGTATAGTTTTGAGACGATAGCTGCGGCGCTCAATCAACCTTATTACCAACTAAGAGACGTAAACGGATGAACTTTTCGAGACAAGCCTTATTGGGCATTGGGATGATTATAGGCGGTAGCGTGATGCTATACGCAATGGTACAACAGATTGGTGATAGCAATAAACCTGCGCCAACGTCAGCGATGATAGAGAAGCCAGATACCGAGCAAGAGTCGCCGCAGCCACTGACGACTGACATTGAGACTGAAAAACGTATCCTCGCGCAAAAACAAAGAGAACGTGCCGCTCGCGTTGCCGAGCAAGAAAGGCGTGCTCAGCAGTTCTTAACAGAGCAAGAGATTGCTGAAGCGCAAGCATTAGCAAAAGCTCGGGCAGAAAGTCAGCAGTATGTCGAAAACATCGCTGCGGTAAGTGAGCAGAGTGACAGTTCAGCAGAGGAAAAAAACACGGAAAAGAGTGTCAAAAGTAAGGAAGTGCAAGATGCTGAGAAGTTGGTTAAAGCAGCCGACGATGCAGTGAAAGAAGCCAAAGCGAAAAAGCAGGCAGATGAAAAGCAACAGGCTGAAGCAAAACAAGAAAAAGCCGCTGCTGAAAAACTAGCAGAAAGTAAAAAACAAGCAGAAGCAAAGAGACAAGCTGACGCACAAGCTGCGGCTGAGAGAAAAAAAGAGGCCGCGGAGGCCGCTAAAAACGAGCCACCAAAATCGCCTTCTGAGTATCAAGTCAAAAGAGGGGATGGGCTCATTAAACTGGCTAGGCAATACAACATGCCAGTTGAAGTTTTGGCTCAAGCAAATAATATCTCACCGTCTACCTCACTACAGCTGGGCCAAAACATAACTATTCCGTCGCGTGATCAAGTGCAACGTCTAGAGCGTGAAGCAGCGGCGGCTGAGCAAGCGCGTGAAGAAAAACGTCAACGAGAAGAAGCGCTAGCAAAGAAGTCTGCCGATGCTAAGCGTGATGCCCAGCAAAAACTCAGCGAGGCACGCAAAGAAGCGAGAGAAACGGATGCCAAAGGTAGCTTTGGGGTGCAAGTGGCATTAGCAGATAACCAGGCTAAAGCAGACGCACTAGCAAAAAAACTCCAAGCTGCGGGCTATCAAGTGAAGACCAGTCCTACCAGTCGCGGTGTCCGAGTAATCGTGGGGCCTGAGCGCGGTAAAGTGGCCGCATTAGCCCTAAAAGATAAGATTAATAGCGACCCTAAAGTCAATACAACCAACGCTTGGGTGCTTTACTGGCGCTAGAGTACAGATGCGGCTGCTATCATCAAAGGCTTATATTTAGATAAATAGGAGCGTTTTTGTGACGTTGGTCTGACTTTTTGTTTCCTAACTATCAAAACACGACATCTATTGTCGTGTTTTTTGTTTTATAGTTTGCTGATTGGGGCGTGTTTGGTTACGATGAGCAGCATTTTTATTCTCTCTTTTTATATAACCTGTCAGCCTATAAGGGCTGCCCTGTTGTGATCGGTTGATCAGTTAGTGATCTTAATAGTTAGTGATCTTAATAAGGTCGTGACGTCTAGCCGCTCACTCTCATATTGTATAAGGTAAAACCATGTCATTTGGCGTTATATTTTTAATATTGGCCGTTGGATTTTTAGGGCTGATTACGTTACCCAAGCTGTTATCAAAACGTCAAAGCATTGAGCCGGACCCAAAGCTAGTTCGCGGCGATGAGCTGGCGATTTGGCCGTTTGCGCCAATGCCAATCATGACCGATACGGAAGTGATTTTTTTTAATAAGCTTAAAAACGCCCTGCCAGAATATCACATCTTTGTGCAAGTTCAGCTGTCGCGAATCATTGAAGCCAATAGTAATGAGACATCCGAGCGTAGCTTTTGGTTCAATCGTATCTGCCGTCAGAGCGTCGATTATGTGATCGTGGATGTTGATGCACAGACCACGCTAGTGGCGATTGAGCTGGATGATTGGACGCACAGCAGTAAAGCGCGGCAAAAGGCTGATGACAAAAAGGACAAAGCCCTTGCCAGTGCAGGCATCGCCATCGTTCGTTTTCACGCTGAGCGTATGCCTAGTGCCGATATGCTGAGATATGAGTTAATGCAGGTGATTGAGAGTTATTAAGCAGTTCACTGAACGTTTTTGTTTGTTGAAAGGTACAATCATACAAGCTACCTTATTCAAAAAATCTGGGTTGGTTGATATTATTCATCTATCCCGGCTGGCTGCCTTGGATAAATGACAATAGGTCTATTACCTTCAAAATATAAACCTGTCCTAGGTGGCTCATTATCTGACCAAACTATCGGCTGCTGGCGATTATCATAAGTATTTCGCTCATCATAAAATTCGCGCTTAGTGAACCATTCAATATAATGCGCGGCTCGCAAAGCGGTAGTGTCAATCGTCCCAAGACTTGCCATGTCTCTCTTATCACACCACTCATGTATTGGAAAACTCGGCGTTAGCCAATATAGCCAATCATAATCACCGCAACCAGTTGTGTTAATCGGTAAAAAGAATCGCCCTTTTATCACACCATAGCGCTTGTCTATTTTGACCTGCCCGTGATCTTCCGTATCTACCCACACCGCTCGAAATTGCTTGGTTTGCATATGGGTCATTTTACGCTGTAGATTGTCATTGGAATTAATACCTACCCAGTTCATAGGTTCAAACGGGGCTGAGCCCATAAAAAACTTAATGGCCAGCTCCCAATGCTCGACAAGCTGCTCTTCATGATTGTATAAAATCAAATCAAGCTCGCCGGTTGTCTGTTTGCCGTTGTACAGTTGCACGTTGTTAGCCAACGTTTCGTATGGATGCAACTGACGCGCAAAACCATCCTCTAACCAAAATGATAACAATCCTTCGAAGTGAAAGCCCAAGCGATTGGGACTGGGACGCTTGAGTAAATAGCGAGTGAGCGTCTGGTAGGCAGTGGTGGTGTCAAGCTCTTCTAAACGCTGTTGATACGCTGCAAACTGTGCTTGCCAGAAGCTTGCGCTATGTACTTCAACCTTATGCGTATTTTGATGCGGCACAAAGTCCAGCCACGTCGTCAAGACGTTGGGGCACGCCAGCACATACGCCAAATCACGCACATAAGGTCGTCGGTAACGCTCCCAAGGTGCGTCATCTATAAGCGTAGAGACAGGCTTGGCAATAGGCTCGGACATAGGATAAACCATCATAAGGGTAAAGCATTTACCCTAACTGCTCGCTCTATAAAAGTCTATAGATGACAAGTATCTGCTATTATGTTTCAATTCTAGAAATACATTTAAACTGATTCCAAAAAAAAGCCAACCATTGAAAATCAATGATTGGCTTTTCTTATGACTACTATGTTTGGTCGGAACGGCAGGA
>Ga0208300_100463_pt1 | contig 29196 bp, 39 predicted proteins | sample 23_taG_FD_184096 | JGI IMG/M metagenome (GOLD analysis project Ga0208300, IMG submission 184096) | Marine viral communities from Cariaco Basin, Caribbean Sea - 23_WHOI_OMZ (SPAdes) (version 2) | ecosystem: Environmental > Aquatic > Marine > Oceanic | place: Caribbean Sea: Cariaco Basin...
TACTTTCCGTAGAGGGAGAATCAACTTTACGTAAAAAATCACCTTGCTTAGATGTTAGGGAATAGAGATATTCTGCGTCCGTTTGCTTAATAATGAGTGGTCTTATTATTAAGTGAGCCGATATAAGACCACTTACTTTGTGGCAAACATCGACAAACAGAGCAAGTTAAAACAAGAATGAAGATAAGTCTTCATTTGGTTAACTTTCATCATAGAAGAACGGGAAACTCCCGTCTTTAGGCGGGAGAGATTCATGAAATAGATTTTGGTTTGAAACTTTTTTCTAAACAAGATGTTGAATAACAAATTGAAGAATTAAAATCTACTAAAAATCATCGAAATTTAAAAATTGTAACTTGTAATTATAATATTAATAAAAAACAATTTTATTTTAAAACAGAAATATTTACCGTTTATAAGAAAAAAAGACTAGTTATCACTGACTCTACAAGAGATTGTAGTATTTCTATTAAAACACTTGGAGATAAATTATCTAAACAACTAAAAATAGCTCATTTAAACAACAAGAAAGTTAAATATATTTATGATTTAGATTTTCTAAACTTTATCAATAAAGGAATGAAAAAATTAATTAATAAAGATCATTTAATTCAACAACTTAGAATGCTAAATAATATCAAAAACTTTTGATTTATTAAATGCTTTTTGATATAATATATTTATTAAATAATTACTATGAAAAAGGCTTTTATTATGAAAATTGATCAAAATATTCTTAATGCTTATAATGAATCAAAATCAAATTTAGAATCAATTACAAAAAGATTTATTGACATTATTACTGCTAATATTGTTGTTTCTAATAATTTATATTATAAAATAAGACTTTCTGATTCTTCTTATGAGCGAGTTAAAATTTTCTTTTTTGAAAACAAAAAAGCAATGGAAAATTTTAATATTTACAAAACAACAAATAAAGAAAATATTTTGTTTTCTATTTCTTTTGATATTAAAGAAAATGAAGAAATTGACTATAAATTAAATTTTAAATCAATTTTTAATAATTTTAAAAAAGATGAAATATTTATTATTGAAGAAGGTTTTACATTTTTAAAAGAAATTATTAAAATTATTGAAGTCACTGATTATAATGTTTTTCATACTTTATTTAATGAATTTAAAGAGGAATTTAAAACTTTTGTAAAACGAAATAAAGAAATGAAAGAAAACAAAAAAGCATATCAGGATTATTTACATTCTTTGACTTTTGATAGAATTATGACTTTATTTTCAAAAGATAACAATATTGCAAATGATATTTATGAAGATGTTATTTCTGCTTTTTATAGAGATGTTACTAAACAGTTTGTTACTATTAAAAGAGATTTTGATAAAATTATTTTTAGAAAAATTGAAGTTGAAGGTAAAAATAATCAAAAACTTTCTTTAATGTATGGTGGTCAACGTATATCAAAAGCAAAATTAAAAGAAGAAATTAAAGATGATTTAATTTTATTTAATGGTGATTATTTTAAAAGTACACAAGATGTTATTGATAAACTTGGTATAAAAGATTTACCTTTTTATAATGAAAGTAATACTATGAATGGATTTTCTTTACAATATGATATCGATGAATTTTATAATTTTTTTAAAAAATATATTATTGCCAATGAGTTTTAAATATGAATGATATTGAGTTTGAAAATTTAAAAAAAGAAACGATATTATTATATAAAAAATTTTTTATTTCCAATAACTTGTTAGTAGATGAAATCTATGATAATCTTGTTAACACTGATTCAAGTTATTCTTTTAATTTTTTTTCAATTTTGTTTTCAAGAAATGAAATTTATTTCAAACAAAAAACGATTACAGCTAAAAAAAATAAAAGATTAACTATTACTGTTGAAGGTTATGGTTCAATTTCAAGAAAAAAATTAAAAGAATTTTTATTATTAAATGTTATTTTTTTTGAGAATGATTACATTAAAAATTTTGAAGATTTTAATCAGCGTTTTAAGTTAAAACTTTTTCATACTGAATATTCTTCTTTTTCTGATTTTTCTATTAATTATATAGATTTTTATAATTATTTTAAAAAAATTAAATTACTAAAGGAATTTTAAATGAAAATACATTATTCAAATTCTATTAATCAAAAAGATTTTACTGATATTCTTAATCAGGAATTTGATCTTGATATTACTATGAAAGAAGTTGAGGAATCTTTATACAATTATAACAATCAAATTAATTATTTTTATTTTCATTGTTTAAAAAAAGATTTTTCTGAATCTGATTTTAATAAATACCTTGTTGATAATTTTTTGACAATAGAGTTTATAAACGATTTTAGTATTAATCAACTACTTTTGATTCTTAATCAAATACCACAAAAATACGCTTTTGATTTCATTCATCTTATCAAGAGCAATAAAACATACAATAAAGACAAATTTGTTACAACAAACAATTTTTTAAATAATTATAAAATAAAAAACATCATTAAAGCTATGAATATTAATGATTTTTAAAAAAATTTTGTTAAATATCTTTTTTTTGTTGATTTTTATATTTAACTTTATTATACTATCTATACTTTATCGAGAGAGATAAATATTTTCTTTCTCACTGATTTTTACGGGTTGTTTTTTTTACAAAATAAATATAAAACTTTTTATCTTTTTTTGTTGACTTACTATTAGGTGATTGCTATAATAAACACCTAAATTGATAGACACCACAACTAATAGGACTTTATTTATGACTAATACCGATATTACTATTGACACCTCTGCACTAATGCCAAAACAGCTTAAAATTTGGCGATTAGTTAAAACTCGCTCTGGTGTAGTTATGCTTCGTGGTAAAGCTGGTGTGGCTAAATCAGCTACTTGTAGTGCCATTGCACAAGGCGTTCTGTATAATGGTCAACCTTTAAATTTCATTGATTTGCGTCTTTCTCAAATGGATGAAACTCACTTTGGTTTTCCTTATCGTCAAAAAGCAAAAGATGGTAGTAATTATGAAGTTATGGATTACGCTATGCCTGAATGGTTTGAAGAAGCGTGTGATAAGCCTACTCTTATTAACTTTGAAGAAATTAACCGTTGCTCACAAGATGTTCAAAACGCGGCTTTGGAAATTCTTAATGAGCGCACACTTCACGGTAAAAAATTACCAGATCATGTTTTTATGATTTCAACTGGTAATATGGGTGAAGAAGATGGTTGTGCCGTTCAAGAGTTCGACAATGCACTTATTAACCGTCTAATTCTTGTTGATTTTGAATTAACTTATGAAGAATGGTGTGAATATTACGCAAATGAAAATGTAACCAATTATGTTGTTGATTTTATTGCGGATTATAAAGAACAGCACTATTACACTCAAAAAGCTAAGATTCTTGAAAATGAGGGTTTACCTTTTGCTACACCACGCTCATGGACTAACCTTTCAAAAGTGCTTATGCCTATGGCTCAAAATAACAACTTTTCAAGTATTCTTAACTTTGTTAAGAAATATGGTAAAAGCTATGTAGGTAAAGACGCAAGTATTGATTTTAAGAATTGGTTAGGTCAAGTTCATAACATTACCTTTGATAAAGTAATTGCTGGTAAAGTTCGTGAATATTACTTTACTAAACCTGATTTAGTTCGTCAGTTGAAAGCGATTAAGAGTGACGTTAAGAAAGGTGTTCTTAAAACTGATAAACTTAATCAACGTGAAAAAGAAAACCTTGAATCAACTTTTGAAAAATTTGGCGTTTAATTTTTAACGCCATTTTTTAACTTTTTTAAATTTTTTCCTTGATTTTAAATATGTAAGAGTGCTATAATACTTATATTGAAAACAAGTAACCAAATAGGATATTATTACTATGCAAAATATTGACACTTCACGCCTTAACCAAAAACAACTTGAAATTTGGAACATGGTTCAACCACAGTCAGGTGTTACAATGCTTAAAGGTAAGGCTGGTATTGCTAAATCAGCTACTTGTAAAGGTATTGCTGATAATGTTTTGATTGACGGTGAGCCTTTGCAATTTCTTGATTTACGTCTTTCTCAAATGGATGAAACTCACTTTGGTTTCCCTTATCGTAAACCACGCGAAAAAGCACGTTATGAGGGCGATGATACAGAAATTATGTGCTATGCACTTCCAAAATGGTTTGAAGAAGCCTGTAAACGCCCTACGTTGATTAACTTTGAAGAAATTAACCGTTGCTCACAAGATGTTCAAAACGCTGCTTTGGAAATTCTTAACGAGCGTACACTTCACGGTAAAAAACTACCAGATCACGTTTATATGATTGCTACTGGTAATATGGGTGAAGAAGATGGTTGTTCAGTTCAAGAGTTCGATAATGCACTTATTAACCGTCTAATTCTTGTTGATTTTGATATGACTTATCCTGAATGGGTTGAATATTACGCGAAAGATAATGTAAGTGATTTGATTGTGACTTTCCTTAAAGAACACACTCAGCACTACTACACTCAAACTGATAAAATCGAAATGGGTAAACCTTTTGCTACACCTCGCTCTTGGACTAACCTATCTCGACTAATTGAAGATTTAGATAGTATTGAAGAAATCAAAGAAATGGTTGAAGAATTTGGTTTCTCTTATGTGGGTACTTCGGCTACGGTTGCTTTTGTAACCTATCTGAATGAAGCACTTACTATCACTATTTCAGAAGTATTGAATGGTACTGATAAAATTGGTAAACTTTCTCGCTCTGAAATTAATAAAATTATTCAAGATATTGAGCGTGATTACCTAACAGTTGAAAAACTTAGCGAAACGCAAATTTTCAACCTAATCAAGTTCTTTGAGCCAGTAGAGCAAGATTTGGTTACAAGTTACATTTCTAAGGTGTTTACTGGTGATAATGTTGATAGTAAAGAGCCAAGTTTTTATCCAACTGATAAAGTAAAACCAGAACAAAGTGATGATATTGTTAGTAATATCGCATATATTAAAAAGAATGATCCAGATTATGAGTTCCCTAAAACTTATGCTTATCTTAAACATTCTGTATTTTCAAAAGCGATTATTGCTTTCAAAACTGGCTATGTTCCAAGTGAATCATAACTAAAAATATAATTAAAAAAGCCTACATTTTTGTGGGCTTTTTTGTTATTTATCATTGCTATTTAAAATTTATATTGCTATAATTAACTTATAAATTATTTATTAAGTCAATCTAAAAAATATATCAAAAATTATTAGTATATTTCTTGATTTAAACCTATATTTAGTGTTATAATACAAACTCAACGAAACGAATTAAGGAAGTTATATGTATAATGTAATTAACAAAATGAGTGGTATTCACCCAAAAATTGAAAAAGCTATTGTTCTTTTTCTAAGTAATATGGAACTTTATGATTTCCGTTTCTTTGGTGAGTTCGGCACTTACATTAACTATGAAGAATCTACTGAAATTCCAACAGCAGGTGTTTTTTATCGTAATGGTAAAATCTTTATGGCTTGGAACAGAAAATTTGTTGATGCTTTACCGCAAGAACAAGCAACTTTCCTTTATCTTCATGAAATTTCACACCTTTTAGGTAACTGTCATAAGCGTGTTGAATACAATAACCTTAATCACAAGTATGCAAACATTGCTCATGATATGGTTATTAATTCAAGTTTGATTGACGATCCACAACTTAAAAATCATATTCAAATGATTCCAAAAGGTTTTGTTGTTCCTGATAATTATGACGGTGAAAAAATTCTTGAACCTATTTATGCTTATATTCGTGAGCATGATAAAAAAGCACAAGAACAAAAAGACCAAAAAGAACAACAACAATCAAAAGGTAAAGAACAGGATCAACAACAGCAATCTAATGGTAAACAAGATGACCAACAGGAAGATCAACAATCTGGTGGTCAAGAAGAATCAGAAGATCAACAAAATCAAGATGGTCAAGACGGTCAAGGTGGTCAAGGTGGCGATCAAGAAAGTGATCAAGAACAACAAGACGGTGACGGTAATGATCAAGATGGTAAAAACGGTAATGGTGGCAAAGGTGGTCAAGGTCAAGGTGGCGAACCTGATGGGCAAGGTGGCGAGGGTAGCGGTAGCAACCCATTAACTGATAACGTATCAGACGATATTCCTACAAAGGAACATGGCGGTATCGGTGATCTACCACAAGATCGTATGTATGTTGATCAAGGTAAAGACGGTCAAACTATGGACGTTCACTTTGATCCTAAAAACAAGATTGAAAAAGAAATGCTTGAAAAAGCAGCAAAAGACATTACTGAAAAACTTAAAAATCGTGGTTTAATCAGTGCAAGTGTTGAGCGTATTCTTGGTAATCTTGAAAAGAAACCTAACAACTGGCTAAATCAGTTGAAACGCTGGATTACTGGTGTTAAAGGTATTGGTAACTATACTAAAACCTTTAAACGTCAAAACCGTTATGGTATTGAGGGTTTACGTGGTAAGCGTAAAGATGCCATTGTATTTGACGTTATTCTTGATACTTCTGGCAGTATGTTAGGTGATATTGAAAAGGTATTAGGTACTATTCTACGTGACGGTATTATGTGTAACATTGTTCAGATTGATACACAAGTTCAAAGCGATACAGTTATTTCTTCACCAAGAGAATTAAAACTTATTGAATTGAAAGGTTTTGGTGGTACTATTCTTCAACCAGCGATTGATTATATCGGTGAAAAGAAACAACAGCCACGACCTCTTGTTATTATGACAGATGGTTATACTGACCACTTGGATGTTAGTAAAATTCGTGATAAAGTAGTTGTTTTGACTACTGGTGTTAATCCACCTATTTCTGGTGGTAATGTTCGCTATATTGATTGTTCTTTGTATTAATCAATATTTCTAATCAAAAAAGAGTCTTTTATAGGCTCTTTTTTTTTGCTTTTTTTATTGATTTTTAGTTTTCAAATTGATATAATTATGTCATAGGTGGAAAAGTACCTGATTTTTTTGAAATTTTCAATTTCTATTGTTTTTTATTTTATATTTTGCTATAATAACAACTTATAAATAAACTCAGGAATATCATGAATTACATTGAAAAGTACAATATCCTTAATGCTTTTATTGATAAAGTATTTAAAGATTCTATGCTATCTCTTGATAAAGAAGATAACTATTATAATGTTGCTTCCGTTTATCATGACGTTATGTTTTTTTTAACAGAAATAAAGTATATTGAATCTGGTGTATCAAAAGAACAGCAATTAAAACTACATCAAAATAATAGAAAATTAAAATTTATTATTAGTGAATTTGAAAAAAATTATTATAATAATTGGATTAACAAATCTGATTATAAAATTATTCAAAAAAATGCTGCTAATTATGATAGAAAATTAGATTGCTATTACAGAAAATTTAATTTTAAAATACTATCTCATAATGATCCATTTACCGATGATGAAAAAATGTATTGCTTAGAATTTAACAAAGACGTTTTTCCAGAATTAAATTATCAAAAATTTGAAGATATTGAAATTAATAAAATACAAATGGCTTTAAACAACCTACTTTCTAATTGATTTAACATCTTATTTTTGATACTATTACTTATCTTTTTCAAAGTAAAAGGTTAAATAATGAGTAACTTAGAAACAATTTATGCAAAAATTTGGGATGATTTTGATGACTTTACGGATTGTATTAAAAAATCTGACATTGATAAGGTTAAAGATTTTTTGAATAATCCTAATTTTGATCCTACTCTTAGCAATTTTATTGCTTTTGAGTATGCTTCTATATCCATTGATAATAACATTTTTAAATTGTTTTTAAATGATTCAAGATTTATTAATAATCCAAGATATAAAGATAGTTTTATTTCTGCTTGTTCTTTGAATAATATTGAAATTGTTAATGAATTTTTAAATATTAAAGATTTTGATATAACATTTGATAATCATTTGGCTTTTTTAAGTGCTTGTCGCTGGTTGAATTTTGATATTATTCATTTATTTTTAAAACATAAAAATTATCAATTTTTGAAATCAAAGAGTAAAGAATTTAAAGAACAAAAAAATTCTAATTATATGTTTTCATTGATTTTAAAAGATAATAAATTAAAAGACTCTGTACTATATCACTTAGATAATAATAATCTTTCTATATCAAAAGATGAAGTTCTTAAAATGTGTTTATCAAAAAGCGTTAATGATTTTTAGATTTTTCTTGACATAAATCTTTAATCTTGATATCTTAACAATGAACTAACAACAAAGAGGTGATTATATGACTGATCCTATCCAAGATAAAAATGCCGCTTTTGAAGCACATGAAAGCGAAGTTCAAACACTAACTCCAGAACAAGTTTGGGAACAAAGAGAAGCCGAAGAAAAGGCAAAGGTAGAACAAGAACTTGATCAAATGGAACATCCAGAAGATTATGAAGCAGAACCCGTACCAGAATCATTAACAGAGCCAGAACGAATATCAAAATTACTTGAAGAATAATATATAAAAGAAAGGTTTTCGAAAGAAAGCCTTTTTTTTTGATTTTTTTTTTGCTATAATATATAAAAATAAATTTGGAGAGATTTTTTATGAAAAATATTATTTTACTTGGTAAACCTTGTAGTGGAAAAGGAACACTTTCTAAACAACTTGTTGAAAAAGGCTATTATCATTTAAGTGGTAGTGATGTTTTACGTGAAAACTCTCAATCAGAAGATGCTCCTTATTACAAAGAAGCTATTAAAGCATTAACAACTGGTGTACTTATTGCTGACGAAATTATGAATGGTATGGTTGCTAATAAAGTTAAAGAATTGAAAGGACAACCAATTGTATTTGATGGTTTTCCACGCTCTATAAATCAAGCAAAACAACTTTTTAAATTATTTCCTGATTTAACTCAATTACAATCTTTCTATTTAGATATATCAGATTCAGAGATTATTGAGCGTGTTACTAATCGACTAACTTGTAAAAAATGTGCCGCTTCATATAATACAACCACTATGAAACCACTTGTTGACGGTGTTTGTGATCTTTGTGGTGGTGAAGTGTATCGCAGGACTGATGATAATATTGATACTCTTAAAACAAGACTTTCACAATATACAGAACAAACAGAACCTGTTATTGATTATATGAAAAAGAATATTCAACATTTTGATCTTAATAAAGATCAAATTAATTTAGACTTTATTTTAAAACAATAGGAATATAATATGAAAATTTTTAAAATATCTATTCTAATTTTTATTTCTTTATTTTTAACGGCTTGTTATAATATTGATAATGAAATCGAAGATATGAGAAGTCTTCATCAATCATTTGTTAATGATTTAGAACAACCTGTAATAAAAAATTCAGGGGAATATTACCGTTCTTATTCTATTAATGAGAAAAATACTGTATTAGATTATGAAATTTATATTTCAGATTATACTGAATGTATTAACTTTCTAAAGTTTAATTTAAATACTGATAATATTTTTTGGAATAAAATAGAAATTTTAAATATTGATGGATTTGGAAATGAAATAAGTAAAAAACTATTAGAAAACAAAAAATTTCAATTGTATGAACCCTCTAAATATTGTAGTTCTGGATTAACTTTTAGACTACAATTAGATAAAGAAAAATCAGATTTAAATCATATTAAAGAAATTTATTTAAAAGAAGCAAATCAAAGAATGTTAGCTGACAAAGAAATTCGTGAAGTTTCTTATATTATGGAACTTTATAATATGTTTATGCAAAACAGAGATGTTATCATTCGTGAAGAATCTATTGGTGGTCGTGAAATTTATGTTGAATATAGAAATGAAAGAAATCAACAAAAAGAAGATCGTATTCGACTAAATATTGAATACAATAATGTTTCAAAAAAGTTTTGCTCTGATGTTTTAGATGTTATGGTTAATGATATTACTAATAGACATTATAATGGAACAAATATTCAAGGTTTGGAATGGGAAAGTATTATTCTTAATGGCGAACAACTTACTATTGATTATCGGTACAATAATGAAAATGTTTGTCATTTAAATAATTCTTTTAAATTTGTAATTTATAATCCATTTGACGAATAATAATATTCAATTATAATAATTAAAAATAAATGAGGATAATTATGAAACTTAAACTTTACAATACACTTACAAGAAAAATTGAAGAATTTTATACTTTAAATAATGACAATAGCGTTAAAATGTATTCTTGCGGACCGACTGTTTATAGCTATCCTCATATCGGTAATATGAGAGCCTATGTTTTTGCCGATCTCCTTAAAAGAACCCTTATTCTTAACGGCTATCAAGTAACTAATGCTATCAACATTACTGACGTTGGGCATTTGACAAGTGATGCTGATGACGGTGAAGATAAAATGGAAAAAGAAGCAAAAAAAACGGGTAAAAGTGCTTATGATATTGCAGAATTTTTTACTACTGAATTTTTTAATGATTATAACAAATTAGGTTTATTACCAGCTTCTGTTTATCCAAAAGCTACTGATCATATTAAAGAACAAATTGATATGATTAAAATATTAGAAAATAAAGATTATACTTATTTAACTTCTGATGGTGTTTATTTTGATACTTCTAAATTTGATAATTATACTCAATTAGCTAAACTTGATATTGAAGGAATGGATAGCGGAAAACGTGTGAAATTTAACGAAGAAAAGAAAAATAAAACAGATTTTGCTCTATGGAAATTTTCTAATCTAGAAGAAAATAGACAAATGGAATGGGAATCACCTTGGGGTGTAGGCTTTCCTGGTTGGCATGCTGAATGTTCTGCTATGATCATGAAACATTTAGGCGAACAAATTGATATTCATACTGGTGGTATTGATCATATCCCTGTTCATCATACTAATGAAATTGCACAAACTGAATCAGTTACCGATAAGAAATTTTCTAATTTTTGGTTACACGTTAATTTTCTTCAGTTAAAAAATCTTGAAGATGATCAAGGTAAACCAATTAAAATGTCTAAATCTTTAGGTAATATACTCACTATTTCAGGATTAGAAGAAAAAGGTTATGATCCTATGGTAGTTAAATATTTTTATTTAAGTTCTCATTACCGTTCTGAATTGCAGTTTAATTATGATTTATTAGATTCTGCTAAAAATACTTTTGTTAGATTACAAAATAAAATTGCTAATGTAAGATTGAATACAGAAAACAGTATGGATAGTCACTATTTAGATAAAATTATTTTTGAAATTAATAATGATTTAAATACACCTAATGTTTTTGCATTATTACAACAAGCTTTAAATGACACTATTTCTAATGAAGAAAAATTAGCTGTTATTGAATTAGTTGAAAAAATTACTGGTTTAAATTTTGATATTAAATTCAATGAAATTCCAGAAGAAATTTTACAACTTGGCGATTTACGTTTACAAGCTAAACAAAATAAAGATTGGACTGAATCAGATCGTTTACGTGATTTAATTCAATCAAAAGGCTATAATGTCAAAGATACAAAAGATGGATTTGAAATTACTCTAAAATGATTTTTGATAATGTAGCTATTAAAATTAAAAACTTTAATGATTTTAATGAAGTTCAGAGAATATCATTTAAACGTGGATGCAAATGGTATTTCTCTGATTCTAATAATCAATATATTTATGGTAATCATGGACGATTAGATATTGGCACTGTTATTTTAATTAAAAACAAAACTCTTTATATATCTACAATTCAAAAATCTAAAAAAAATAATATCAATATTATTGATTCTTCTTTATATATTAATAACAAAGGTTTTATTGAAATAAAAAAATTCAAGCTTATAGATTTATAATTTTTATTGACTTTATTTTTTTAATCAACTATAATTCAATCATATCATAAATTCTTCGAAATAATCCTACGGCTTTGGAAAAATAGGAGAATTATTATGATTATACAAGATACATTTTTAGATAACACAATTAAAAAAATGAACGGTAAACGAGTTGATTTTTCTTCTTTGAAGAATGAGTCAATTAAAAAAGCCTATCAGATTGAAGATTCTGTTATTGTTTTTGAGTGTATTAGTGGTTATGTTTACATTTTGTATCATTATCAAGATTGTTGTGAACACGTTTATATTTCTGATATCTGTGGCGAACTTGAAGACCTTTCAGGTAAAACTGTTAGAGCGGAAGTTGCAACAGGTGAAATGGAATATGGAGAGTGGACTTTCTTTAAGATTGATACAATTAATGGGGGCGTGACCATAAGATTTAACGGGGAATCAGAATATTATTCAGTTAATGTAGATTGCTTTAAGTTAGATTTTAGAAAAGAAATATTAAGTGAAAAAATTAATAGCTTTTAGTTGTTGACTTTTATTGCTTAGTATTATAGTATATCTATATTCCTTGTACGGGAAGTCTTTAAAAGCTTCGTAACGTCTGCATGTGTAAGCCATGCCAAGGAATATACTTATCAAGTTCCTTCAACTTGCAAAACTCGAAGGTGGTGGACGGTTAAGCAGAATCCGTTTTTTATTTTTCTGCATTAATTATTGGAGAAATACCATGACCTCTACCTTAGAACATCTTAAAAGTAGACACCTTAATGTAGAACTTTATTCTTCTGTTTATGTCTCAGAAGAAGAACAATCTGTCTTTTTTCCTCTTTGGAACTTATTTGGGCAAATGGTTGGATATCAACAAGTTAAACCTTTTGCATCTAAAAACGATTCTGATTTAGAACCAAAAGATAAAAGATACTACACTTGGGTTAGCAAACACGAATCTAAGCATTCACAAGTTACAGCATTTGGACTTGAATTACTTGATACAAGTAAAAAAACTGTTTTTGTTTGTGAAGGCGTTTTTGATGCATGTCGCTTACACAATCTTGGACTTAACGCATTGGCACTACTATCTTGTGACCCTAAGCAACTTAAAGGCTGGCTATGGTCATTAGGATATGAAGTTGTTCCTGTTTGTGAAGGAGATAAAGCTGGAAAGAAAATGGCTAAATTATCTTCTCATGGACGAGTTGAATTTCTTCCAGAAGGAGTAGATCTTGGAGATATGTCTGAAAAAGAAGTCTTTGATATGTTTAGTAAATATTTTTAACATATTTTTAATATAACCAAATGTTCTAAATAAATATTTGCAAAACATAATAAAATGACTTAAAATAAGCATACTTAATCAATAGGAGTAAATAAATATGCAAAAAGATATTTTTAAATGTGAAAAAACTAATAAAAATGTTGGTGTTGTACTAGATGGATTTTTATTTGCAACCTCGGATTTTTGTCATGAACAACATTTCACTAACAATTCTGTTATTACTGTTTGTGATAAAGTTCTTCAAGAAAAAATTGATGAAAAACTTTCAAGTTAATTTATAACATTAAAAAGGCGCTCTTAGCGTCTTTTTTTTGCTTTCTTTTTTAATAATTGATATAATAATAAATATTCTTAAATAAAGGTTTTAACAAATGCATAAATTTAAAGACAATATTATAAATATATTAAATCAAAATTCTTTTTCTGTTGGATGTATTACTTTTAAAGACAATAGCTCACTAACCTTTAGTGAAGAAGAACAAATTCATAAAGCTAGTTTAGATTTAAATAATTTTTATAAAAATTTAAATAATGAAGATAAATTTGAATTTATTGATAATCTTTTTTTTGTATTTAGAAATTCTGTTCATAATATTTCAAGAAAATCAAATAATCTATTTTTTATTAAATCTATTTTATATTTTTATGATTTTAATAATATTAACGATTTAATTTTGGATTCTAATGATATTATTTGTTTTTCTTTTCCTTTCAGACATCAAGTTTATGATGAAAATTGTTATTTTTCTGAAGATTTTATTACATTATATGAATATTTTTTTAATGAAAACAATATATTTTTAAAATATAATAAACAATCTATTAATATGGCTATTTCTGAAATTCAAGATTTTATTCATATTGGAATTGATAGATGTCCTAATGAAATTAATAAATTATTTTCAAATGAAATTATTTTTAAATACTTTTATAATCATCGTAAATACTGGTTAAAAAACAACTTAGGTAAATCGAAAATCTCTATTATTAGAAATAAATTTTTAATTGAAGAATTTTAATAAAAATATTTGATTTTTTAATTTTAATTTTATATAATAATATCTCTTTAAATGCTATAGGAAAATGTTATGAAAAATAAAGGTTTTACACTTATTGAACTACTTATTGTTGTCGCTATGATTAGTATTTTAACTTCTATTGCTCTTCCTGCCTATCAAGACTATATAAATAGAAATGATACAAGTCGCGTTGCTATGGAAGAACATCAAATTAGACAACATCAACCTATGCCACAAATCCAAGAAGCACCAGAAACACCTACTGTTGTTTTTCGTAAATTTGATAGTTATTTAAATGTTTTATATCCTGATGTAGAATCATTCAATACTTACTGCGAACAACCAGATCATGTAAATCAAGGTAAAGTTACTTGTTCTGCTACTTTTTATCTCAATGGTGAATTACAAAAAACTTCCGCTCAATGTAAAATGAATGGAAATGGTTGTATTTAAAACTTAAGGTAATTATTATGTCTCGTTTTTTTATATTTATTAGTATACTTATTATATCTGTATCTTTTCAGTATATACGAGACAACAAAATTGAACGATTACATGAAAAATTTGTATCTTCAAAAGCTTCTGTTTTTCGTGATTTTAAAACACATGTTGAATCTGTCTATCCTGACTTAGAGAATTTTCGTTTTTATTGTGAAAAACCAGATAAAATTGATCAAGAATATATTAACTGTCATGCCAATTTTTATTTAAATCACGAAAAGAAAGAGTTTTCTGTTAAATGTGATATGAATCAAAATGGTTGTATTCAAATTTAAAGGTTATTATTATGCATAAAAACAAAGGACTTACTCTTATTGAGATGCTTTATATTATAATTTTTTTGGCGATTATACTTACTATATGCCACCCATTTATTACTAAATATTTAGAATATCAACAAGAATTAAAAATTGAAAAAATAGAAGAAAATTATAAAGAAGCAGAAAATACTGTTTTTATTAACTTCAAAAAACATGTAGAATCTATCCACCCTGATTTAGAAAATTTTAACTTTTACTGTAAAAAACCTGTTAAAGATAATCAGGAAAATGTGGAATGTATTGCTAACTTTTATTTAAATCACGAAAAGAAAAAGCTTTCTGCTCAGTGTTATATTTATGGAAATTATTGTATTTCATCTTGAAATAAGTTTACATTTTTGATATTATTATATTGTTGTTTTAAATTATATAGGTAATTGTTATGAATCAAAATAAAAAAATTGGTATTGGTATTGCAGTAACTCTTGGTGTAGTTTCTACTATTTGGGCTGGATTTGATCAAACTTATGGTTATGTAACTCGTTGTGAAGTAAGAGCTTCAAATTATGTAGAAGCTGAATACTCAGAAACAGATACTTATCCTTGTACTGATATTAATGGAAACCCTGATGTATGTACCGATACAGATTATTGGGATGAACCTGCTTCTGATGTTTTTGAAGCTGTTACTGTTGATGGTCAACTTGTTCAAGCTTATCCAGAAGATGTCGCTTTTAAAACACAAGGTGGTTATTATAATGTTCCTACACCACCTTATGATCAATCAATGTCAAGAGATTATGATTTTGATCGATTCTCTTTTCATAATGATATAGAACATATTGTTTATACAATGAAAACTGTTGTCGAAGATGGTGTTGAAAAACAAGTTCCTGATTACAATACTAAAAGTGCTGATTTTTATCATACTTGTAATAAACTTCGAGAACAAGGTAATGCTATGACAATTAAAACTTGGTATGGATTATCTTACAACGTTGAAGAAACAACCGAATAATTCTTAATTATTTATTTAAAAATCCCTTTTTATAAGGGATTTTTTTTGATTTTGATTTTATATTTTGTTATAATACACATATATTAATCAGTAGAGAAATGTTATGCAACATACAAAAGAAGATTTAAATACACTTGATATTCTTACAAAAGAAGAATCTGAATTAAGAAAAATTTATGACGAAAATAATAATAAAACTGTTAATTTTATTATTCAACAATTTAAAAATCTTACAAAAGAAACAAAAGTGGATGTAGATTTAAAAAATCATTATTCTTGGGGCAAAGATTTTTCTATTACTATTTATTTTTCTAATCCAATATATTATTGGTCTTCTAATTTCTTTTCACTTGAAATTTCTTTTTCTAAAAAAGAAGGAATTAATTTTGAAACACGTTGTTCAAGTGGCGGTGTGCAAAATGGAGTTGATACCATTGAAGCATTAAATTGTAAAGCTGATATTTATAAATCAACTATTCATTTTGCAAGGAATTTAAAAAACAATTCTGAATCACTTGAATTTTTTATTAATAAAATTACTCATTATAAAAAAACTTATAAAGAATGGTTTAATAAGAATGATGAATTAGAAAAATTTCAAAATCTTCTTGATCTAAAAGAAAGAGAATTTAAAACAAACAATCTATTAAAAGTAATAAAGAAACCTTTTAATCTTGAAAAAAGAATACAACAAATTTCTAGTTATCTTTTTGATAAAAACAAAGATTATGAAAGCATTGAGATTATAACTTTACGGGTTCAAAATTATTTTAATATTTTTGAATTTCGCAACTGCTTAATTGAAATGGATAATCATAAAAGACTTAGTTTAAAAATAAATGGCAAAAGAGCCTCTAAACAAGATATTATTGAACTTTTAAAAGATGAATTTTATGTTAATGATAATTTTAATTGTAGGGTTCAAAATTTAGATTTTATTAATAAAAAGAAAATTAATTATAATAGAGATGAAGATAACCATTACGCAAGATATGACTTACCAGAAATTGAAGAAGTTTTTGAAAAAAGTTTAAATATTTTAAATTTTTAGGATAAATCATGATTGATATATATGACTTAGTTTCAAAAAAATACAACATTGATAAAAAAGAATTATTTTTTTACAAATATGATTGTGCAAATCCTTATGGTGATTTTGGAGATGTAAAACATTTTGAAGATGTTTTTAAAAATGGAGCTTTTTTTATTATTTATCCCGATTTTTATAACGGTAATGATTATGTTTCAGAAAAACCTGTTATTAATCCTACTATGATTGATATTTATTATCATTTACACATGGCATTAACCAAACTCAATGATCGCCATCATGTTTTTTTAGAAATAATAGAAGAAACTCAATATAAAGGTACTAATGCGTTATCATTAGTTACAGGAAGTTGATTTTTTTGTTGACTTTACTTTTTCATTTTTATATAATTATACCCGTTAACTAAACAACTACTTATTTTATTATCTATAAAGGAGATATATTTATGACACAACAACGGCACACTCGTACACCTGCTAAAATGGCTCTTGCAAAACAACTAGAACGTGTTCGCAATCAGCTTCAACTTTTGCATGCTTCACATCAAATTACATTAAGTACTGTTCCTGAAACACCTGATGAAGAATCTGCTCGACAGGCAATTATTTCTTCTAACTCTAAACTTATTAATACATACTCAGAAGAAGCAGAAAGACTTCGAATGACACTTAAAAATTGGGATAAACGTCAACATTCTCAAAAAACCATTGAAAGAACTTTACAAGAAGACGTTAGTGATTTGGAATCTGCACAAGAAAAAATGTCCTCACTTGATGAAGCTATTAATTTAAAACGCGCAAAACTAATTGAGCTTTCAGAAGAGCAACGCCAACTAAAATCTCAACGTGTTGGTAAAACAGTAGAAGAACTTGCTGGAATTCAATCTCTTGTTGCTAAAAATTCACGAATTTTATCGACACTTCAATATACTCTTTCAAAACTACGAGAAAAATATGATCGAGTAAATGATATTGTATTTTCATTACAACAATAATTGAATAATTTATTATAAAAAAAGCCCTTTTAAGTTATATATAGTAACGAAAAGTGTGTATATTTATGTATAAAGTCCCTATTAAGGGACTTTTTTATTTCAGAAAATTAGAAAATATAAAGTGTATTATATGTATTTTGTGTACGTTATTTAAGTAATCACGATTAAAAACTAACCATTTAGATTACTAATATCAAATGTACACATTAATTGTACACATATGTATATTTAATAACTAACAAAAAAGCCCGTATAAACGGGCTTAATAATTAAGTTTTTAGAATATACACATTATTTACTATATACTCCTTTTAGGGCTTTTTTTATTTGATTATTTTCTTTTTATATCGTATACTTGTTCTTAGTTAATATGAGGGTAAAAATGCACATTCAAATAAATGCTGAAAGATTAAAAATTGCTTTTGAAAATAAAGAAAATTTCTTAAAAGAAAGTAATGCGAGTCAAAAAGTAATTGAAATTATTTCTAACTGGCATTTGTTTTCTGATTTTCCTATTCTTCCTGAAACTAACGTTCTTTTAACTAAAACAGAATATTTTGTTATTTGTAAATTTGAAGAATATTTAAAAGAAAATAATGAATTCAAAGATGTTGAAGAAGAAAATAATATAGTTAGCTTAGATTAATTACACTTTATTACAATATCTTCTATATTTTCATTTTCTTTTAATTTTATTATTTTTATAAATTCTTTATCAACTATTTTATTAAGTTCTATTACTCTTTTATTCAAAAATATTGAACAATTTTTATTATTCTTTGATTTTATAATAATCTTAACTTCATTATTACTTTTTAATATCTTTTCAATATTTAATTCTTTCTCTACTTTTTCTTCTATTTTTTTATCTGGTTCTTGTTTTAATATTTGATTGTTATTAACTGCACAACCTGAAATAATCAATACCAACAATATATTTAATAAATTTTTCATAAAAATCTCCTTCTTTTTTTAATATAGAATATTTTTGTTATTATTAAAGAGCAAATACTAATATTTTTTTTATTTTTGTTTATAATAATATCAATAAACAATCTTTTGAACAAATAATAAACAAAAAATATACATTTTTCAGTTATTTATACTAAAGTTTATCTTGATTTTTTTTTTTTATACTATATAATCCGCATCGTAGTAAAACAAACATGGAAAAAATACAAATGGAATTGTCTAAATAATAATATAGAGGACAATTATATAATGAAAAAAACAATTTTATCTACTGCAATTCTTTTAGCCACCGCTGTAACTTCACAAGCTTCTGCTGCTGATATTCAAATGAATGGTTTTGGAAGTGTTAGATTTGGACAAATGGTTGATGTTGATGGTGTTAACCCTATGCTTCCTGATCTTTATAATGATGACGATTTAACTTTTAAAGATGAATCTTTATTTGGAATTCAGTTTTCTTCTGATCTTGGTGACGGACTTTCTGCTACTGTTCAGTTAACTGCAGAAGGTTCTAATGATTTCGATGTTGAAGCTCATTGGGCTTATATTTCTTATCAAATCAATGAGAATCATACAGTTAATGCTGGTAGATTAGCAACACCATTATTTAATCAATCAGAATATGAATTAGTTGGATTTGCTCATAATTATGCAAGACTTCCTAAATCTGTTTATTGGGGATTTGATTTTAATACATTTGAAGGTGTTTCTCTTGACTCTCAATATACTTTTGAAGATTACTTTTTAACAACAAAATTAATTTATGGTAATTGGGATGGTGATATTGAAGGTATTAATTCTGAATTTAAAAATATTGTAGGGGCTAATGCTTCTTTAAACCGTGATTGGTGGACTGTTTTTGGGGGTGCTCTTCTTTCTGAATTTGAGGGCGATATTGATAGTGCTCTAACAATTCCTTCCGTAATTGGTGGTGTAAATGCATCTGGTGCAACTGGTGCTGAAATTGATTCATTCCTTTCGTCTATTAGTCAGTCTGGTAAAGACGGTCTTTATATGTACGGTGGTTTTAAAGTTGATCATCATGATTGGCTAATTGATTATGAATATGCTCAATATGAAATACAAGATAGTGCAGATGCTAAAAATAAATCTTGGTATCTATCTCTTGGTCGTAGATTTAATGAATACACAGTAACCTATGTTCACGAAGATTACTCACAAGACTCTGACTATTCCGTTCTTTCAAGTGTTGAGAACCCTATCCTTCAAGCAACTGGACAATCTTTTGTTGACGCTTTAGCTGCGCGTAATATGACAATTGATTCAATTCATGTTAGATGGGATTTTACTTCGTCTGCTGCTCTTAAAGCTGATTACTTCTTTGGTTCTGATGATCGTGTTGAAGTCGGTGACTTCAGTGGTTTCAGTGTTGGCGTTGATTTTATTTTTTAATTAAAGGAAAATTTAAATGAAAAAAATATTTAAAAATTTAACTATTGCTCTTACTTGTGCTGTTTCTTTCTCTGCATTTGCTGATGTTTCGGTTATTGTTCATCCAAATAATAATACTGAAATTTCAAAAGACGATGTTTCACGTATTTTCCTTGGAAGAATGAAATCTTTTAGTAATGGAAATGAAGCTGTTCCTGTTTCACAAGAAGAAGGTTCTCCTGTCCGAACAGAATTTAATGAAAAAGTACTTTCAAAATCAGATGCACAACTAAAAGCTTACTGGTCAAAACTTGTTTTTACTGGTAAAGGTACTCCACCTAAACAAGTTATGTCTGATGCTGAGATTATTAAATTAATTTCTCAAAATCCTTCTATGGTTGGTTATGTAGATAGCGCTTCTGTTGATTCAAGTGTTAAACAAGTATTAAAATTTTAATTTAAAATTATATTAAAAAAGCCTTCATTAGAAGGCTTTTTTTTGCTTTCTTATTTTCTTTATATTATAATAACTATTATTTTTAAAGAAAGAGAGTATATTATGAATAGAAGTTTTTGGGAATTTATTTCAGATTGTAATTTTTCAAAATCTGCTTGCCAAGTTGATGTTACTTATTTTAATTTATTACAAATAGGTTATAAACATTACCATATCAAACAATATAAAGAAGAATTTGATTTTAAATTGTCTTTAATTAAAGGTAGTGACATCCCAAATAAATCTTATGTGATTTCAAAAGGTGAGGAATTTTTTAATAAATTTATTCAATCTAACAAATCAGCAGATGATATTTATATTGAACTTCCTCTTGATTTTGAATTATCTAATTTTTCTTTAATATTCACCGATATTCCAAGTGGAGATTGCTATCCTGAAATTAAAGATCGGGGTAATTTGTTTTTTGCAACTTCAACAACTGATGTTGAGGTTTTAATGAAAGCTCTTTTAATTAAAGACACAAAATCTTTTTTAATTCAACAAATTGTTGGACGTAGCTTTTATACTGAAAAACATCTTAAAGAATTTATTAAACAACAAAGTATTGAATCTTTTTAAGAAAAATTATTTTTTATTTTCTTAATTTTTTTCTTGACTTTTTAGTTAAAAAGATACATAATAAACACACTTAAAAGACGCACTAAAACATTGTTTTTTATAGTCTTTTAGTATAAAATTCGCTCCCTTAGCTCAGTTGGTTAGAGCATCCGACTCATAATCGGCAGGTCGCTAGTTCGAGTCTAGCAGGGAGCACCATACGGGTGCGTAGCTCAGTTGGATAGAGCAGTAGCCTTCTAAGCTATTGGTCGTAGGTTCGAATCCTACCGTACCCGCCATTTTTTCGCTTTTTATTATTTAAGAAGACACCACTGGACTTTAATACTGAGTTTGTCCTTTGGTTAAAACTTTAAACCAGTATCCTCCTTGATTGATAAAATCAATACTTTATGATATAATTCTAATAGCATTTTAGGAGTTATATTATGAGTTCAAAAATTTGGGTTCTTCCTTTTTGGGAAAAATTTCGACCACAAAAAAACTATATAGAAATCAATACTACAACAAAAAGCAATAACTGGAGTAAAGGATTAAGTCCTATGCTGGTTGGTATGATTTTTTCTGATAATGGTATTGCTCGTAATATGGAAAATTTCTGGCAATATGCAAAGGTTTATGAACATCAAGTTGATAGTAATCAAAATCCACTTCCTGAATATTTTGAATGGAAAAGTAAAGGTTATAATAAAGAATGGGCTGATCGATATCCTGCTGGCAAAGGGGCAATACCTTTGTATACTTGGTATTGTGGTGAAAAACTTGGATATATTGAAGCAAGAAAAAAATTATATTTAAAATATTATCAAGACACAGTAATTCACACAGATGCTTTTAAAACTTTAAAAGAAACTTGGTTAAATTGCAAAAAAGATAATACTGATATTATCCTTCTTGACTTTGATGCCTATAATCATCGAGAACTCAATTATACTTGGGAAGATATTTTAAATGATGAAAAACGTAAAATGGGGCATGCCTTTGTTTTAGCAAAAATATTATCCAAATATTAAAAAATTTATTGACTTTCTCATTCAAACAATATATTATCACCAAACTAAACGCTCCCTTAGCTCAGTTGGTTAGAGCATCCGACTCATAATCGGCAGGTCGCTAGTTCGAGTCTAGCAGGGAGCACCAATATTTATGGCTGTTTATTGTTAAGTAATTGCTACATCTTAGCTACCAATTATAATGAATTATAATTAAACATCATTTAGACGTAATTAACCTATTTGTTGATTAATTATGAAGATTTTAGGTAAAAATAGTAAAAACTGAATTTAAGGATTCGCGATTAATTAAATTTAAGTTTATTATTTTGGATAGGTTGGATTCCTATAACAGCAATCATTTTTTTTAAATCTTCATAAAAATCTATTGACTTTTTTTTATATAAATATACTCTTTATAAAAATTATTTATCATTATGGAGTTTATATAGAAATGCATTATTTTATTTTATTTTTAATAACATCAATATCAATTTTTGGGTGTGGTGATTCCAACAAAGAAGTTACTATAGAAGACAGTAAAAACGATCAAGCAATAGTTGAAACAGAACCTGAACCTGAACCTGAACCTGAACCTGAACCTGAAAAAGATATTATTAAAAATGAGATAATTGAAATTAAATCTTGTAAAAAATATGCTGGTGCTATATGTAGTCTTAAATATAAAGGATTTGAAATTGTAGATAACAAAGACTTTGGTAGACAAATACAATCTGCTGTTAATTATCCTACTCATAGCGGGCCTGAAAGCTATAACCCAACAGAAGCAGGAAATATAAGAGATGTGAGTGAATCTTCTAGTGAATTACTAAATATGTCAATTAAAGATAATGTTTTATATACTAATAACCAAATGGCTTATTGGTTAGAGCCTAATCAATGTAATAATGGAGTTGTTTCTTGCGCTGTAAATAAAAAAGAATTAAGTAACACCTTTGTTTCCAAAGAAATATCAATTGGCTATCAAGGATTCAATAATGTGGTTCATTTTAAAACACTTTTTGATGTAGAATCTAATGTAGATGAAGGTGTTAGACTTGATGGAAGAATACAATTCCAAGTACTTGCTACACATACTCCTTCCTCTTGGGATAAATTTTATTTATTTCAAGAAGAACTTGTTCCTTTTCAAGCCCCTATAAAAAATAAAAATTATCCTTATGAATCTCCTATTATCAGTGCAAGCAGAGATGGTTCTATTGCTATTGCATTACTTAAAATACCAAATAACTCTCCTACTGAATATGTCTTTGATCTTTATAGTATGAAACATGCTGATAGGGCAGCTAGTTCATTACCTAATGAAACTGGAGTTACTGCGCTTTTTGATTTGTATATAACTCCTTTAGTTTTAGGTAGTACGCATTATTTTGAGACTTTACTTATATTAGGTACACTCGAAGAAGTAAAAGAGACTATCGAACACTTTCATAAAGAAAAAGATTGATTTTATAATTAAAAAGGTTTATTATAGTTAAGATATTACACTTTTTATTTTAATTTGATTTAGTCAAAACATATCACTTATTAAAGGCAATTTATGAAACCAGAAATATTAATTGAGTTTGGTATAGGTACTAAACATTGCAGATTACTTAAAGATATTGATAATAGAAAACTTATTGTTAAAGCTTTTTCTAAAAAGAAGTTATATAAGCATGAAGTAGAAAAAGAATTTCCTCAATCTGAAAAAGGATTAAAGCAAGCTTTTTCTTTTTACAAAGATACATTTCATACTATATTTATTAATGAATTAAAACAAAATAAATATGACTCTAATGAATTTCTTAAATCATTAGACTTAAACACCTTTATTGATATTTATAAAGATTTTTAAGGTTTATTTAATGAATATTATTGAACAATTAACTAAAGATCATAATGTTGAACATTTTATTAATTCTTTTAATGAAAACAAAGAAAATAGTACAGATATATTTACTTTTGATTTAATTCAACTCATTGAAGAAGATTCTTTAAATAGCGAAATTTATAAAAATGCTATTATTCAATTGTTATTAAATAAAGAAAGAATAAATCCGATTTATACTAAATCTATTGTTGCTTTTAAAAAAGAACAAAATAAACTTTTAAAAGAATCTCATTTAATACATATTTCAACACAATTGTTTACTACTGAATATTATAATCATTTTATATCTCTTGCTATTGGTCGCTTATTAGAAGAAAATTTAAATAAAAAAGAATTAGAAGAATTTAAGAAATTTATCTTCAAATTGCATTTAGATACTACGTCAAAACTTGTTTCTTTTGATTCCATTCTTTATGCTAATGGTAATTTTTCTAATACTTTTAACTACTCTTTATATTTTAATTTAAAAAATTTAATTCATTGTTATTTTGGTAAAGAAATTCTTAATATTTTAATTTTATATATCAATTCTGATTTATTAAACAGAGAATTTATATATAAAAACAAAAAATATTGTTTTTCTGAATTAAAAGTTGATTATTCTGACCGTTTTGAAATATTGGTTAATATTCAAAATTCTTTTGTTAACATAAATAAAGTCGAATGGATAAAATAGCTTTTAATTAAAAATATAACTAATCCATATTAGTTATATTAATATGGATTATTTTTTTCTTTTTAAATAGTTATTGTTTTTTATTTTTCAAATTGATATAATAAACACTCTTCTAAGCAATTGGAATAAAAAATGAATTCAGAAGTTAATTACGAACAATTTTTGCAAGATTTTAAAAAATGTCGATTTCATGCTGTTATTTTTGATAGTAATAAATATAAAAATCATATGGATGCTATTTTAAATAATGATTACCAGTACTTTTATCCTGATACCAGCTATGTTGATATATCAGATTTAAATCAATTATATAATACAACTAACAATACTGTTAATGCTATTAATAACTTAAGTGGTTCAAATTTTAAAGCGGCTATTCCATTTTTTTACTTTGATCTTTTAGAATATTTTTATTATGATTATTTTGAAGACTCTAGTTTTTGTTATAATGAAATCAGTGAAAATTCAGCTATTGATATTTTTATTGAATATATTTTAAATAAAACTAATTCCTCACTTATTATTAATGGTAAAAAAATATCAAAAGAAGAATTTCTTGAATTATATGATAATGATATGAATGAAACTTTTGAACTTATTTATCAGGATTTATTAGGTAATGTAACTATTGATGGCAAATCTATCAAAAGTTATTACGAGGCTGTTGTTGTTAATGACGAATGTATTGATAACTTTATTAGACGTTCTAAATTTGAAGATTTTTAAAATATGAATATTGAAGAAATAGCTAAAAAAGATGTTAATTTAATTATTAATAATCTCGACAACATATCTTTAACAGAACAACAAATTGATATTATTCTTATGATAATTTTGTCTAAACAAAACAACAATTCAGATTTGGATTTAGAAAGTGATTTTTTAAAAGTTTATAAATTAAGAAAAGAAAATAAGTCTATTTTAAACTATATGTTTTTTAATAGTTTTATTGATTTCAACTGGCTAAATGCGATAAAATATAGCCTTGATAATATTGAATTACAACTAATAAGAGAAGAATCAGAGGTCGAAATTGAATGTATCAGACGCTGTGTAGATGAAAACAAACCTGAAATTCTTTTATTGATTTTGCAATATAGAAATGATATTATTGATTTCTACACAAAAGATAAAATTAGAGTAGACCATTTAGGGTTTGCTTATGAAAAGCAAAAATATAAAATTTGTTCTGTTTTAATTCAATATAAATGCTTTATTGATACTTTTTGCTTTTTTTATAAAGGACATTCTGAAAAACTTGATTTAGATTTAAAAAAGATAATTGAAACTTCTAATAAAATAAACAAATTAAATAATTTTTAAGGACAATTTTATGAATTTTTTTGGTAAAAATGAATCCCTAGAACAATCAATTGAAAAATTTGATAGCTTTGAAAAAACAGTTTGGAATTATTTTACTACTTATAGAAAAAATGACTCTGTTAAAGATATTATTGATTATATTTCTAATCATAAAATGCTTGAAAAGGTTCATTATCAAGATCGTTGGGATATGTATGTAGAGATTCAAATATTAATGGATCAATTTGAATATTCTGGAAACTTATTGATTGTTCCTGCTAATCAGTATTATGAAATTGAAAAACACGTTAGTAAACTATGTTGCGGCATCTATACAGGCTTTAAAAAGTCTGCTATTAATCCTAAAAGACGTTATTGTATTGCCTTTGACTACGGGCATTAATTTTTTTAAAAAACTTCCAATAAAGCCTATTATGTGTTATAATAGGCTATCTTTTTTATTCAATTGGAATATTATTTATGTCCTTAAAACTTAAAATTGAAAGCTCTTGCGAAATTGAAGATTTAATTGATTCTATTATGTTTGCTTCTCAAAAAAGTTATGATGAAGTTGAAACAATCTTATTTAAAGAAGGTATTTATCCTGAATCAAAGAAAACTTATATCACAAATCAATTCGGTAATATCTTACCAGAAGTTAATGAAAGTAATAAATGGCTTGAAGATATACTTGGTGTTATTTTAAATGAAAATAACATTAATGGTCTTTATATTACTATTGCCATTTAAATTTCATTAATAATATATAGAGGAAAATATGACTACTGATCTTAGAACCTTATTCAAAGAAGAATCTAACAAACTTTCAATTAAAGAAAAAGAATTTAAAAGTCTTATTTTAGATTTTGAAAATCAATTTAAAACAGAAAATACTGAATTTAATGTTAAATTTTCTCAAATTGTTTCTAAAAAATCCATTTATCTTTCATTTTCTTTAAAAAATCATTCATTTACTTTTATTTATACTCTTGATAAAGAAAAAGAAACGTATAATACAGAGTATTATGAAGAATACTTTTCAGCTTCTAATTCTAATATTAAAGAATGCATTGATTTATTAAGCTTTATTTATAAAGAAACCAAATCAAAAACTTTTGAAGAACTTTCTTTATTTTTAAAAAATTATAATTCTTTATACAACTCAATTAATCGAATTAAAAATAAAATAAGAAATATATCTTCTGATATTGCAAAAAATAAAGATTCTGGATTAATAAGCAAACTTAAATTTTTCTTATCTTCCGAAAAAGAAATTATTGACCAAAATATTAAAGATTTTTTAAATCAGGATGAATTTGAAAAAGAAATTGTTTGTTTTGATATAAATAAATATTCAGAGAAAACAATAGAATTTAGAAACACCAAACTATCAGTTTCTACTTCTTCTGGTAAACGATTGTTTAAAGTCAATAAAAGAGCCGTTTCTAAAAAAGAAGCTATTAATTTATTAAAAAATCAAGTATTTAATAATGGAAAAGAAATAAAACATTTTAGTCAAACTCCATGTTATCAAAAACCTGAAAAACACGATCCTTATTATAGTTGGAAAAAAGCTTGGAGTTTAAGAGTTGAAGAATATATCAAACTTATTAAACCAGAAACATTAATTCAATCCAATGTTGATGCCTTTTAATAAAAAAAGCAAGCTTTAAGCTTGCTTTCTTTTTTGTAGTAACATTGACTTTATTTTTCCGATGGCTTTGGTAGGATTTAAACCTTTTGGACAAACACTGACGCAATTCATTATTCCATGACAACGAAAAACACTAAATGCATCATCTAAATCTTCAAGTCTTTCTTGAGTAGCTGTATCTCTTGTATCTGCGAGGAAACGGTAAGCGTAAAGTAGACCTGCTGGACCTATAAACTTATCAGGATTCCACCAAAATGAAGGACATGAAGTAGAACAGCAAGCACATAATATACACTCATATAAACCATCCAGTTCAGCACGTTGCTCTGGTGTTTGTAATCTCTCTCTTTCTGGTTTTTCTTCATTATTTATAAGATATGGTCTTACTTTTTCATATTGAGTATAAAACTGTGTTAAATCAACTATCAAATCTCTAATAACTGGCATACCTGGTAACGGTCTAATTACAATTTTATCCGTATTAAGAGAAGATACGGGCGTAATACAGCCAAGACCATTCTTACCATTAATATTAAAACCGTCAGAACCGCAAACACCTTCTCTACAAGACCTTCTAAATGATAATGTTGGATCTTGTGTTTTTAATTTCATTAATACATCAAGTACCATCATATCTTCATTATCTTCAAAATCTATATTATAGTCTTGCATATAAGGTTTATTATCTTTTTCAGGATTATATCTATATACTGAAACTTTTAAATTTTTCATAGCTTTCTCCTTTTATTTAAATTATATACTTTTTTTTTATTTTCAAAATTAATTTTTTTTTAATTTTTAATTGACTTTTAAAGTAGAGTTTATTATTATATATATGTCCTTCGGGAAGATTTTTTGCTACTTTTTCTACGAGAGCATTACGATAATGCCACAGAGTGTATAGGAGAAAGATAACTTAAATCCGAGGTTCGCTTCAAATTTCAATTTTCTTTTGAATATAAGTTTGAAGTTGTTGCCCTAATGAATATCGGAGCTTGTTATTCGCTTAGAAAATTAGCAAAAAATTATTGACTATTATAATTAAACATAAATCAGGCGCATTCTCAAATGCTTTAGCTTTGAGTTAAGCCTGACTGTTGACTTTTCTTTTGTTTCCTTTATAATAGAATCTAACTATTTTGGAGACTTTCATTTTGGCAACACTTGGAAGATAAAATTAAATAGAATAAATGATATAAAAGAGGAAAAGTTCTCAACCAAGAAACCTCGTAAAAAAATATCAATAAGAAAAAAGAAAGTGGAAGCACTTTCCGTAGAGGGAGAATCAACTTTACGTAAAAAATCACCTTGCTTAGATGTTAGGGAATAGAGATATTCTGCGTCCGTTTGCTTAATAA